>Ga0209573_1006145_pt1 | contig 10232 bp, 5 predicted proteins | sample TNRBio252014_DNA_FD_185870 | JGI IMG/M metagenome (GOLD analysis project Ga0209573, IMG submission 185870) | Wastewater treatment Type I Accumulibacter community from EBPR Bioreactor in Madison, WI, USA - TNR Reactor_6/25/2014_ DNA (SPAdes)... | ecosystem: Engineered > Bioreactor > EBPR >...
GAAGAGCTGCACGCGAGCCCCTACGCGCGGGCGCTGCAGTACGCCTTCTTCGCCGAGCGGAAGGCTGCGGATATCCCGGATATCGGCCCGGACGTGAAGCCGCGCGAGATCAAAACCGCGGGCGTGGTCGGCGCCGGCACCATGGGAACGGGCATCACCCTGGCGCTGCTCGGCGCCAAGGTGCCGGTGACACTCATCGAGACGCAGCAGGCGGCCCTCGACCGGGCGGTGCAGCGGATCGGCGACGCTATCGACCGCGACGTCGCGCGCAAGCGGCTGACGGCGGAGGAGGGTGCCACACGCAAGGCGCTGCTGACACCGTCACTGAAGATGGAAGACCTCGGCGGCGCCGATCTCATTATCGAAGCGGTGTTCGAGAAGTTGTCCCTGAAAAAGGAGATCTTCGCCAGGCTCGACGGCGTGGCGAAGGCTGGCGCCGTGCTCGCCAGCAACACGTCGACGCTCGACGTTGACCAGATCGCAGCGACGACCAAGCGGCCCGGTGACGTCGTCGGCATGCATTTCTTTTCGCCGGCGAACATCATGCGGCTGGTCGAGGTGGTGCGCGGCAAGGCATCCGCGAAGGACACCATCGCGACGGCCATGGCGATCGCGCGACGCATGGGCAAGGTCGGCGTGATCGCCGGCAATTGCTTCGCCTTCATCGGCAACCGCATGATCGAGGAGTACCTCGAGGAAGCGCAGGCGATGATGCTCGAGGGCGCCACACCAATGGAGATCGACTCGGCGCTCGAGAATTGGGGTCTTGCCATGGGTCCCAACGCGATGATGGATCTCGCCGGCATCGACGTCGGCTACCTGATCCGGCGCGAGCATAAATTCTCCAACGAGCGCATGTCGCTCTACGCCGTCACGGATCGCATCTCGGAGATGGGCCGGCATGGACAGAAGACGGGACGCGGCTATCACCTCTACGACAAAGATCGCAAGCGCTCGGCGGATCCAGAAATCGTCGCGCTGTTCGAGGCCGAAGCCAAGGTGCGCGGCATCACACGGCGCACTATCCCCGCCGAGGAGATCGTCGAGCGGGCTTTGCTCCGGCTCATTAATGAAGGCATGAAGCTGCTCGACGAGGGCATCGCGATCCGCGCCTCGGATATCGATACGATCTATCTGACAGGCTATGGGTTCCCGGCATGGCGCGGCGGCCCGATGTGGCAGGCCGAGCACGGCTTCGGGTTCAAGGACTGCCTCGAGCGCATGCTGGCACTGGAGGCGCGGTACGGGCCGCGCTGGAAGCCAGCCGACGCACTCGTGCGCGCGGCGAAGGGGTGATCGCGACATGGCGGCACTGGTCGACCGGAGGCACATCGATTTTCTGCTCGACGAGGTGCTGGGTCTCGACGCGATCCTCGCGCTGCCGGCATTCGCGGCGCACGACCGGGCCGGCGTGGCGCAGATCCTCCATACAGCCGAAGCACTTGCCGAGGCCGAGTTCAGGCCAAGCTACAGGCACCTCGACGAAAACGAGCCGCGACTCGAAAACGGCCGCGTGGTGCTGCCGGAGCAGATCGGCTCGGCGCTGGCTGCCTTCCGCGCGCAAGGCTTTCCAGGCATGACGGCGTCGGCCGAGCACGGAGGACTCGGATTGCCCCGTCTCGCGGCCAATGCCGCTTTCCTGTGGTTCCAGGCCGCCAACGTGTCGATCGCCAACTACGCGATGCTGTCGATGAGTGCGGCAGAGCTTCTGGCGGCGCACGCGACGGCGGAGCAGAAGTCTCGCTATCTCGCGCCGCTGATCGATGGTCGCACTTTCGGCACCATGGCTTTGTCCGAACCGCAGGCAGGATCGTCGCTCGGCGACATCACGACGCGCGCGACACCGCTCGGAGATGGCCGTTACGCGATCCGCGGCACCAAGATGTGGATCTCAGGCGGCGAACACGACATGGCCGAGAACATCGTGCATCTGATGCTGGCGCGGATCGAGGGTGCGCCGCCCGGCGTCAAGGGGTTGTCGTTGTTCGTGGTGCCGCGCAAACGGCTCGACGCGCAAGGACGCCCGGGCATCTGGAACAACATCACGCTCGCCGGTCTCAATCACAAGATGGGGCAACGTGGCACCGTCAACACGATCCTCAACATTGGCGAGGACGGTGAAACGGTCGGTGAGATCATCGGGCGGCCCGGCCAAGGGCTTGCTTGCATGTTCACGATGATGAACGAGGCGCGGATCGGTGTGTCCATGGGCGCCGTCGCGCATGCGAGCGCCGGTTTCCTGCATTCGCTCGACTATGCCCGCAAGCGCCACCAGGGCCGATTGCCAGATAATCGCGATCCCGCAAGCGGCCAGGTCCCGCTGGTCGCGCATGCGGATGTGCGGCGCATGATACTGGCGCAGAAGATCGCGGCGGAAGGCGGCATCGCGCTCGGACTGAAACTGGCGGGGCTGGCAGATCTCAAGTCGGCGGCGCCGTCCGAACACGAGCGAGCCGATGCCGGCCTGGTGCTCGATCTGCTGACGCCGGTGTTCAAAGCCTGGATTTCGGAAGAATGCCTCGCGGCCAATTTCAACGCCATCCAAGTGCTCGGCGGCGCCGGCTACACGCGCGACCATCCCGTCGAGCAACATTATCGCGATAACCGTCTCAATCCGATCCATGAGGGCACCAACGGCATCCAGGCACTCGACCTGCTCGGCCGCAAGCTGGCGATGGCTGATGGGCGGGCGCTACGTTTGCTCGGCGAAGCGGTCCGCAAGACCCAAGGCCCGTGCGGCGCGCGGGCCATCGACGCCTTCTCAGCTCTGGAAAAAGCGACGGCGCACCTCACTCACCTTCGGGGAGAGGCCGGGCCAGCAGCCTCTCTGGCGCATGCTGCCGACGTGATGGAGATCGCAGGGGCGACGGCCATGCTGTGGATGTGGGCAGATATGGCAAGTGCCGCGACGCAAGCATTGTCGCGTTACACAGCAGCCGACCGCCCGTTCCTCGAGGGCAAGATCGCGACGGCGGCCGCAGCAGCAGCGTACCTGGCGCCACGCATCGACGGCGCGCTTCGACGCATCATGGCCGGGGAAGCGATACATCACGGCACAAGTGACGCGATGCTCGGTTGATGGCGCCCATCGTGCGGCCAGTCGCCCGTTGCTCCGAAGCGGCGGCAACTGTACAAGACAGCAGCCACGAGGGATCAATCCTGACATGAGGTGGGTTTCATGACCGTTGCCAACGGGCGCGTCTTCCTGTCGATCCCAGGACCGACGAATATTCCCGACGCCGTGATCCAGGCGATGACCCGCCCGGCAATCGATCTCTACACGGGCGAGATGCTCGGCCTAACCGAGGGCTTGCTCAACGACCTGCCGAAGCTGTTCCGGACCAAAGGCCGGGCTTACATCTATGCTGCCAACGGTCATGGCGGCTGGGAAGCGGCGCTGACGAACGTGCTGTCGCGCGGCGACAAGGTTCTCGTGCTCGAAAGCGGTCGATTCGCGATCGGCTGGGGCGAGATGGCCAAGACAATGGGTGTCGAGACCGAACTGCTGCCGCAGGACATCCGCCGCGCTGTCGATCCGGCCGCAGTGGCCGAGCGCCTCGCAAAGGACAAGGGCCACAGCATCAAGGCAATCCTTGTGGTGCAGATCGACACGGCGTCGGGCGTCGTCAACGACATCCCGGCCATTCGCAAGGCGATCGACAGTGCGAAACATCCGGCCCTGCTGATGGTCGACACCGTCGCCTCGCTCGGCTGCATGCCGTTCGAGATGGATGCCTGGGGCGTGGACGTCGCCATGGCGGGCTCACAGAAGGGGCTGATGACGCCGCCGGGCATCGCACTGGTCGCCGCCAACGCCAGGGCCCGGGAGGTGCACAAGACCGCCAACCTGCGCACCAACTATTGGGATTGGACAGCGCGCGAAGGCAACGAGCATTACAACAAATACTGCGGTACGCCGCCGATGCACACCGTGTTCGGCTTGCGCAAGGCTATCGACATGATCTTCGCCGAGGGCCTCGACAACGTCATTCGCCGTCATGCGTTGCTGGCAGAAGCGACGCGACGCGCCGTCAGTCGCTGGGAGGAAGGCCAGGCGCTGGCGATGAACATCGTCAATCCGGCTGAGCGTTCGAATTCTATCACCAACGTGCTGACCATGAACCGCGATCCGAAGATCATCCTCGACTACTGCCACGAAAAGTGCGGCGTCGTGGTCGGGCACGGAATCGGTCAGCTCTCCGGCAAGGCATTCCGCATCGCGCACATGGGACACACCAACGCGCCGATGGTGCTGGGCACGCTCGGGGCCATCGAGATGGCGCTCAAGGCGTTGAAGATCCCACACGGCTCGGGCGGCGTTTCGGCGGCGATCGACTATCTCGGCCAGGAAGTCGCGGCCTGACGATCAGTCCGGACCCCCGGTCCTGTGGATTGCGGGCATGGCGTGCGTTCGACGGCGCAAGTACCGATTCGGGCGCGCGAATCATTGTAGCGTCCGGGCATGCGCTTTCCGCCACACATCCTCGACGAGATCAGGGCCCGACTGCCCGTCAGTCAGGTCGTGGCGCGCAAGGTGGCGCTCAAGAAGGCTGGGCGTGAGTACAAGGGGCTGTCGCCGTTCAAGGTCGAGAAGTCGCCGTCGTTCTTCGTGAACGATCAGAAGGGCTTCTATCACTGCTTCGCGTCGGGTGCGCATGGCGACATCTTCCGCTTCGTCATGGAGACCGAGGGCCTGACGTTTCCTGAGGCGGTGGAGCGGTTGGCGGACGAGGCCGGCGTGATGCTGCCGAAGCCCGAAGCGCGCACTCCGGAAGCGGCGCGCGAAGCCGAGCGACAGAGCGCCGAGCGCAGCAATCTCTACGAATTGATCGAAGCCTCGGCCCGGTTTTTCGAGGATAAGCTGCGCTCCGCCGAGGGGCAGGAGGCGCGGCGGTACCTGGAGCGGCGCGGCCTCAAGCGAGAGGCTCTCGCCAACTTTCGGATGGGCTATGCGCCAGCGCCCCGCACGGCGCTGCGGCAGCATCTTGCCGGCCTCGGCTTCACGGTCGACGCCATGGTCGAGAGCGGCATGCTGATCGGCGGCGACGACATTCCGAGCCCGTATGACCGGTTCCGCAACAGGGTCATGTTCCCGATCCAGGATACGAAGGGCCGGATCATCGCGTTCGGCGGCCGCGCCCTGGACGCCGATGCGCCTGCCAAGTACCTCAATTCACCGGAGACACCCCTCTTTCACAAGGGTGCCGTCCTTTTCAACGCACACCGAGCCCGGCCGCTCGCTCACGACAAGAACCGTGTCATAGCCGTCGAGGGCTACATGGACGTCATCGCCCTTTCGGAGGCAGGCTTCGGCGAGAGCGTGGCGCCGCTCGGCACGGCCTTGACCGAGGCTCAGGCGCAATTGTTGTGGCGCATGGCAGCGGAGCCGATCCTGTGCTTCGACGGCGACAGCGCGGGCAAGAAGGCCGCGTATCGCGCGGTCGAGACCGTGCTGCCGCTGCTGAAGCCTGGGTTCAGCGTTCAATTTGCATTCCTGCCGGATGGCCTGGACCCCGATGATCTCATTCGCGAGCAGGGGGCGGCGGCCTTCGAGGCCATCCTCGCCACCAAACGGAAGCCTCTGTTCGATGTGCTGATCGAGAGAGAGGAAATGGCGCTCGGCCCGACGACGACGCCCGAGCAACGGTCGGCCCTGGACGTTCGCCTCAAGGCGCTGGTCGCCCGGATCGGGGACGGCACCGTGCGTGGCCATTACGAGCAGGCGCTGCGGCAAGTGCTTTGGGAACGGACGCGGCGGGAGGTTCGAGGCGGCGGAGGACAGGAAGCAAGGGGGGACGGCTCCAGGCGGACCAAATCACCGGCTGATTGGCGGACACGGGAGCGCGCCATGATGGCCGGCCCAGCTCGAGGCGGCCAGCCGCGCTTCGGTCCGGGACCGGGCGCCGGAGGACGAACCGGGTTCGCCTGGCCAGTGCAGGCCAGCACCGAACTGGCGGAGCGCAGCCTGCCGATGCCGGCGCGAGAGGCGTTGATCCTGGCCACCTTGATCAACCATCCGTGGCTGGCCGTTGAAGAGGCCGAGACCATTTCCGGCCTGCCATTCCGTGCCGATCCGGCCGCACGCCTACGCGATGGCATACTTTCTGCGGTCACAGAGAAAAATTCTCTTGACAGAGAAGGGCTCGCTACCCAATTGACCGATCTAGGCTTGGCCACGGTCGTTGCCCTCGTCCAGCGTGCGATCACGCATAAAGGCGACAAGTTCGCCGAACCAGAGGCAGACCCGGCCACCGTCGAGAAGGGATGGCGTCACGTCGTTGCGCTCCACACCAGGGAGGAGGGCTTGCGGCGAGAGCTTGACGCCGCATTGCAGGCTTGGGAGCGCGAAGGAACCGAGGACTCCTTCGAGACAATTCGCGAGATCAAGAGCTTGCTTGCCCGACGTGACGGTGGCGACGCCGACTCCAACTGACGTTAGTGAACCCGAGATGGGGCTTATTGCCCCGTCCTGCCAACGCTTGCGCCGCCATGTGATGCGGCGCGGATCCGGAGTGAGGGGACAAATATGGCGCAGAAATCCGAGCAGCAGGCCCAGCCCGCAGGCGATACGGCCGAGAAAGACAGCCCGCTGCTCGATCTTTCCGACCAGTCCGTCAAGCGCCTGCTGAAAGTTGGCAAGACGCGCGGTTATGTCACGCACGACGAATTGAACGCCGTTCTTCCTTCCGAAGAGGTCACACCGGACCAGATCGAAGACACGATGGCCATGCTGTCCGACATGGGCATCACCGTGGTCGACCAGGAGGAAGGCGAGGATGGCGCCGAAGCCGTCGATGAAGTGGCGGCGAATGCCGACGACGATGATAACCGGGCGGTGGTAGCGCAGAACGCTCCTGCCAAGGTCGAAACTCGATCAGAGCCAAGCGAGCGCACGGACGATCCGGTGCGCATGTACCTGCGCGAGATGGGCTCCGTGGAGTTGCTGTCGCGCGAGGGCGAAATCGCCATCGCAAAGCGCATCGAGGCCGGCCGCGAAGCCATGATCGCGGGGCTCTGCGAGAGCCCCCTGACCTTCCAGGCCATCATCATCTGGCGGGACGAGCTCAACGAAGGCAAGATCCTGCTGCGCGACATCATCGATCTCGAGGCGACATACGAAGGGCCCGAGGCCAAGGCCGCACCAATGGCGCAGCCGCATATCCCCGGAGCTCCGCCTCCGGTTGCCGGCATGCCGCCGCGTGGAGGCCCAGCTGCGGCGGAGGCGGAAAATTCCGCCGGCGGCGATGGCGAGGTGGGCGGCGCGCCGGAAGGCGAGATGGATGACGAGGACGACTACGAGAATGCCTTGTCGCTCGCCGCCATGGAGGCCGAGCTCAAGCCGAAGGTCCTCGAGACGTTCGACAACATCGCCAACACCTACAAGAAGCTGCGCAAGCAGCAGGACCGCAAGCTCGAGCAGCAGGTGGCCGGCGAGCAGGGCAACCGACGCGACCAGAAGGCCTACGAAAAGCTCCGTGACGACATCATCAAGGACGTCAAGTCGCTGTCCCTGAACAACAACCGTATCGAGAGCCTGGTCGAACAGCTTTACTCGATCAACAAACGGCTCGTCGGCCTGGAAGGCCGGCTGATGCGGCTTGCCGACAGCTTCGGTGTGCCGCGCGCGGACTTCATCACGGAATACTATGGCAACGAACTCGACCAGACATGGCTCGACCGCCGGGCGGTCTGCGGCGTCAAGTCGTGGGAGCGCTTCATCAAGAACGAGCGCCGCCAGATCGAGAAACTGAGGACCGAGATCCACGAGCTTGCCTCGGAAACCGGCCTCGAGATCACCGAGTTCCGCCGCATCGTCAAGGCCGTGCAGAAGGGCGAGCGCGAAGCACGGCAGGCGAAGAAGGAAATGGTGGAGGCGAACCTGCGCCTCGTCATCTCGATCGCCAAGAAGTACACCAACCGCGGCCTGCAGTTCCTCGACCTCATCCAGGAAGGCAACATCGGCCTGATGAAAGCGGTCGACAAGTTCGAGTACCGCCGCGGCTACAAGTTCTCGACCTACGCGACATGGTGGATCCGGCAGGCGATCACGCGATCGATCGCCGACCAGGCCCGCACCATCCGCATCCCCGTGCACATGATCGAGACGATCAACAAGATCGTGCGCACGTCGCGCCAGATGCTGCACGAGATCGGCCGCGAGCCGACGCCGGAAGAGCTGGCCGAAAAGCTGGCGATGCCGATCGAGAAGGTGCGCAAGGTGTTGAAGATCGCCAAGGAGCCGATCAGCCTCGAAACGCCGATCGGCGACGAGGAAGATTCGCATCTCGGCGACTTCATCGAGGATCGCAACGCCGTGTTGCCGATCGACGCCGCGATCCAGTCAAATCTGCGCGAAACGACGACGCGCGTGCTGGCGTCACTGACGCCGCGCGAGGAGCGCGTGCTGCGCATGCGGTTCGGCATCGGCATGAACACCGACCACACGCTGGAGGAAGTCGGACAGCAGTTCTCGGTGACGCGCGAGCGCATCCGACAGATCGAGGCGAAGGCGCTGCGCAAGCTGAAGCACCCGAGCCGCAGCCGCAAGCTGCGCAGCTTCCTCGACAACTAAGCGTAACCAGAATTTGGTCAGCATAGTTCGAAACTCATCGTGGTGGCGTCAGAAACGGCGCCACCACTTTTGATTCATCACCGGGCGAGTAGGCCCGGCGGCGCACGACACACGACACTATCGACAGGGAACCTCAATGGAAGCGGCCGACGTAAAGCCTCTCATTCCGGAATCGAGCACATCCGAGTCGTCACGGGTCGACAGCGTGCTCCAGGATTATCGCGACGGCACCATCCAGATTCCGGATTATCAGCGCGACAGCGATCAATGGGATGACACCACCAAATCGTTGCTGGTCGAATCCGTCATCAACAACCTGTCAATTCCTGCCTTTTTCTTCGAGGTCGCGGTCGATCCCAGCGGCATCGAGCGCAATCAGGTCATCGACGGGCAGCAGCGCCTGACTACGCTGGCGGCCTTCTACAGCAACAAATTCCGCCTAGTCGGCAGCAATGATGCCGCCTACATCACGCCCAACAGCGTGCATTATGCAGGCAAGACGTTCGACGAGCTGCCCAACGTCTACAAGCAGTCGTTCGCCAAGTACCGGCTGGCGATCATCAAACTGCGCGACCTCAAAGATATGCGCCTTGAAGTATTCCGTCGCATCAACCAGGGCGGCACGCCACTGAGCGGCCAGGACATCCGCCTCGCCTACTATGGCGACCGTTCGCCGAGCGTCACTTTCCTGCGATTGGCGGGCATATACGATGCCAATCGCGAAGCGGCGCGCCGGTTCATCGAAACGGCGCGCACGAAGTACGGCATCGATCATCCATGGCGGCAACCGCTGTCGCTGCAGGCCTGGCAGGATCTGTGGCACGACAAGGAGCTGGCGCGCGGACAGACCGCGTCGGAAATGTTCCTCTGGTCTGTCATGGCGGCGAAGTACAGCGAGCTCGACAGCCTGCTGCAGAACCAGGACGCGCTGCGCAAGATCAACGTTTCCTACAACCGCGAAATCGACGGCGCCATGGATGTCGCCTGCGCGCAATTGCAGTACCAGGATGCGCATCCAGACTCGCCACGCCTACTGTTCGGTCGCGAGGAGATCGAGCAGGCTTATTTCCCGCACTTCGAGCAGTGGATCGGCCGGCTCGCGACGATGGGTCCCAGTCTCGATGTCCGCAAGTATCGGACGATTGCCTCCCTCATAGGTGCGTCCTTTAAACACGGAATTCGGAGTGCCGAACTCTCGAAAGACGAGTGGGGCTTGATGGTCGAGTTCATCCGCCGCCCCACGGAGAAGGCCGCTGAATTGAATGTGGAATGGCCTCAGAGCAAAGGCCGTTGGGATGGTGCCAAGGGCTATCGGGCTCAACTCGAGCGGGCGGGCGACGTTGTCCAGCGAATCCTGGCATGAGGTCAGAGCGACCCACCTATATCGAGGCGATTGCGCCCGACAGGCGATTGTATCCGGCAAGCTGGAGAGATGCTGCGATCCGCGATCTATACGACGAACTCCAGGGCGGCGTTTCTTGCGCACTCTGCCAAGGGATCGCGCGCCGGCCGGTGGAATTACGAGGATTGCACTGCGATCACATCGTTCCATACGCCCGGGGCGGACGGACGACCTGGGAGAATTTGCAGTTGCTGTGCGCTCCCTGTAATTGGAGCAAGAACAGCCGGGTGTAAGGCCGTGATCCACGGGCCCATGTCG
>Ga0209573_1006146_pt1 | contig 10230 bp, 10 predicted proteins | sample TNRBio252014_DNA_FD_185870 | JGI IMG/M metagenome (GOLD analysis project Ga0209573, IMG submission 185870) | Wastewater treatment Type I Accumulibacter community from EBPR Bioreactor in Madison, WI, USA - TNR Reactor_6/25/2014_ DNA (SPAdes)... | ecosystem: Engineered > Bioreactor > EBPR >...
TCGACGGCCACCCGCTCACCTTTACGCGGACCGTTCTCGATCACCGCTGCGAATTCGTGGCCCATCACCAGCGGATGGGCCAGAACGGCGTCACCGATGCTGCCCTCCTCGAACCAGTGCAGGTCACTGCCGCAGATACCCACGGCTGTCACCCGTAGCAGCACCTCCCCGTCGCCGGGCACAGGCACAGGCTCCTCGTGCAGCCGCAGATCGCCGATGCCGTGCAGTCGTAGTGCTTTCATCGCAAACCTCCCAATTCTTTAACGCAGAGACGCAAAGATGCAGAGGCGCAAAGAACAGCGAATTTTCTCTGCGCCTTTGTGCCTCCGCGCCTCTGCGTTAAGATTTATTGCCCGTACACGTGGGTATACCGGTGGTGCAGCTTCGCCACATCCTCGGCGGGAATCTCCTGCACCTGGCCCAGTTGCATAGCCAGCCAGACCGACTTCGCCACGTCTTCGGTCATCACAGCGGCTTTGACCGCGGCCTCGGCGTTCTTGCCAATCGTAAAGACCCCGTGCTGTTGCAAGAGGACGGCCTGGGACGCGCCGATGTGGTCCAACACCTGCTGGCCGATGGCTTCGCTGCCGATGAGGGCAAAGCCCGCGCAGGGAATGGGTCCACCGAACTCGTCAGCGATGGCAGTCAGACAACAGGGGATGGGTTTGCCGATGGCGGCGAAGGCCGTGGCGTAGGGGGAATGGGTGTGGACGATGCCGTTGACATCAGCCCGGTGTTTGTAGATGTGCAGATGGCTGGCCGTGTCGGACGAGGGCTTGAGCTTGCCCTCGACGATATTTCCGTCCATATCCACCACCACGTGATCCGCGGGGCGCAGCTTCTCGTAGCGCACGCCGCTGGGTTTGATCACCACCAGCCCGCTCTGCGGGTCCCGGGCGCTGATATTGCCCCCAGTCCATTTGACCAGATCGTTTTTGGGTAGTTCCAGATGGAGGGTGTAGAGTTCTTCCTTAAGTGCTTCGAGCATAGGTTTTTCCTCTTGGAAGCGTGAAACATGAAACGTGAAATCACTCGGACCTCCTAACGTTTCACGTCTCAAATTCGACTGTTCAAACTTCTCTTGGCAGACCGCCCCTACACAACTTTCGTCATCTTCCCTTTGTCCGCCGCGGCCGCGTTGGCCCGGGCCGCGGCTTTGTCCACCGCCAGTTCTTCGACGCTTTTGGTGTGCAACCGGGCCGCGCCTTCCGTCTGGCGCAGGTGGACCCGGGTGCCGTTGCTCTCAGCCGCGGCCAGACGGCTCTTCGCCGCGGAGATTTCGCCCGCGAAGTTGGGCAGCCACTGGGCCTGGGCCACCAGCATCTCGTCGGTCATCTGCCAGACTTCCTCCGGGTTGCACACCGCGCCGGTCAGCGGGTCGTGCAGCATCGCCTGTTTGAGCAGCGTCACGTCGCCACGGACAGCCGCTTCCACCGCCATCTGCTGCACCCGCACGCTGGCCGAGCAGGTGGCAGCACAGGCCATCGGCAGATCACCCACCACCGGCATATTGATGCCGTTTTTGTCCACATAGCCGGGAATCTCAATCACACAGCCGTCGGGCAGATTGGTGATGTGGCCTTTGTTCAAAATGTTGAAATGGCCCCGGTAGGGTCGCCCGGTCTCCAGCCCTTCGATAATATACGAGCCGTGCTCCTCGCTGCGCCGATCCCCGGCAATCACCGGCGGATCTTCCTTCATCCAGTTGGGGAAATCGGTCTCGAACCAGTTGCGCCCTTCGGTGCAGACCCGCAGATAGCCACCGGTCTCGCCGTTGATCCAGCTGGACATATCGATCCAACGGGGAATCTCGTCCACCCGCTTGCGATACCAGGGCAGATATTCGCTCAGATGGCCGTTGGATTCGGTGCTGAAATAGCCGAAGCGCCGGGCCACATCGATGCGCAGTTTCTCCGTCTCGCGGTATTTGGGATGCGCTCCGATCAGTTCGGGGAGCATGGGAACCACATCCATTCCCCGCCACTGGACTTTCGTGTACCAGGTCTGGTGGTTGATGCCCGCGCAGACAATATCCACTTCTTTCTTGGAAATCGTCTCGTCTTCGCCGATCAGCCCTTCCTGCCTGGCCCAGTGTTCGATGCTGCGGGTGATAATTGTGTGGCCGCCCTGCACGCCGTGGCAGAGGCCAATTGTATTGACCCCGCCGTAGGTGTTGCAGGCCCAGACATTCATCGCCATGGGGTTGGAATAGTTGAGGAAGAGAGGATTGTCCGCGGCCACTTCCCGAATGTCGGCGCAGATGTCGAGCAGGGCCGGGATGGTGCGCTGGCCATACATAATTCCCCCGGCGCAAATGGTATCGCCCACGCACTGGTCGATGCCATATTTGAGGGGGATGTCGATGTCCAACGCAAAGGCAGCCAGTCCGCCCTGGCGAATGGTGGAGATGACGTAATTCGCTCCATCCAGCGCTTCCCGACGGTCGGTGGTGGTGCTGATGGTAGCGGGCAGTTGGTTGGCGTCGATGTCCCGCTGGGCCAGTTGGGCAATCATCCCCAGATTGGCATCGTTGATGTCCATAAAGGCAAAATGGGTGTCGGCCAGTTCGGGCACGGCCAGAATGTCGTGCATCAGTTTACGGGTGAAGCCGATGGAACCGGCTCCGATCATAGCGATTTTGATGGGCATGGGATGGGTCCTTTCCGCACAGAGCAGGTGATAGACAAAGGCAGCATAGATGGATCGGGGGAATGCCATCTACGCTGCCAGCAAACAGAATACCACAATTTTATGCAACAATCATCTTGATTTCGTGGATAATTTCTTGTATACTAATAAAATATGAATTGTAACTATTCAGGCGGAAAGCCAAAGTCCCCGGCACTTCACGCACAACAACGGTGTACTTGTAACATACCGACTCGCTCTACAAGAAAGTGCCGGGGACTTTTGGGCAATGGCTGAACAGTTACTATGGATTGAATCACTGGAAAAAATTTCCTATGACAGAACGTATCACGCCAGCGGAGCCGAGCAGCGGCTTGCGCAGCTTTCGTCACTTCCCCTACCCTCAGTTGGGGATGCCCACAGCCCATAGCCACAACGACATCGAACTGAACTTTGTGGTGGAAGGGTGTATCACCTATCGGTTTGGCAGCACCCAAACGATCTTTCAGACTGGATGGGTCTACGTCTTCTGGGCCACTATTCCCCATTTTATTGTGCAACACGAGATGGGGACCCGCTTCTTTGCCGTCCATCTGCCCGTTGCCAACTTTCTGCAATGGCGTTTGCCCTCTCCCATCACCCAGGGCACCCTGCGCGGAGATTTATTAGCCTTTTCCCGCTCCGACGAAGATTTCTACTATCTGCTCTTCGAGAAAATCCACCGCCACATTCAATCCCACGCTGCGGCAGAAAAGACGATTGCCCTGTTGGAGATCGAAGCCTGTTTGCGCACATTAGCCCTCTCATCCCCCACATCCGAGCCAGAACCGGTCAGCGCGCAATTGGGCAATGACAGTGTGGATCAGATGATTAGCCTTATGATTCGGGATTTCCAGGAACCGCTCAACGTTGCCCAGATTGCCGCCGCGGTCCACCTGCACCCCAACTACGCGATGCAGCTCTTCCGCAAATGCACCGGGCGCACAATCGTCGCCTACCTGACCCAATACCGGGTGGCCCACGCCCAACAATTGCTCCTCACCAGCGATCAGAGCATCGCCGATATCGCCCTGGCCTCTGGCTTCAGCTCCCTCAGCCGCTTCTACGCCGCCTTTCGGGAAATCTGCAACGATTCGCCCAAACACTACCGGCAAAGCCTGCGCGAGGTGCGAGAAGTGCGGGAATGGGGAGAATAGGGGATAGGTATTGGGTATTGGATATTTCGTAGTGACACAGCCCGACATTCACTACGAAATATCCAATACCCAATACCCAATATCAAATACCGCCCACCCAGTCGTAGAGCAGTACCAGTCCAATCAGCGCAAAGGCAATCCCCCGAAAGCGCACCTCCCAGTGGGCCATTGCCAGCATCCGCATTTTATCGGGCATCGCCAGCACCCGGCGCATATATTCGGCCTGCCGTTCGTCGCCGTCATCGATCTGGGCCAGTTCCAGGGCGTGGGTGCGGGCAAAGCGACCCAAATACGCCTGCACAGTCATGCAAAAATTGCCTTCGCCTCGTATCATTTTGCGCAGGAATTCGTCCGGGTCTGTGCGCAGCAGCCGGTCGTCTTGAATGGACCAGTAAATCATCAGGCCGCTGATCAGAATGCCTATGGGATGCCAGAGATTCATAGAATTGGTTGATTGGCTGAATGGGTTGTGTGGGAGCGGAAGAGAGAAAAGGCCGGTTTCCCAGTGGAAACCGGCCTTTATTGTACAACAGTTTTTTCAACAACCCTCACGCCTACTCGTCGTCGCGAAGCCCTATCCCTGGCCGCCGCGCACGCCGACGCTGAGCCACCTTCAGACGCACCTGACTCCGGCGCAGAGCCAACTCTACCGGACGGCGTTCCTCGGCAGGTCTGTGCTCTCGGGATTCTTCCGCCCGGCGCATGGCAGCCTCGGCCCTGGCGATGTCGATCTCATCCGCCCGTTCCGCGGAGCGGGCCAGGATAATCACTTTGTCCGGGCGCACTTCCACCACGCCACCGGTGACGGCAATGTAATCGTCTTCTTCACCAGAGCGGTGCAGAATAATCTCGCCGATATCCAGAGTCGTCAACAAGGGTGCGTGCTGACCCATCACACCCATCTGGCCTTCAACACCAGGCAGGGTAACCATCTGCACTTCGCCGCTGAACAACTCCCGGCGGGGGGTGACAATTTCCACTTGAATGGTCATACGCGTAATTCCTCGTGGCATCCAAATCAACCAGCGAACCAATCAACTACTGATTCGTTGATTGGTTCATTGGGAAGAAAATCGTCTACAGACTAACTCCCCGCCCGCAGCCGCTCACCCTTCTCGACAGCTTCTTCAATCGTTCCCACCATATAAAAGGCCTGTTCGGGCAGGTCGTCGTGCTTACCGTCCAGAATCTCTGCGAAGCCGCGCACAGTATCTTCGATCTTCACAAACTTGCCGGACTGACCGGTGAAGACCTCCGCCACAAAGAAGGGCTGGGTCAGGAAGCGCTGCACTTTACGGGCACGAGCCACAGTCAACTTATCGTCTTCGCTCAACTCTTCCACACCGAGAATGGCGATAATATCCTGCAAATCCCGGTAGCGCTGCAACGTCTGCTGCACTCTGCGGGCAATGGCGTAATGCTCATCGCCCACAATGTTGGGGTCCAAAATACGGCTGGTGGAACCCAGCGGGTCCACCGCGGGGTAAAGCGACTGTTCGGCCAGGGCGCGTTCCAGAGCAATCGTCGCGTCCAAGTGAGCAAAGGTTGTAGCCGGGGCCGGGTCAGAGTAGTCGTCAGCGGGTACGTACACAGCCTGCATGGACGTAATCGAGCCAGTCTTGGTAGAGGTGATGCGCTCCTGCAACTGACCCATATCCGTGCCCAGTGTAGGCGCATAGCCCACCGCGCTGGGCAGACGGCCCAGAAGGGCGGAAACTTCGGAACCCGCCTGCACAAAGCGGAATACGTTGTCAATGAAGAGCAACACATCCCGGCCTTCGTCCCGGAAATACTCGGCCATTGTCACACCAGTCAACCCCACGCGCAACCGCGCGCCGGGCGGCTCGTTCATCTGGCCAAAGACCATCACAGTGGATTTCAACACACCGGAGTCCTTCATTTCGTGCCAGAGGTCGTTGCCCTCGCGGCTGCGTTCGCCCACACCGGCAAAGACAGAGTAGCCACTGTGAAACTCGGCCACATTGTTGATCAACTCAGTGATGACAACGGTTTTGCCCACACCCGCTCCGCCGAAGATACCCGTCTTGCCACCTTTGGTAAAGGGGGCAATCAGATCGATGACCTTCACGCCAGTCTCAAAGATTTCAGCCTTTGTACTGCGATCAGAGAAGGAAGGCGGCTGGCGATGGATGGGATAATAGGTGTCGGTATCCACAGGTTCGTCACTGTCGATGGCCTTGCCCGTCACATCAAAGATACGGCCTAGCGTGGCCGGACCAACGGGGACGGTAATCGGTTGCCCGTAGGAGTAGCATTCCACACCCCGGCGCATACCTTCGGTGGTGCTCATGGCAACCGCACGGACAGCATTGTTGCCCAGGTGCTGCTGCACTTCGCAGGTCAAGACCCCGCCACCGTCCAGGTCCACATAGACAGCGTCATAGATTTCGGGCAAATTCCCGCTGGGAAAAGCAAAGTCCATTACCGGGCCGACGACGGTGCTCACCGTCCCGATAAGTTTGGCGTTGTTTCCATTTTCTGCCATAGTTCGCTCCGTATACTCCGGTAGTTCAATGACTACGTATCAATGCGGTCTCAATTAACCTGCCACCACACTGCCACCCACAATATCCATCAACTCCCGGGTAATGCCTTCCTGGCGAGCTTTGTTGTAGCGCAGGGTCAGGTCATCTACCAATTCGTTGGCGGCTTCGGTGGCGTTGCGCATGGCTACCATCCGGGCCGAATGTTCGCTGGCCGAAGACTCGTAGACGGCCTGCAAGACCTGCACTTCGGTAAAACCGATCAGCACTTCGCTCAGCACAGCCGCGGCACTCGGCTCAAAAATATAGTCCGGGGCCATGGATGCAGATGTTTCGGCGGGCTGCACAGGCAACAGTTTTTGTACAACAGGCGTCTGCACAAGGGTATTTACAAAGTCTGTGTAGATAGCATAGACATGGTCAAAACGACCAGATCGATAATCGTCGAGCAAAATACGGGTGATGGGAGCGATATCATTGGTGGTTGGTGCATCGCCCAGCCCCATAAACTCAGCCCGCACCACCGGATCATAGCGCAGAAGCCAATCCCGACCCTTGCGCCCGACAGTTATTACTTCCACCTCTTTGCCCTCGGCCCGCTGCCTGCGGATAAACTGGGCAGCTGTGCGGATCACATTGGCATTGAAACCACCAGCCAACCCCTTGTCCGCAGTGACAAGCAGAATGCCCACCCGTTTAATCTCGGCGCGCTCGTTGATCAGTGCGTCCAGATCGCCCTCGGTGGTATTCAGTCGGGCAATATAGCTCAAAACCTCTTGGGCCTTTTTGGCATAGGGGCGGGTCGCCAAAACCTGATTCTGCGCCCGGCGCATTTTGGACGCAGCCACCGCCTCCATGGCCTTTGTGACCTGGGAGATGTTCTTGACGGAACGGATACGGCGTCGAATTTCTCGTGTACTGGGCAAGAGACCCCTCCCTTTGCATCGGGAACTATCAAACCGAAAAGCGAACGCAGATCAGACAGATTTCCAACCTGCATCAATCAGCACAGATCAGTTCAAATCGTGAAAATCTGCGTCCGCCTTTTATCTATCCTAGCTGGCGCTCCAACCTTTATTGAAGTCATCCAGGGCCAGACGCAGAGAATCCACACTCTCGTCGGGCAGGGTTCCGCTGCGCATAATATTCTGGCCGATTTCCGCGTGATTGGCGTCCAGAAATGCGTGCAGATCAGACTCCCACTTCTTCACCTGCTCTACAGGAACTTTGTCCACATAGCCGTTGGTCACGGCAAAGAGACTGAAGACCTGATGGGCCAGGGAACTGGGCCGATACTGGGGCTGCTTCAGAATTTCCTGAATCCGCTGCCCACGGCCCAATTGGCGCTGGGTAGATGCGTCCAGATCACTGCCGAACTGGGCAAAAGCAGCCAATTCGCGGAACTGGCTGAACTCCAGTTTCAGGCGACCAGCCACACGCTTCATGGCCTTCGTCTGGGCAGAAGAACCCACCCGACTCACCGAAAGGCCCACATTCAACGCCGGACGAATACCAGCGTAGAAGAGGTCGCTTTCCAGGAAGATCTGGCCGTCAGTGATGGAAATCACGTTTGTCGGGATATACGCAGAAACATCACCGGACTGGGTTTCGATAATCGGCAGAGCAGTCAGGCTACCACCGCCAGAGGCTTCGTCCATACGCGCGGCCCGTTCCAGCAGACGGCTGTGCAGATAGAAAACGTCGCCGGGATAGGCTTCACGTCCGGGCGGGCGGCGCAACAGCAGAGAGACCTGACGATAGGCCTGGGCGTGCTTGGAAAGATCGTCGATGACGATCAACGCATCCCGCCCCTGTTCCATAAACTCCTCACCCATGGCTGTGCCGGCGTAGGGAGCCAGGAATTGGAGCGCAGCGGGGTCCGAGGCCGAAGCCGTGACCACAATCGTATGCTCCATGGCACCGTTGTTTTCCAAAATCTGCACAACCTGAGCCACGGTCGACTGCTTCTGACCGATGGCGACGTAAATGCAGATCAGGTCTTTGCCCTTCTGGTTGATAATCGCGTCGATGGCAACGGCGGTCTTGCCCGTCTGCCGGTCGCCGATGATCAGCTCCCTCTGGCCGCGGCCAATCGGGATAAGCGCATCAATGGCCGTAATGCCGGTTTCCACAGGTGTATTCACCGACTTGCGGGTGACGACACCGGGGGCAATACGTTCCACATTGCGCAGTTTGTCAGAGTCGATGGGGCCTTTACCGTCCAGAGGTTGGCCGATGGCATTGACAACCCGGCCAATCAGTGCGTCGCCCACGGGGACCGAAGTAATCCGGCCCGTGCTGCGCACCAGGTCGCCCTCTTTAATGGACGTGTACTCGCCCATAATAATGACGCCGACTGTATCCTCGTTCAGGTTCAGAACCATCCCCACGACGCCGGACTTGGTAAACTCCACCAGTTCCGAAGACATAACGCCGCGTAGACCGGAGATAATGGCGATGCCGTCACCGACCTCGACCACCTCACCCACATCAACTTGGCGGGGAGCAGGCTTAAAATTGAGAATCTGCTTTTTCAGTAAAGCAGTAAAATCCTGGGTGATGTCTTCCGTACGAATCGCCATAGGCGTCCCTCTCCTTCGAAGTCAGATTGCGACTAGCGCACCGTCGAGGCGATGACCTCGCGCAGGGCAGTCAACCGGCTGGCTACTGTGTGGTCAACAAGACTGTCACCTACCCGTACCCGCAAACCACCCATCAAAGAGGGGTCCACACGGAAGGTAAAGACAAGCCCATCGCCATGCTTGGCGGTCAATTGCTGGCGCAACTGAGTCTTTTCCACCTCGCCCAATTCCACAGCACTGACGATCTCGGCCTCCTGGGGCACAGTCTGACCGCTCAAACTGCTGCGCAGAGAACCACTCACTGCGCCGAGAAGGTTCAGATCGCCTTCCTGGGCAAGCATATTCAGGAAGTTTTGAACCTCGGCAGGGGTGCCGTCCGGGAGTAGCTTGCCCAATTGGGTCAAGCGCCCGTCCAACTCCTTGCTGGGATCGTTCAACGCCGCCAGGGTGTTGCCTTGCGCCAGCGCATCAGCGACAGAAGAGAGTGTCTCCTGCCATTGCTCGACGATCGCTTCCAGGATGGCCTGTGCATATCGGTCGGCTTTCATGCGCTGTGTACTCATTTGCCACTCCCGCTCTGCTGAGCCAGATACTCATTGACAAAGCGTTCTTGCTCAGACCGATTTTGCAATTCCCGCCCCAACAACTGCTCGGTGGCGGCAATAGCCAGATCAGCAACCTGCTTCTTGGCGTCTGCCAAAATTGTCTGCACCTGGGCTTCGGCATCGGCCTGGCCCTTCATGCGAATTTCGGTTGCTTCAGCGTCTGCCCGAGAGCGAATCTCGGATGCAATCCGCTCTGCATCACGCGCCGACTGGGCACGAATCTCGGTTGCCTCGCGGCGTGCCTCATCCAAAATTTTCGCCCGTTCTTTTTCCGCGTCAGACGCGGCAGTGGATGAGCGTTCGACTTCCCTCAAGCTCTGGGCAATGCGTTCCTTGCGCTTCTCCAGCATACCCAAAACAGGCTGATAAAGGAAGAGCCGCAACAGAACCATCAGGATTACAAAGTTGACGATCTGCGAGAGCAGCAGAGGTCCGCTAATGCCAAGTTGTCCAAGTACTTCGCCCAAAATGTACCTCCTGATTCCTTGGCGTCGCCTATATGGACGACGCTCATCTACCCGCCACGTGCTGTTACTGCCAAAGTGTGCTGTTAATTCGCAACACCACTCGCCACATGACGGCTCCGGTGAACGATTCCTAGACGAACTTGACCAGCAAAGAGACAACCAACGCATAAATCGCGATGGCTTCGGCAAAAGCAAAGCCGAGAATCATATTGGTCTGTACCAGACCAGAGGCCTCAGGGTTGCGGCCC
>Ga0209573_1006147_pt1 | contig 10230 bp, 10 predicted proteins | sample TNRBio252014_DNA_FD_185870 | JGI IMG/M metagenome (GOLD analysis project Ga0209573, IMG submission 185870) | Wastewater treatment Type I Accumulibacter community from EBPR Bioreactor in Madison, WI, USA - TNR Reactor_6/25/2014_ DNA (SPAdes)... | ecosystem: Engineered > Bioreactor > EBPR >...
TCCTCATATCATCAAAATAAATCCTTTACGTAGCAACGGCTATGCGCAGAATTTCTTTTTCGATCTGAGAAAAAATCGCTGCGACTTAACCGACACAGTAGCATTGACATGACACTATGAGTTTATTAATTGTAAATGACTGTTTCAAAAACAAGCATAACTCAGTATTTGGCGTTTTCTTGCAAAGACAATTTAATTGATGATAACAATTGGCAGTATGAAATCGTTGGGGAGAGCGGCTTGCTTTATTGTCCGGTTAAACAGAACCTGATTCGAGGCAATTGTTAACCCCAATGTTTTATACCTTGTGACAGCCAATGTTTTTAAATTTTAAATCCACACTTTAACATGATACCTGAATTAATATCACCATTAAAGTAAGGTTGAATGAATAATTTAAATCCAGCCAAAAATTTGTCAGTAAATAAATATGAGGTCTCCATAATTATATTAAACCCTGTAGCATTACGATTGATAAATTGATGATCTATATCAACCAAAACCCCATTTTCCCAATATCTTGATGATACATAAACCTGGGCAACACTAAAATATGTCAAACCGGTTCCGACTCTAAAGTCAAATCGTCTTTTATTATTAAAAGGTGAAATGAATAAATTGACATTTCCCTGAACAAAAGATGCTGTCTCCTCAACGCCATAATTACTTCGGCCTAAGTTTATTGAAAAGGAGCTTGTAAAAAATTTGTTTAGTTTTAAGTTCAACTCGTTTTCATAATTGAATGTAAACAGATCTCCTGTCCCCATTAGTGAAATTCCGGTTCCAAGTCTGAAGTCAAACCTGCTTACCTTTTCTTGTCCAATCGCTTGTAAACTAAAGAAAATAACTGAAATGCAAATGAGTAATTTTGTGTTCATGGTTTTGTGTTTAAATCTGTTTTATAATAAAGTTTTCATTGGCTTTTCTGTTTCGGCTTTCCTATAAGACATAAATGACGAGTTTGATTTTTCGTCTATGCAACGCTATGGTGAATAAACGCGAACATTTTGAATTTCCTGATGGTGGCATTTTATAAGCACATGATTGTCAACCAGACACAAACTTTGACTGGATCTCACAGCTTGATTTAACCACTGAACCGCCACTTTTGGGTAGGGGTTGTCAGTAAACGTATCTATTTCAATTAACATATCTTAAATATTTTGCTAGTTTGCTCTCTGAAATTCCTTTGTAAAATGAAATTGAAACGTATTTTTTATTGTCAGGTTTACGCATTATTTCCTTCAAAGCAATGAATAATCCCTCATCTGTTTTGACATAATGATAAGTCATACTGAACGGAGGTGATGTTCTTGTTTTAACAAACTCTTTATATACTGTCTTAAATTTTTTATGATATTGGTTTTCTAAATCGTCCTTGAATTGTTCAATTGTTTTGTTCTCCTTGAAAAATGTTATTCCTACAATATATTTTTGGTTATAATTTTCTTCGGGGTCATTCTCGCTACCCATAAACAATGGATAACCCTTAAGTTGGGTTTCAATTATTCTTACATTCTCATTTATGGTGAAAAAACCAGAATAGTATTCATACTGAAGTCCTAATGCTTCTTTCGCTTTGTCAACTTTTATGGGTAGTTCAAAAGTCTTTCCGTCAAACTCAATTGTGGAGGGGACGAGATTTCCACACGAAAACAACAAAGCCGAAAGGCCAACTGTCAATATGTATAATGTCTTCATAGTATGTTTGTTAACTTTGTCCTATTTCTACAAAAAAAAATCATTCCATCACTTCCTTCCCAAAACAATCAAGCAAATCCCCACAAAATCATCCTCATTTGCCCAATCGTCTTATTAGTTGCCTACACCACCCAAACCATCTCTGAAAAAAGTACCATAAACCTACAAAAAATCTCTCAATTCAAAAAAGGATTGGAAGCTTTTTTCTTTCAGCATCCTATCTGTAGACAACAACTCTATTCGTATAGAACTCAATACCATCTTTGTTGTTAGGATTTAGTTTTCTAAATGGTTACGTTAAGCGTCAGGCCAACCTGGATTAAGCTTTGTGTCTGGCAGATTCTGCATATTGCCATCAGGTGTTAATAACTCTTATTTGTAGTTATTTAGGTGGTTAGCTAATTAGTCTGTTAGCCTGTTATTCTATTTGAATTGAGCGAGTACTTTGAGCAAAAGACACCAAATTTATCCTGGAATCAGAGGTTTTGACCCTTGGTATAAATCATAAGCTAATAGACTTAAGACTAAAAGACTTTAGAGCTAAACAATTACTCTTATTTTATATTTATTTCATCGGGATTTTGTCTGGTATCCCAAATATAATGGACAAGTATCAACGATTCGTTGAATTCATAGAAAAGTATAAAATGCTCAATAATTAGACCCCGGACACCTTCCATGTCTGTCTTTATGCCAAGGTCGGGGTATTTGATCAATAATCGAAGATCTTTGTTAATTCTGAGGTTAATTTTTTCGAATAGGTACTGCTTTTGTTCCTGTCAATATAATACTTGAGGATTTCGTATCTTTTATTTTTTGCCCTATTTGACCAGATTATTTTTCGTTTAGCCATTCCTCTATTTCTATTTCAAGCAAATCATTTTCAATATATGATCCCTTTTCTATTTCCTGTTTGGAGGTCATGATTTCATCTGTCAGTTCAGGAGTTAAAGAGATTATTTTGGATTCTGACTTTGCATCTAAAATAGTTTTTATAGCTTCCAGAAATGATTTGTCATCAATTTCTGAAATCCTTTGAATCAAGGCATTTTTTAGTTGGATGGTAGTCATAAACTTCTTTTCAACAAATTTATTAATTTTATAAAAATAACGAAAACTAAAGCCTTAAATTGCTTTTTAAAATGTTTGCTCAATTTGATTTATATTCCGTTGAAACTGACCTGCCAATCCGGTTCCCATTGACCAGGTATGCTAAGAACATTAAAAAAAACGGATCAACTACCGCGTTTATCGCCTGGTTTGCACCCACGGGGAACGCCGGTCTGTTATGCCCCGGAATTCTTTTTCGGCTTTCTTTTGATCGTTAATACTTTTATCAGGGAGTCTGAGTGATCCCGGTTAAGTATCCTTATCCATAACCATCTGCCATCGTGGAGCTGTTCGGTATGGTCAAAAACGGTCAGAAAATCCATGTCTAATTCCGAACGCATCTGGTCAACTCTTTCGGCCTCCTCTTTACCCAGAACCAACAACACAGAAAATGCAGATCTCTCAGGGAAAAATGAAGCCAATGTTTTCTTTGCTTTCCGGTATCTTACGGTCCAACCGTAATTTTTGGAGAAAAATGCAAGTTCTCTATTGAAATCATAGTTTTGAGAAATAAAATCATGTATGTTTTCCCATAGATCAAGCGTTTCTCCCACCCAATTTTTTATGTCATCGTGAGTCGGTTGGTTTGATTTATCTGATAATCTCTCGTAAGCCATTATTTTATATAGTTTGCTATTTTAAGTTCAAATTTACAATAATTTTCACTGTTGATTATGGATTGTTTTAACGCAACATCAACAGGTTTTCCGGAAGCAGCTTCAAAAAACTGCTTGTTGAATATAACTCAACACTGGCAATATGTCCTGTTCTTAAATTTAACATCGGATTCCCTGACTTATCCGCAAAAATATTTATAATGTCTTGACAATGCCCTTGGCCGGTTTTCTTTAAATGAAGCTTCCAGTTTTGTGATGGCATTTATCTGACATTCGCGCAAACCCTCCGTTTGCAAAGCCGGAATATTCAGTCAACTGCCTGTCAATGTGATCTCTTGCTATTTGTTCCGGGTTCTGATTCATTGACTTAATTAAAACTCAAAAATACAGGGATATTATCATTTATGTATATTCTGGTGAAATTGAGGTGGGAAATATGGTATAAATTGACCAGGGATGTAAAGATTGTATTGAAAATGGTTCAAGATTGTGTTCATCGCTTGGTTTGCAACCGGGATGAACGCTTAGCTGTTACAAACTGCCCTCCGGTCATTCGTTGTTTGTCTGTAGCACTGGTTGCTGTGTCTGTGTAGTTGGAAAGGCATACTTTTTTGTAAGCTTAGCCCTGTAGGTAGGTTTTTGCGGCTTGCAAATGTGTGTACTGTAGCAAGAGCTTTTACTTAGAACATATCATTCATCTATTTTTTTTAGTCCTACAATTTTTGCAACGGTATCAGGAATGTCAAATATTCTTCCAAGTTTCAATTCTACCATATTTCCAACAAAGTTTGGGTATTCTAAAATATGCATCACGTCACCTTCAAAAATATAATACGGAGTAGATAACTCGAGTGCATATTTTCTGAATTTTTCATATTGCTGGTAGGACTTGAATTTTATCGAATACTCATCCTCATCTAACCTAATACAGATTACTTTCCATTTCTTTTGTAATTCAGATAGTATTTTTTGTATTTGGGTTTCTTTTTCTTTGTAATGACTATCAAGCAATTCGGTATCATCATAATTATCAAGATAGGTTTCCGTACGTTCGAGATTTATTGCTATGTGTTCTATAAAATTGAAGTCATATCGTCCTGCTAACCCATCAATACCATTTAACAAATATTCTATGTTTTGTTTTAAACTACTTTTCAAGGCTTGCACAATCCAAATTATTGGGGCGTTTTTTAGATTTGTGTTCGCCAAATCTTCTTCCTTTCTTATTCTTTTAAGAATTTCCTTGCAATGGTAATCAGCGCAAGCCGAAAAGTATTTTAAAATTTCACCTGACAAATCAAAAAGTCTTTCTCCATTTTCCGACAATTTATATTTTTCCACTATATCATTAATTTGTTCATAAAGTGACTTATGCTCCTCGCTATTCTCCAAATCAAGCCCCTTGTGCCAATGGTTTCTTCGATAAACATTACTTTCATATTCAAATTTTCCCTTGCATATTACATGAATTTGCTCCTGTACATATAAATTGAACAAAAAATTATCAACATTGTAACCGATCTTCATATGCCAGTTATGATTGTATTTTTTTAGCTCTTCGGCAGATTTTGAAGAAAATAAGATTTTTCCAAAGAGAATATCTTCACTCGCTCTTCGGATGATAGTTCGCAGTACGGGCTTTTTAATGTCGGGAAGTTCCGTTTGCTCTTTTAATACTGATGTAATATCCTCTAAGCTTTGCTTGATTTTATGGTTAATGAATTTTATTTCCGTAATGACTGAATCTATATTTATTCTGTCATTATGATTTTGTTTTATCATACTTGCGACCAAATTATCAAGGTCAGCATACAATGGGTGGCTGTCTGCTATAAGTTTAATATCAGAACCCGAAGGGGTTTGTTTTGTGAAGCATTCATTTATAATTAAACCCAATGCAAAAATATCAGCCGCTTCCGTTATACTATCAGCATTATTTTTCTCTTTTTGTTCGGGTGCGGCATAATTACGATTTGCAACTAAATCTCCTTTTTTGGTTAGCTTAAAATCTTTAAAATGTGCAATACCAAAATCTGCCAATACTAAATCCTTTTTTGCAATCAGAATATTCTCCGGCTTTATATCACGGTGAAAAATTTTTTTATTGTGAATATGCTTTAATGCGCCACATAGCTTTAAAATAAAGCTAATCAGCACATTGGCATCGTTTTCTTTATCTATTAAATCTTTTAATGTTTGTGGATAAAGCGGCATTACATAGCAAGGTTTTCCATCCTGTTCCCCCTTAGCAATTATCTTGATAATATTTTTATGATTGAAGATTTCGCAGAATTTTATCTCATTTTTAAAGCGTGCTATTTTTTTATCATCACCTGAGTTAATAATCTTGACAGCATATTGATTCCCGTTGGATTGTGCCTTCCAAACATACCCACTACCGCCATTTCCTATGGTTTTAATTAACTCATAATTAGTATTTCCTATGGTTATTTGCTTTAATTTTGTCATATATCGGTAAGTTAGCTAAGTTTAGCTCTATTGGTTTTGTAAGCGTTGGTTTGTGTGCAAGGGCAAAACCAAAAGTTAAATTTGCGGCTGACTTTATGTCGTTTGTCTGTCTGTTCTTTGTTGCTCTGTTGCTCGGTAGGGTTGTTTGTAACGGACGGAACTATATGCAGTTGCCGACTGGGGGCGGTTTTCGTGTCGAGCAGCACCGCCTTTGTTGCGGGCTACACGGCTTGTTGTCAGCACGGAAACAACAAATGTCATATAGTTTTTGTTATGCAATGGCTTTACTCCTCCCATAAGTCTTGCTTTATCTTGTTAAAAACTGGAGAAGCAATAAACTTGGATGGCTTAAATAAGTCCGCATTTTTACCCATTTCTTTTTGAAGTTTGGACTTTAAGTCCCCTATTACTATCTTACCGTGAGCATATCTTTGAGGATTCTCGGTAATATTTTTTTCAGCTATCTCCAAGTTTTCACCAGCTTGATGTCCCTGCCTATCTTTCAAGGATTTGTCTGTAAGTGTATTTATATATTTTTTCCTTGATTTTGCAAAAGTGTCCGTGTATGAAGAATTAATTATTTCTCCAGCTCTTTCAATTGTAATAATTGGATAAAGGTAATTTATGTGTTCAGGAACTAATAATTGTGCCTCAATATCAGTTCTCTCTGTCACAAAATGATATTCGATATTGTCGTTATAACCGTTGATTATCTCTTGTATCTCGGTATCATTAAAATAGTCTCTATCTCTATGAATTGCAATTTTAATAGTCGGTGCACTTTTAAGAATAAATGCTGATAACACGTTGGCTGTTTTTACATCGGAACACCCCTTGTATGACCAGACTTCAATCTCATCTAAAGGGATTTCGGAAGCTTGAATAAGTGTCTTTATTGGCATTTGGTCCTCGTCTTCAGTTAAAACGATTAATTTTAGTTTATCTTTTCTAAATAAATCTCCTTTATCCAACGCACCAATATCCATTAGAACATTGATAATATTAATGTCTTCCTCTATTAATTTGCCTGAATTTATCCAGTTTATTTTTGAAATCGATTCGAGTTCATATAACAAATGTCTTGAGTGGGTACTCATTATTATTTGAAACCCTTTGGATACAGATAAATCGTAAAGTTTTTTTGCAAGTTTTCTTTGGTTGTTAGGATGTAAATGCGCATCAGGTTCGTCAAGCAGCAATATTTTTGGCTTATAAATGTTTATGTATGACAATATCTGAAGTACTTGTAAAAATCCAGTTCCTGCTGCATCAATTGGAAGTATTTTGTCTGAATCTTGAATTTGAATATTCAAGTGTTCATCTCGTTCTTGGTTGAAATTTGCAATGATTTCGATTTCTGGAAAAATGTCTTTAACATCTGCTATAAATGACTCCCAACTCTCGGGATTTTGATGTAAGAGCCAAATAATATTTCTAAATACATTATTGGCATCACCACGTGCGGCTGCTCTTCTTACAAGGCCAGGACTTTTTAATTCTTCAAAAGATGGAATACCAGCAAGACCTGGAACATAAATAGTAAATGGCTCTTCAATTTTTCTTAAAAGCTCACCTATTTGCTTGTTCTGAATTTCGGTTGCAATATTTTTATTCTTTCCTTTTCGAATAAGCACTTTGCTTACATTTTGAGTGTCTTTTTCGGTAAATTCAATTTGAATTGCAGTCTCATATTCCGTCTTCAACTTTCCACCCAAAGCTAATGAGTAAACATCTCTAAAAGGAGCATATATAAGCTGTTCTGGAGTTAATGATGTTGGAAGCTTATTTGTTGTATTATTCCATCTTGAATTTTCAAAATTTGTAGTTTGCGCTACAGATATTGCAAATTGGATTGCCTGAAGGATACTACTTTTTCCTGAATTGTTTGAGCCAACTAAAACATTGAGATTTTCAAGCTCAAGAGTCAGTTTGGAAATATTCTTAAAATTCTGTATTTCAATTTTTTCTATCATAGTGTCATGGTGTGTTGTCTGTTTTTAAGTTAACGTATAATGTTCCTAGTATAGCCATAGTAAAGAGGGGTTGCGGGCTTGTTCACTATCCGTAGCTACAAAAGCCCATGCGGGGCAGCGAACGTAAAACTACCCCCAAGCTCCGCTATTTTTGGCTGTACCATGTTGTGTTTTCGTGCTTTTAATCAGTTCAATCGTTATCTAATTTTTTTTACAAAATCATTTAGTTTTAAGTCCTTAAATGGAATTCTTTCAGAATCGAAGGTTTCTTCTTCTGCAATGAATTGTGAAAATGTCTTTATTGGCTTCTTTATACTTCTGGTTTTTTTTATTTCAATAGACTCTATAGTTGATATTTTTTCTTGTACATGTACTACTTTACCTTTTCCTTTAACAATTTCCAGTTCTCCAAGGCTTTCACCGGTATCAGGGTCAAATAATTCCTCACCGATTTCATAAATAAGAAATAAGTCTCCTATTTTTATATTATGGTTTTCGCCTTGATTAATGACTATTGTATAATCATCAATGATTTTAATAGTTCTTGCTATATTCATTCTTCGATTGTTTTAGTTGTTACAAAAGGTTTAATAATCAAAGATTTTCGCTTTTCTTCTAAGTTCGAAATTGTTGAAGACATTTTCTTTAAATCAATTTGTATTTTTTTGTCATTTTGAATATTTATGACTTCGCCATAACCAACAAACTCTTCAAATCCTTCATTGAACCAATAAACAGTCACTAAACCTTGAATTTGCAAATAATCACTGTAGGCTGTCAATAAAATAGTTGCATTTTCTCTTTTGATAACCTTATAAACCTCTGGGGAATTATTTAATGTTTCATTATAAAAATGCACTGATATATCAAAAAGTGATATTACAATAATTGAAATTATTGTTCCGATAATAAAGTTATAAGGGTTTACTCCCCAATCATCTTTAAATATGAAAGATAAAATTGATGAGACACCACCAATAGTTCCAATTATATAACCACCAGTAGATTTGAAACTCCTGTACAATTGTTTGAAATATCTTTTATCTATCATTTATTGAGTTTTAGATTGTACGTTCGTTTTTTTAGCATGAAACACAACTTGTCCATATCCTTTCCAAAAAAATATCACCCTTCCATTTTCTCTTCCACCTATTAAGCATATCCACCCATTTCATCCCGATATGCCCAACTCATCACTACGGCCTATCACTTACCTCCACGCTAACCACCCATACCATCTCCCGAAAAAAAACCCATAAACCTACAAATAATCCACCTGCCAGAAAAATAATCCGCTGAATTATTCCTCATTTTATAGTGTTTCCCTGGACAGATGCTGAGCGCCTTGCTCTTTTTCGTTTTCAAAACCGGGCCGGGATGTTAGCGGGTTCAACGGGGTGGGGGATGATACCCTTTGAGATCAATATTTATAGATCGGATGGCATGAAAGAAACTGAATTTACTCAGCTTTTGAGACTTTCTGACATGGAGCTGTATGGGCTCAGAACATTATGATGTATGCTATTTCTGACTTGATGGCCTGATCCGTTGACCGGCTGATTTGATTGGTACAAAAATATAGTACAAATTATTGAAAATGAAAGAAAAGCAGGGGATTTTGTAAAAAAGGGTGTTTTTCCTGTATCACATATAGGAAAAATCCGGTGTAAAAAAGGGTGTTTTTCCGGGTGGGAAGGATAGGGTGGTTGAATGTGTATAATCCGGTGAAATTGACCAGGCAATCCGGTTTAAATTGACCAGGGATCTGGTATTTGCATGGAAGATCATTCTTTGTGCGCGCTCATCCAGATCGGGATCTATTTCACCACGCTACCGGGAAGTTATTTCAACTGTGTTTTTACATTGTTTTTTAGAATCCATCAGGGGGTCAAAGATTCGGTCAATCGGGGGGTCAATGTCTGGTCAACAGACATTAAACAATCAAGTTCACTATTTCCATTCTGATGTATTCGATTAAGATTGCGAAGCCATAACTTCATTCTCGTCATGATCTTCTTTAAATGTCAGGCAAAGTGCTTGTTTTGGATATAAATCCGGATTATTTTCTGTTCCCTCGTCAAATAAATAGGCACTATGTTGATTAGTGTGGGTAAATGAATTTGATCAAATCTCCCTGGATTTTCAGGAGAATACAAAATACAGCTATTCCACGAAGTTGCACAAAAAAGGCACAACAGCACAAAGGAAATACAGTTTATTTCAGCGCAAAATCTGCGAAGATCAGCGAGATCTGCGGGAGCCTTCTTTTCAACGGAGATTAACATTTTACCACTTCTAAAAAAAAAAGCTTTTCGTTGAATTTTCTAAAAATTCACTGCCCCATGAAGTTTGTCAAAAAT
>Ga0209573_1006148_pt1 | contig 10229 bp, 8 predicted proteins | sample TNRBio252014_DNA_FD_185870 | JGI IMG/M metagenome (GOLD analysis project Ga0209573, IMG submission 185870) | Wastewater treatment Type I Accumulibacter community from EBPR Bioreactor in Madison, WI, USA - TNR Reactor_6/25/2014_ DNA (SPAdes)... | ecosystem: Engineered > Bioreactor > EBPR >...
TTGGTGGGCTTTATGAACGGCAAGGAAATGTTCGGCGTGGATATCCTGATGGTGCAGGAAATCATTCGCGGCGCGCCGATCACCGCCGTGCCGAATACGCCGGCCTTCGTTGAGGGGGTCACCAACTTGCGCGGCAACATCATCCCGGTGATCGACTTGCGCAAGCGGCTCAATCTGTCGACCGACCGGCAAGGCCCCGGCAAAAACTGGGTGCTGATTCTGGATATCGCCGGCCGGGTCACCGGTTTTATCGTGGACGCCGTGACCGAGGTGCTCAAAATCGAGCGGGATTCCATCGAACCTCCGCCCGACATCGTCGTGGCGGGCTTGGAAAGCCAATACGTTCAGGGGGTTTGCGATATTGGCGAGCGCTTGCTCATCCTGCTCGATTTCAACCGCATTTTGCTGGTCGAGGAAATCAAGCGGCTCAAGGAAGTCAACACGGGCGGGCCGCGTTCGAGCGGTTCGGCGAGATAGCCGGGCGGATCAAGCGCCAGGGGCACACCGGGAATCGATCGCGGAGCAGCACCATGGGCATACGAATTCTGGTCGTCGACGACTCCTCCATGATGAGGAAACTGCTGGCGAAGGTTTTGAAGCCGCCAGGTCATCTGATCGTCGGCGAAGCCAAAAACGGCATCGAAGCCCTGGAGCTGTACAAGTCGCTGCAACCGGACTTGGTGACCATGGACATCACCATGGACGGGATGGACGGTCTGAGCGCCGCCCGGGAAATCCTGCGCTACGACAGCGCCGCCCGGATCTTGTTTCTCTCCAATCTGGATGAAGAGAAATACCGCGGCGATGTCGAGCGACTGCGGGCCATCGGCTTCATCAACAAGCACAAATCGGAGGAAGTTCTCAAGTTGATCGAAAGCCTGGAAAAAACCGAGAAACCTGGAACCGAGGGCTAGTCGGGTCGTCCGACTCCGATCTGAACACTGCTTTTGACAGAAGAACATCCCATGATCGAGCTTGATCCATCGCTGATTAATGATTTTGTTGCCGAAGCTGGCGAGCACCTTGAGGAAATGGAAGCGACCCTGCTGCGACTGGCGGGGGATCCGGCCAATCGGGATTTGCTCAATACCATCTTCAGACCGGTTCACACCATCAAGGGTGCCTCGCAATTCATGGGCTTGGTCCGGATTGCCGCGCTTTCCCACAAACTGGAAGACCTGCTCGATTTGCTCCGCCAGGGGAAGAAGCCTTCGAGTCCGGGTATCGTGGAAATCCTGATCCTCGCCCGCGATCGCGTCGCCATGCTGGTGGCTGATCTGGCGCGTTCCCAGACCGAGGAAACCCCGGTCGACGATCTGATCGCCCGGCTCGAACGGATCATCGAGGGGCGGGAGGACGAGGAAGCCGCGCCAACGGCGGAAGCGGAAGCCAGCGCCGCCGCAGCGCCGCCGGAACCGCCGCCCGCAGTTCCGCCCGTGCAGGAAATGGAAACCTACGAGGAAGAATACGACAAGGAGCTGTTTGCCATCTTCATCCAGCAATTGCAGGAAAAACTGGCCTTTATCAGCGCGCAAACCGGCCAATTGTCCGCCGCGCCCGATAAGTTCGAGGTGCTGGAGCAGTGTCTCGACAGCATCAACAGTCTCGGCTCCTCCGCTAATTACATGGGTTACCGGGCGCTGGCGCTGCTGTACGAACAGTGGTGCGACGAAATCCTCGCGGCCCAGCAGGCGGCGGCGCTGGGGCAGGAGGTTTCCACCGGCTTCATGGAGACCTACATTGGGAGGGTGATCAAGTTCTTCCCGCAACACGGCGACCGCTTGCTGCAAGGGGGCGAGCCGCCGATGGCGCGACCAGTCGCCAGGGCGACCGCGCCGGAAATCGCCGAGGAACCTTTGGCGGAAGATCGGCTGGAAGACGAGGCGCCGCCGGCGCCATCGAGCGAAGCGCCGGCTTCCCTGGCGAAAGCGGTCGTAACCCGGACGGCGCCGGCGCGCGCCGAGCAGCGAGATGAGCCCGCCCCGGCCGCAGGGCCGGTTTGGGAAAGCGAGAGCGACCACCAGAAAACGGAACCATCCCAGGACGCCGGCGAGCGGGTCGTGAAGAAAAGCGTGCGGGTGGATGCGCACAAGATCGACGTCCTGATGAATCAGGTGGGGGAGTTGATCGTCGATCGCTCCTATTTCTTCCAGTTATTTAACGAGATGAGAAATCTCCAGCAGCATCTGAAAGTCAATGCCGGCCTTGACCCGAAGGAGATGAAGCTGCTCAGGGCCTTCACTTACCGACTGGGCGAGGCCATCGTTTCCCTGAGTCGGACCTCCAACGAGCTTCAGGAAGGGGTGATGAAAGTACGGATGCTGCCCATCGCCCAGCTTTTCAATCGCTATCCCCGCCTGATCCACGATCTTACTCGCGGCACCACCAAACAGGTGCAACTGGAAATCCGGGGCGAGGAAACGGAACTGGATCGGATGATTATCGAAGAGATTTCCGATCCGCTGATTCACCTGATCCGCAATGCGGTCGATCACGGTTTCGAGACCGTGGCGGAGCGCAAACGCCTGGACAAACCCTCGACGGGCACGTTGCTTTTGGAGGCCTACCACGAGAGCAACCATATCGTCATCGAGATTACCGATGATGGTCGGGGCATGAATCCTGAACTGATCAAATCCAAAGCTCTGGAAAAAGGCTTGTTTTCCAGGGAGGAATTGGAACGGATGTCGGGCCGGGAGCTGCTTCGGTTGATCATGATGCCAGGCTTTTCCACGGCGGCGGAGGTGACCAACACCTCCGGCCGCGGCGTCGGCATGGATGTGGTGAAGAAGAATATCGAGAAGCTGAACGGTACGATCGACGTTGAATCCACCGTCGGTCTCCAAACGCGAATCCGGCTGAAAATTCCGCTGACCCTGGCGATCATCTCGGCGCTGATGGTGCGGGTCGGCGATAACCTGTTTACCGTTCCGCTGGCCAACGTGGAGGAAACGCTGCGGATTTTCGCCAAGGACATCACGACGGTCGAGGGTACCGAGGTGATTCATCTTCGCGGCAAGACCACGCCGATATTCCGTCTGTCCGTCCTGTTTGATATCCCCTCAAGCCAGCAAGGGACCGACAAGTTTTTCGTGGTGATCGTCAATTCCGGGCTACGGAAAATCGGACTGGTGGTGGACGAGTTGCTGGGACAGGAAGAGGTGGTGATCAAGCCACTGGTGGATTATTTGCAGGAAAAAAGCGGTTTATCCGGCGCTACGATTATCGGCGATGGTCGGGTTTCCCTGATTCTGGACGTGTACGAGTTGGCGAATATTGCCATGAACCGGCAGGTTACCCGCTATCAGGAATTGAGTCTCGGAAGACGGAAAGCGGTCAACGACAAAACCGGCTATCCGGCGACAGGCAAGCTGAATTAGGCCGGCGAAATCCAACCCTCTCGTTGGACGATGCCGCGTTCGCGCTTGGCCTGCTTCGCTTTCAACCGGTGGAGAGTTCCAATATGGTGGAAAAAATAAAAGTCCTGGTCGTGGACGATGCCGCTTTCATGGTCAAGGCCGTCAGCGAACTGCTGGAATCCGATCCAGGCATCAAAATCGTCGGCAACGCCAGGAACGGTTTGGAGGGCTTGGAAAAAATAAAAGCGTTGCGCCCCGATGTCATCACGCTGGATATGGATATGCCGGTGATGGATGGCGTGACGACCATCCGTCATATCATGATCGAGGCGCCGGTTCCGGTCGTCGTCCTGAGTTCCCTGTTCAGCGATGGCAGCATTACCTTTGAGGCGTTGCGGTTGGGCGTGGTGGATTTCCTGCCCAAACCGTCCGGCGCCATTTCCCACGACATCCATCGCGCCAAACAACAACTCATCGATCGCGTCAAGCTGGCGGCGGTGGTGAATCTGCAAAACATTCGCCGGGTCAGGCTGAGCCGCTGGGATCATCGAGAGCGGTTGACCGAGCGCTATGGATTTCAGTCGCTGGATTATCTTCTGGCGATAGGCACCACGCTGGGCGGGCCGAATACCTCCTTGCGCCTGTTTTCCAGCCTGTCGCCAAAATTGCCCGCCGCGGCAGTCATCGTTCAGGAGATTTCCCCGAAAATCCTGCCGGCTTTCGTCAAAAAGTTCGATGAATATGTCCCCTGGAAAGTGGAAGCAGCGCGCGACGGGGCAATTTTGGAACAAGGCGTTTGCTATATCAGCTCCTACGAAAATACGATTACCTTTCGAGTAAACTCCAACCGGGAAATCTGTTTGCGGGTCGATGCAGCCTCGGACAAGCCGTTGGATGCGCTGTTTGCATCGGCCGCCGAGATCTTCGAGCATCACGCCATCGGGTTGTTGCTGACGGGAATCGGAGATGATGGCACCGAGGGATTTGCCGGAATCAAGAAAAAATCCGGCGTCACCATCGCTCAGGAAGTAGAGACCTGCGTCTATCCCAATCTGATCCAATGCGCCATCGAGCGGGGCGTCGTGGATCTGGTGGTGAACGAAAACGAACTTCCCGCCACGATTGCGGCGTTGATGGAAAACGCCATCCATGTCGAGATGTGAAACCCGAGGGGCGCCCGTATGAACAGACCCGCTGTTCATCGCCGGTACGCGATGATGGAACGCGCGTCGGAACTGGTGGGGTGGTATCGTGGGAAACGGCGTATCGTGCTGCCTTTGGTCTCGCTTGCGGCGATCCTCCTGCTTTGGGAGTTGACGGCTCGCCATAGTGGTTGGAGCGCGCAGGTTTTTCCAAGCCCATCGAAAGTGATGCGCGGCATGGGCGAGCTGATCGTCAACGGCATGCTTTGGCGGCATTCGGTGGCCAGCCTGTTTCGGGTGACGGCGGGATTCTATCTGGCGGTTATTTTCGCCATACCGCTGGGCATCTTGCTGGGGCGGATGGAGACGTTCAATCTGATGCTGAATCCGGTCATTCAGTTTTTGCGTCCCATATCGCCGCTGGCGTGGATTCCATTGGCGGTGCTGTGGTTTGGGATAGGAGATAAACCCGCCGTTTTTCTGATTTTTCTGGCTTGCTTTTTCCCTCTCGTGGTCGCCACGGCGATAGCGGCCCGCGCCATCAATCCGGTTTACTTCCAGGTCGCCGCCAATTTTAAATTCACCCGCTGGGAAACTATCGCCAAGATCATCATTCCCGCCATCATGCTGAACGTATTGACCGCCTTGCGCCTTACGGTCGGGATCGGCTGGCTGGTCGTCGTGGCTGCGGAGATGCTCGCGGTTCGCTCCGGCCTGGGGTATCTGATCCTGGATTCCAGAAACGCCCTGCGGATGGATTACGTGATGGTGGGCATGATGATGATCGGGTTGATTGGAATCGTGCTCGACGATCTGATGCGGCGGTTGGCGTACCTGCATCCCTCGTTGCAGAGAACTTACTGATGTAGACAGTCGCCGTGGATCCAGCACCGCCTGGATTGATTCGGCTTTTCCAAAAAGCTTACCAAGGGTAACGGGCAGGGCCGTGGGGCATATCCTGATTCAAGATATATGCAAGTCGTATAAGAACCGGCGGCTCGAGCGGCGCGGGCCACGCGATCCGTATGAGCCCGGCGAAGTGATGCGGATTCTGGATCACATCAATCTCGAATTTCTCGAAGGCGAGATGGTGTGTCTGCTGGGACCGTCCGGCTGCGGGAAATCGACCCTGCTGCGCCTTATCGCAGGTTTCGATACGGCCGCCTCGGGTGAGGTAACGATTGATGGCGAAAAGGTGGTCGGCCCCAGCCCGAATCATATCTTTGTTTTTCAGCACAGCGGCCTGCTGCCCTGGATGACGGTCTGGCAAAATGTCGAGCTGGGCGTGCGCAACGTGAAGGATGCGCAAACTAGGCGGGAAAAAATCCAGGAAAACATTGACATGGTCGATCTGACCGATTTTGAGCAGCATTATCCCTACCAGTTATCGGGAGGGATGAAACGCCGCGCGGAACTGGCAAGGGCGCTGGCTGCCAACCCGGATGTGCTGATCATGGACGAGCCTTTTAACGGCCTCGATTTCCTGAGCCACATGAAGATTCGCGAGGAAATCGTCAACATGCACGAATTTTTGCGCAAGACCACCTTGGTGGTCACCCATGATATCGACGACGCTCTGTTGATGGGAGATCGGATCGTGGTCATGGGCGGCAGACCCGCCCAGGTCAAATCGAATCGCCAGCTCGATTTTCCGCACCCACGCGACCCCAAGAAGAATGTCGCCTTGGGCGACCTACGGGATGAATTGTTCCTGATGCTTGGAGTGAGCTATGCCGTATGAGTGGATCAGCCGCTGGCGGTTATCGCTGGTTTGGCGCATCGTTCTGGTCGCCGCCGGTTGGTTGTGCCTGATTTCGGCGTTGCACTATGGGTTGAATGTCGAGCGCGGCGGCAAAAAGGTCGTGCGGGTGGGCTACATGCCGGTGATCACCAATTTGGCGGCGCCGTTGTTGGATTATGCCAGCCGGGACCAGGGGGATGTGCGATTTCAGGCGCTCAAGTTTTCCTCTTTCGCGGAATTGGGGGAAGCGCTGCGCAACGACCTGATCGAAGCCGCCTTCATGATCGCTCCTCTGGCGATCGTGCTCAGACAACAGGGAGAAGATGTCAAGGTGGTTTATATTGGCAACCGCCACGAAAGCACGCTGGTCGCCAGGAAAGATTTGCGCGTCACTACGCTGGCCGATCTGGTCGGCAAAACGGTTGCGGTGCCAATGCGCTATTCGGGGCACAACCTGAGTATTCGTCGCCTGATGGAAGAACAGGGGCTGACTGATAAAATCAAGGTGGTGGAAATGAATCCGCCCGATATGGCGTCGTCCCTGACCGCTGGTTCCCTCGATGCCTATTTTGTGGGTGAACCTTTCGCGGCCAAGACCCTGAAGAGTGGCGATGCCAGCCTAGTTTATTATGTCGAGACGGTGTGGCCAAATTTTATTTGCAATCTGACCGTGGTCAAACAAAAACTGATTCAGGAAGAGCCAGCGGTTGTCGAGCAGATGGTGGAAGGCGCCGCTCGCTCTGGGGTTTGGGCGGCGCGGAACCCCCAGGCGGCTGCTAAAATCGCCGCGCAATATTGGAATCAGCCCGCTGAATTGGTTGAATATGCCCTCTCGACGCCCCCTAATCGGATTCGCTACGATCGATTTTTACCCAAGCAGGAAGAGATGCAGCAGATGGCTGATCTGATGGTGCGTTTTCATCTGCTGACCGGCAGCGATATTGCCGGGTTGGTGGAGGATCAGTTTGCGAAATCGGCGAATTTGGATCAAGTGACCGATGTCGAGAGCATACTCCGACCGTCCGGGTTGAAATAACTCCGGTTACTTTGCCAGATAGTCCGCCAGATTTTCCAGATACTTTTTGAGGGCGTTGTATTCATCCTCGTAGATGTCCAGAAATTTCACGCCGATTTCATAGGCGTTGCCATCGGGTAACGGATTCATCCAAACGACTTCGGCAATCGCAGTCAGGGGAGTGGTTGCGACGGTTCCCGCCGAGTCATCCACGATGGAGGCGACGCTCTTCATATAGCGTCGCCAACCTTTCAGGTTTATTTTCAGGCTGAGCCGTGATCCAGTTTCATAAGCATGGGCAACGACGAGGCCAATTCCACCTTTCGCTATATTTTTCAAAGTGCCGGATTCTTCCGCCTCCGTCGAAAAAGGATACTCGAGTTTGGCGAGCGTCACGGAAACTTCCTTGGGAAGTCTCGGGTAGTCGCGTTTGTCGTAGTCGGTTCGTGCTTGGGTCATCGGTCATTTCTCGACATTTAGTAATCGAATTTTATCATTATATTTCCACCATGGAGTGGTTTCAAGAAAGGGCTGTCTCCAGCGTGGGTCGATCGCCAGTCATCCTGGACTGGAATTCGGCCTCGCCGCTCAAACCGAGCCGCTGGTGTCCGTAGGTGTCGGTGGCTGGGCCATGGTCCGCACGACCGGGCGCAGCGCCAGCCACCATTGTTCCCTGGGTCGCCGGAAGGTCCAATCGACCATGTCCGGCATCTGTTTGAGCGGAACGACGGTGACCTTGCCCTCGACAAGGCCGATGAACGCGCCCTCCGCCGTGCCGCGCTCCAGTTCCCGGGTCAGAAAATCGATGCAGTGCGTGGCCAGTCGGGTCGCCAGGATGCGGTCGTAGGGCGAAGGATTGCCGCCCTGCTGGATGTGGCCCAGCACGGCGCGACGTACGTCGAACAGGTCGCGGCCTTCCTCCTCGAACAGCGCGCACATGAAGTCGGTGGTGTAGCGCGGGTTGGCGTATTCGCCGCGGATCGTCAGATAGAGCCGCCGGCCGCCGCGGAAGCTCTCAACCATGTGTTCCACGTCGGCTTGCAGATCCTTGAGGGTGACGCCCTCCTCGTGCAGGTAGACCCGCTCGGCGCCGCCGGCCAGGCCGCTCATCAGCGCCAGGTAACCGCAATAGCGACCCATGGTTTCGACCACGAAGCAGCGCCGCGCCGCCATGGCCGACTGCTTGACGCGGTCGAGCGCCTCGACGCTTACGTTGAGCGCGGTGTCGGCGCCGATGCTCAGTTCCGAGCCAGGCACGTTGTTGTCGATGGTCGCCGGCAGGCAAATGATGGGGATCTTGAACGCTGGATAGCGGTCGCGCTCGCTGAGCAGGTAGTGAGCCGCCCGGTAGGCCATCCAGCCGCCGATGATCAGCAGGCCGTCGATACGGTGATTTTCCAGCGCCCGACCCACGGCATAAAGCTGCTCGACCGTGGGGATCTGCCGGCTGGTGCCCAGTTCAGCGCCACCCAGACCGGTCCAGCCCTCGACATCGCCCCAGGTGAGTTCCTCGATCCGGCCATCGATCAATCCCTGGAAACTGCCGCGCACCCCCAGCAGGGTGTGGCCGCGGTCCAGTCCGAGGCGCACGGCGGCGCGGGCGGCGGCATTCATTCCCGGCGCCAGGCCGCCCGCGTGAATGATCGCCAGGCGGCGGGGGCGGACGGGCGGCGCGACGCTGGGCAGCGCTTCGGCCATCCGCTTGAACACCTGGAACATCTCGGTGAAGCTGCCGCCCCGCAGCGCCATCGCCCCGGCGTAGTCGCGCTCGGCGATCATGCGGGCGACGGCGCGGGTTTGCTCGACGCACTGCATCAGCGGGGCGCGTTGGATGCGGTTATAGCGGATGCCGATCAATTGCGGCTCGCTGGCCGGCGTCGCCGCGAGCACCTCCTCGACGGCGACGTAGCCCAGCAGCGTGCTCATCCAGCGGTCGAAAGCGCTGGGGGTTCCGCCGCGTTGTACGTGACCGAGAATGGTCGCGCGGGTGTCCTCGCCGAGCCGTTCCTCCAGCACCTGGCGCACGTAGTCGCAACTGATGGGATTTCCGGCGCGGTCTCGAGCGCCTTCGGCGACCACCACGATACTGTCGCGGCGACCGGCGGCTCGCCCGTTACGCAACAACTCGCACATCCGTTCTTCCCAGCCGTCGGACGGCGGGTTTTCCGGAATCAGCACGTAGTCGGTTCCGCCGGCGATGGCGCTCATCAGCGCCAGGTAGCCGCAGTGCCGGCCCATCACTTCGACCACGAAGCTGCGCTGGTGGCTGGCGGCGGTGCTGGTGATGGCGTCGATGGCTTCGACGATGCGGTGCAGGGCGGAGTCGGCGCCGATGGTCATGTCGGTGCCGACCATGTCGTTGTCGATGGAGCCAACCAGACCGGCGATCATCAGCGCCGGGTGCCGTTGGGCGGTCTGCTCGTCGATCTCGCCATTCTGGTGCAGTTCCGCCACCAGTTCCGGCCATTCCCGGCGGAAGGTATCGGCGCCGGTCAGACTGCCGTCGCCGCCGATGATCACCAGTCGGTCGATGCCGTGCTCCAGCAGATTGCGGGCGGCGCGCAGGCGACCTTCCCGCTCGCGGAACCGGGCGCAACGGGCGGTGCCGATGATAGTGCCGCCCCGATGCAGGATGCTGCCGACATCGTCCCACGACAACTGGCGAATGCGGTGGCCGCCGTCCACCATGCCCTGGTAGCCTTCGTAGATGGCGTGGGCGGTGGCGCCCTGATGAATGGCGGCGCGGACGACGGCGCGCACGGCGGCGTTCATGCCCTGGGCATCGCCGCCGCTGGTCAGGACGCCGATGCTTTTTGGCTGAAGGTTGGTCATGGTCTGATTTCCCCCGCTGGATGGAATACCTGGAAAGGATAGGCGTTATTGGCGGCGCCGCTGGATCGAAGTGTAATGCAAGGTCCACGAAAGGCGCGGAAAGGCTCGTTCCGCATCCGGGCCTTCCGGCGTCTTCCGTG
>Ga0209573_1006149_pt1 | contig 10228 bp, 8 predicted proteins | sample TNRBio252014_DNA_FD_185870 | JGI IMG/M metagenome (GOLD analysis project Ga0209573, IMG submission 185870) | Wastewater treatment Type I Accumulibacter community from EBPR Bioreactor in Madison, WI, USA - TNR Reactor_6/25/2014_ DNA (SPAdes)... | ecosystem: Engineered > Bioreactor > EBPR >...
GATGCGGGAATGCTAATCGCCTGTGGTCTGCACAATCTCCGGGTAGCCCATCGACCACGACGGCTCAAGCACTCCCGGAGCTATTTCCAATAGAGTCTACTGAGCAGGTAGTTTAGCTCAAAGATGCTCAGGCTCGTCGCCTCGGAGGGTTCTGCGCCACGCACATCGCCCAACGTGACGATGCCAACCAGTTTTCCGGAGTCGACCACCGGGAGGCGCCGGATCCGGTAGCGCGTCATCAGCGCATGGGCTTCAGGGACGGTTGTAGTCGGTTCGACGACGACCGGATCCTTGGTCATCCACTCTGTGACCAGCTGCGTCTTCATCGGCTGCCTCCTGGCCCTCTCGGGAACCTGCGCGACAAGCTTGCCACATCCACCATACGCCCGCCTGCGGATTGCGGCCACTGCAGGGCATCGCGGCGAGCGTTGTTGAATGTCACCTGTTCAGGGGATCAACCCGTCCACGCCCTTTGAACTGAGACAAAGCCCCCCGGGTTGCGCCGATCGGTGATGTTTGACACTGCCATTACCGGTTGCCCGCACATAGGCTTAGGGGTATTATTGTCCCCTGGAATGAGGCGCACAACTAAATCGTCCGGTGTCACCGGGCGTCTCATCGTTAACTGTCTGGAGGAAAGACATGGCCAAGACTGCCGTAAAGTCACGCGCTAGCGCCGCCAAGAAACCGGCGAAGCGCCCCGTCGCCAAGAAGGTCGCACCCAAGGCGGCCAAGGCGCCCAAGTTCGTCTACCTGTTCGGAGAAGTCGAAGCCGCGCAGCGCTACGCCAAGACCTGGGACGGCGTCCGTTCCCTGCTCGGCGGCAAAGGCGCGAACCTGGCTGATATGACCCGCGCCGGTCTGCCCGTTCCACCTGGATTCACCGTGACGACCGAGGCCTGCAATGCCTTCCTCGCGGCGGGCGAGAAGTTCCCGCCCGCCATGTGGGAGCAGGAAGTGGCCGCGCTGCGCGCCGTCGAGAAGCTGGCAGGCAAGAAGTTCGGTGATCCCAAGAACCCGCTTCTGGTCTCGTGCCGTTCGGGCGCCAAGTTCTCGATGCCGGGCATGATGGACACGGTGCTCAACATCGGTCTGAACAACGAAGTCGCCCAGGGCATGATCGCGCTCACGGGCAACGAGCGCTTCGTCTATGACGCGTATCGCCGCCTGGTGCAAATGTACGGCACGGTCGTGCTCGGCGTCGCCGACGAGCCCTTCGAGGAAGTGCTCGAGCACCATCGCGAGAAGCACGGCGTGGCCAACGACGCCGACCTGCCCGCAGAGGATCTCAAGGCGATCACCGAGGAGTTCAAGGCGATCGTGCTCAAGGAAGCCGGCATCCCCTTCCCTGAGGATCCGCTCAAGCAGCTCGAGCTCGCCACGACCGCGGTCTTCAAGTCGTGGAACGGCAAGCGCGCCTTCGACTATCGCAAGGCTGCGGGCATCCCGCACGACCTCGGCACCGGCGTCAACATCGTGACCATGGTCTTTGGCAACATGGGCAACAGCTCGGGCACGGGCGTCGCCACGACCCGCAACGTCTCGGACGGCTCGAAGGAGCTTGAGGGCGACTTCCTGATCAACGCCCAGGGCGAAGACGTGGTTGCCGGCATCCGCCAGACCGAGCCCATCGCCCACATGAAAGAGGTGATGCCCAAGGTCTACGCGCAGTTCGCCAAGATCGCCAAGCAACTCGAGAAGCACTACCGCGACGTGCAAGACGTCGAGTTCACGATCGAGCGCGGCAAGCTGTGGATGCTCCAGACCCGCGACGCCAAGCGCACCGCCGCCGCCGCGATCCGCATCGCGGTCGACCTGGCCGACGAGAAGCTGATCACCAAAGCCGAGGCCGTCAAGCGCGTCTCACCCGATCACATCGACTACTTCCTGCACCCGCAATTCAAGGCTTCGGCCAAGAAGGCCGGCCAGCAGATCGCCACGGGCCTGAACGTCTCCCCGGGCGCCGCCGTCGGCCAACTGGCCTTCGATGCGGACACCGCCGAGCGCCTGGCACACAAAGAAAAGAAGGCCGTGATCATGGTCCGGCCCGAGACCAAGCCCGACGACGTGCACGGCATGCTTGCGGCCAAGGGCATCCTCACCAGCCGCGGCGGCCGCACCAGCCACGCCGCCCTGGTCGCCCGCCAGTTTGGCAAGCCGGCTGTGGTCGGCGTGCTGACGATGGACGTCGACGTCGAGAACCGCAAGCTCACGACCAAGGAAGGCGTCGTGCTGCACGAGGGCGATTGGGTCTCGATCGACGGCACGACCGGCCAGGTCTTCGCCGGCCAGATCGAAGCCGTGGTCCCCGACTTCAACGACCCGTACTTGATCAAGCTACTCAAGTGGGCGGACGGCATCCGCAAGCTCGAGGTGTGGGCCAACGCAGACTATCCGCGCGACGCCGAGCGCGCCCGCATGTACGGCGCCCAGGGCATCGGCCTGTGCCGCACCGAGCACATGTTCTTCGAGACCGAGCGCCTGCCCTTTGTCCAGGCCATGATCCTGGCCAAGTCGCCCGAGGAGCGCGCCGCGCCGCTGGCCAAGCTGCTGCCCTTCCAGCGCGAGGACTTCGCCGGGCTGTTCAAGGCGATGGACGGCCTGCCCGTCACCATCCGCCTGATCGACCCGCCGCTGCATGAGTTCCTGCCCAGCCACGACGAGCTGCTGCGCGCGGTCGCCGAGGCCGAGCAGAAGGTCGCGTCGGCCGGGCGCGAGCGCGAGCTGCTCAACAAGCTTGGCGACGGCGCCGCCGTCGAGAAGCTTGAGGCCGAGGTCGCGGCCGTCGAGGCCAAGCTGGCCGAGGACAAGAAGATGCTGGCCGCCGTCGAGGGGATGCGCGAACAGAACCCGATGCTCGGTCTGCGCGGCGTCCGTCTGGGCATCCATATGCCCGAGTTGACCCGCATGCAGGTGCGCGCGATCTTCGAAGCGGCCTGCGACTGCGCCAAGGCCGGCGTCGATGTCCATCCCAAGATCATGATCCCGCTGACGGCCCACAGCAACGAGCTCAAGGTCCAGCAGGGCGTGCTCGAGGAAGAGGCCAAGCAGGTCATGGCCGAGAAGAAGACCAAGGTCGACTACATGTTCGGCACGATGATCGAGATCCCGCGCGCGGCGCTGGTGGCCGATCGGATCGCCGAGTATGCCCAGTTCTTCTCGTTTGGCACCAACGACCTGACCCAGACGACCTTTGGCGTGTCGCGCGACGACGCCGAGACGGGGTTCCTGATGGAGTACCTCGACAAGAGCATCCTGCCCGAGAACCCGTTCGCGTCGATCGACCAGACCGGCGTCGGCAAGCTGATGAAGATGGGCGTCGACCTCGGCCGCCAGACGCGCGCCAAGCTCGACGTGGGCATCTGCGGCGAGCACGGTGGCGACCCCAAGACCATCGGCTTCTGCCACCAGATCGGCCTCAACTACGTCAGTTGCTCGCCGTTCCGCGTGCCGATCGCGCGCCTGGCCGCCGCCCATGCGGCGCTGGGCGATGCAGCCGACCATCGGTGATTGTTGATTGCTGATTGGTGAAAACGAAGACGGCCGGGGCGACGCCCCGGCCGTCTTCGTTTTCGTTCGGTCAGGCGCGTTGCGACAGCAGGCGCGACACCGCGAGCCCGGCGAAGAGCAACACGGCGATCACGTTGAGCAAACCGCCCCACTGCCGCAGCGCGAGATCCGGGAGGAGGTCGCCGATCAGGCGCGCGACCAATGCGCCGTGCAGCAGGGCCAGCGGCGCATAGAGCGCGGGCGTGTAAAGCGTCACGGCGCGCCCGCTGAGAGCCGGCAAGATGATCGGCGCGTGGCCGAAGATCATCGAGAAGATGAAGCCGAGCAGGACGCTGTGCAGCACGGCGTCATAGATCCCGCCGCCGCCCGAGGCCGGCAGAAAAGCCCAGAGCACGCCGCCGATCAATAGCCAGACGTGGCCGATGAGTAAGCTGGCCGCCACGTAGCGCGTGACCGATTTCGCGCGGATCGTCTGCCGGGCGATGTCGAAGCGGATCAGCCAGGCCCCAATCAGGGCCAGACCGACGCCCGAGACGCGGATCCCACCGTCAAGCCAGATGAGGCTCAACGCCATCCCAACGCCGAACACCAGCACGGCGCCCGTGAAGAGCCGGATGATCGCCTGGCTGTGGCGCAGGACACGGCCTAACTCGAGCCGCTCGGCCGCCACGGTCAGCACCAGGAAGCCGACCCACCAGATCGCTGCGGCACGGATCGAGCCGCCGAGCCACCAGACGAGGTTGCCTGCAACCCAGCTCGCCGCCCCAACGGCCAGGAGCCGGGTGTGGAACTCCGGCTGGAGACGTGCCATCCGCCAACACACGGCCGTCAGTGCGACAGCCGCGGCGACCAGCAGGCCGCGGCCAAGCTCAGGCGACCAGCCGAATAACACGACGAGCGCGCCAAAACCCGAGATCAGTGGAGCTGCATAGGGCCAGCGCATTGGTGTGAGCGCGCCGAGCGCCACGGCGCGCTCGAGCGCGATCAGGGTGCCGAGGAACCCGGAAATCATCAACGGCCCATGCTGCCCGGCGCCCGTCGGCAGGATCGCGGGCCAGGCGAAACCCAGCTTGAGCAGCCCGGCCCAGAGGCCGGCCAGCAGGCCGATGACGGCTCCGGCCAGCGCGATTCGAGTCGGGGTGTTCATGGCGCCCCCGTCGCCGTCCGGCCCGAAGCGCGCGCCCGCCACAGCCCATAGAGCAGGCGCCAGCCGATCAGGAAGAGGATGCCAAAACCGAGTGTGGCGGTGATGAATACCGTAGGAACCACTGCCCGGCCGAGCCAAAGCGCGCGCAGCCAGATCCCCAAAGGCAGCGCGACCAGCGAAGCCTGCACCGCGGCCAGCAACCAACGAAGGAGGTTGCCGCGCTGAACGGGAACAAAGGCCCCGCACCAGAAGGCAGCGAGGATCCAGGGAACGCCAAACACAAGGAAGGCGCGGACGATGACCCAAAGGATGTCTGGGTCATCCAGGAAGCCGTGATCTTGCTCGCCGATCACAATAAAGGCAAGAAGCATGAGGCAGTCGCCGATGACCTGCCAGCGATCGATTCGTCCATTCATGGTCAGGATCCTAGTGGTAAACTCGATTAAGTCCAATGACCAACGTCATAAATTCAATTGCCGAAAAGCTCCGGCGATCTCCGCTCTTCCAGGATGTCGCGGATCGGGATCTCGAGGGCGTCGCCGCCCGCTGCGCCGTGACGACCTATGACCGTGACGCCCTGATCTTTCAACAGGGTGACCCGTGTACGCAGGTGTTCATCGTCGACCGCGGTCAGGTCAAGATCGTGTTTCAGGACGAAGACGGGCGCGAGGTGATCATCGAACTCATCGACGCGGGTCAGGCATTCGGCGGCGGCGTGCTCTACTTCCCGGCACAACCGGCCACGGCGCGCGCGATGGAGCCGAGCACCGTGATCAGCCTGACGCGCGAACACTACACCGAGTTCTTGCGTGAGCAACCCGCGATCACGCTCCGGCTGTTGACCATGCTCGGGCACCGGCACTACACCATGCTCCAGGGGCAGGCGCTGGCCGGGACCCGCGTCGAGCGACGACTCGCTTTTGTATTGCTCAAGATCGCGGGCCAGTTCAGCGAGCCCATCGAAGACGGCCGGCGGATCACGCTCTCGCTGACTCGTCAGGACATCGCCAGTTTCAGTGGCACGACGCTCGAGACCGCGATCCGAACGCTGTCGCGCTTCAAGAACGAGTCGCTTGTGCGCACCGAACGCGGCGGCCACATCGTGTTGCTCGACGAGAAACGACTGCGCGAGCTCGCGCAGTCGGGTTGAGGGGGCGGAGAAAATGGGAGATGAGAGGAGAGACGCCTCGTTCCTCGCTCTGCCCTCCTCTCACTTCCTTCTTCATTCCCCCAGGTTGCGCAAGTAGGCAACAAGGTCGGCCACGTCCGCGTCGGTCAGGGCGGGGTTGCCACCAAGCGCAGGCATCTCGACGCCTGTCGTGTTCGCGGGATCATCGCCGGGTCGCCCGGTCTGGATGAACGCGGCCAACTCGACATCGGACAAACCCGCAGCGAAGACGTTGTCGCTCAGGGCGGCGCCGAGGCCCGCGATGCCGACGCCGGCCGGACCATGGCAGGCCACGCAGGTTTGCTCAAAGACGCGTTCCCCTCGCGCCACGGCCGGGTCCGACGACGCCTGGGCCTCCGGCCCGGCGGATGCACAGCCGGTGAGTGCCAGGGCGCACAAGGGCAGGCTCAACGGAAAACGGTTCGATACTCGCATGCCATCCCTCTCCGAGGACACGTTTCGACCCTCGATCATCGCACGAGGCCCGGCCTCGGCGCTATGACGGGCGTCATGGCGCAGCAGGTGTGGTACAACACTCGCGTGGCCGACGATCACACGACCCGTTATAGCCTCTACCTGCACATCCCGTTCTGTCAGGTGCGTTGCGCTTACTGCGACTTCAACACGTATGCCGGGCTCGATGACCTGATCGCACCGTACGCCCGGGCACTGGCCGCCGAAGTGGAGGGTGTGGGTGAGGCCGGGGGCCGACCGATGGCGCACACGGTATTCTTCGGCGGTGGAACGCCCTCGTTGGTGCCGTTAGGCGACCTGAGCCGAGTGCTCGATGCGATCCGGGCAAGCTTTCATTTGACCGCAGACGCCGAAATGACGCTCGAAGCCAACCCGGGGACGGTCACGCGCGATTACCTGTTCGGCCTGCGCGCGCTTGGGTTCAATCGGCTGTCGTTCGGCGTGCAGTCGACGCATCCTCACGAACTGCGGCTCCTTGATCGGATGCACCTTTTTGGCGACGCCGCTCAGGCGGTGAGCTGGGCGCGAGCGGCAGGATTCGACGACCTCAATCTCGACCTGATCTTTGCCCTGCCCCATCAAACCCTTGATCGCTGGCGCCAGACCGTCGAGCGCACGCTGGCGCTGGGGCCCGACCATATCTCGGCCTATGCGCTCTCGCTCGAACATGGGACGCCGATGCGGGCCTGGGTGTATCGCGGGCTTCTGCCGCTGCCGGATCCCGACGTCGCAGCCGATATGTACCTCCTGGCCGACGAACTGCTTGCACGGAATGGATTTGAGCAATACGAGATCTCGAATTGGTCGCGCCCCGGGCGCGCCTGCAGACACAATCTGCAGTATTGGAGGAACGAGCCTTACCTGGGGTTCGGCGCCGGTGCTCATGGCTATGCGCAAGGACAGAGATACGCCAACGTGCTGGCACCCTCCGCCTATATTGAAAGGCTAACCGGACCCGGCGATGTCAACTTCCCACACTCCCCGGCGATGATGCAGACGACGCGAATCGAGCACGAGGACGAGATCGGCGAGACGATGATGATGGGGCTCAGGTTGACCAGAGAGGGCGTGCCGCTCGAGCGCTTCGCCTCCCGGTTCGGTAAGGCGCTCGACGCGCGCTTTGGGCGTGAAATACGGGAGCTCACAAGGCGCGGGTTGATCGAGGTCAGCGATGGTCGCCTGCGCTTGACGCGCGAAGGGCGGTTGCTGGGAAATCATGTGTTTCGTGAGTTCGTGTAGGGCAGCCTACGGCGCGTTCGACGACTGAACGGCATACAGGTCATACGCCCCTACGGACCCGACCCACCGACAACACGCACTAAGCCAGGTTTCCGAATAGAGGTCGACCGATTTGGAGTACGGGCCGTCAACCACATAGCGCGGCCCGAGATGAAGTGGATCATAAGTCCGATCCAGGCGTCGCTCGATGACTTGAACGAAAACGTCCGCTGATGGATAGTGAAAACGGCGCGGCGCAAGAAATATGATTTCCCACACATACGATTCGATCAGCGCCTCAGGCTCAGTTCGGTCCGCGACAAGATCAGCAAACTCCTGCGGCGTGCGATCGGTGTCAAACAGGATCTGACGAGCCACGTCTTGCAGCGGGTAGACGACCATCAGCAGAACCACGACGCCGGCGATGAATTGACGGACCATTGTGCCCTGACTCAGGCCCGCCCATAAGCGGGCGGGATCGAGCGAGAGGCCCGCCAGAAGGTCGCGCACCAGTTTCGCCGACAGGACGCCCGCGACCGCCAGCCCGGGATGCCCATACCGCCACCAGCCGATCGAGATGAACACGAACCAGAGCACCAGGAGCAAGGCGAACACCGGCAGGAAGAGCGACTTAAGGCCCGCCAGTGTTGGACGGGCGCTCAGGACAAAGGCATACAGAATGCCCGGCAGACCGAATATCACGAAAGAATGGCTATAGAGAAAGGCGATGCTGCCCGGCCAGGTGCCCGGTTCGATGAGCCAGGTGCTGGCCTGCGAGACAGCGCCCAGGGTGGCTAGGTGGTCGCGGAATGGTGCAACGCCCAGAATCGACATCTTGTAGCCATACCACGCTGATAAGGGGATTATGCTGGCCAACAAGGGGATCGCGAAAAGGCCCGTGCTCAATAGCCGATACCGAAAGCGATCTGCAAGATAAACCAAACCGCCAGCCATAAGGGCCAACGGCATGAATTGCTCTTTTGTCAGAAAGGCGAACCCAAAGATTAGGCCCGCCAGCGCCGCCTCCCAGAGGCGGCGCGTTTCCCAGGACCTGTACCACAAGCGAAGCGCGATGAATACAAAGAACAGCGCCGGGATCTCTCCCAGGACGCGCCGCCCCAAGAGGAGCGTGTTGTACTCGATCAAAGATCCGCTCACGAGAAACAACATCAGGCTCAATGCGCCAGTTCGCCAATCGTACAGATGACGCATAACGAGGTAGATCCCCAACGCCGTTCCGATGAGGTATAGCGACGTCACGACGCGACCCGCAAGAACGCTTTGTCCAAACACGGCAAAGGACACAACGATCGGAAGGACCAATGTCGGGCTGCTGTTCCCAAGACCAAACCAATCTACAGCGGTCGGCGCAACCGATAGCGCATACTTTCCGTATTCGCTAAGGTTCTTTGCCAGCAGCAGGTAATACCCCTCGTCGAAATTGAAACGCGGGAAACTGTCCAGACGATACAGCGCGAGGAAGGCCGTCGCGGCCAGACACAAGCCAAGCCAAAACGCCTCCGAGCGACAGAGGCGCGCCGCGATCACGTCAGTCCGTGCCATTTCCCGACCCCTCACCAACAGAAGCCTCCTCCGGGCCTTGGTCGGAGGAGGAGTCGCGCTGAAAAATCCAGAGCTTTGGGTGATCAAAGACCTTGTAATAGAGCTCGGCCCGATCATCGTCGAATACGATCCCCAGGGCATTGGGACTGGGATCAATCACGACAGCCAGGCGAAAACCGAGCGTGCCGTCAAACAAGTCTTGATAGTACTGATGCTCTACAGGGCGAAGCTGCTCCAACTGCGAATAGGCGTGATAGTGGCGTTCGCTGACCACGACAAAATCGGCCCCGTCGATCGTGGCGGTTATATGCGCCGATCGGCTGGCGTCGTCGAGCAACTCGTAGCTATTCGTGTCGTAGTAGGGCGAGAACAACAGGCGCACCGTGTGCACATTCGACGGGAGCCGATCGGGATCCGATAACGCACGATTCCACCGGTCGAGTCCTTCATCCGGAAGCCCGAGTTGGGCCGTGTAGTAGAGTTCGTCCTCGAGTACGACCACAGAGCCTGGTGGCGCGTTCGCATAGAGCCAGTCCGACGCCTGTAGCCGGCTGTCGCGCTGGCCATACATATTCGTGAAGGCCACGGCGTAGAACAGGGTGAAGCCCACGACGACGACGATCATCAGACGCGACAACCAGGCGCGTGGCCGCGAACGCGCCCCCCAATGCCAAAGCGTTTGCAGGAAAACGGCGCCACAGACGACCAGAAGCGGCACAAGCGGCAGGATATACCGGATCGTCTTGATCCGGCTCAATCCGAGGATCAGGAACACCGGGATGACCCACGCCAGCAACAGGATATCGGATTTGTTTCGCCGTCGGAGCATGAGCGCGACGCCCAGCCAGGCGGACAAATTGAGCGCGAATCCCAGCCCGAAGAAGAGGAGCGTTGTGACCTCGTAGACGTAGGGGATAAGGCCATCGTAGGCCAGGGTCCAGGTGGCCAGCGGCTTTGTGAATGCCAGATTGATGTTGCGGAGCGCGTTGAGTTCGGTATTGCGGGCGAGGTAGAGCCCTTGAAAGTCCAGGATCGAAAACGGCGAAACGACCACATAGGTCGCGAGAGCGGCGCCGACCGCATAGACGAGGCGGTGGTCGAGGATACGGCGGATCCAACTCAGGTTCCACTGCGGCGGCGGTAGCGCC
>Ga0209573_1006150_pt1 | contig 10226 bp, 9 predicted proteins | sample TNRBio252014_DNA_FD_185870 | JGI IMG/M metagenome (GOLD analysis project Ga0209573, IMG submission 185870) | Wastewater treatment Type I Accumulibacter community from EBPR Bioreactor in Madison, WI, USA - TNR Reactor_6/25/2014_ DNA (SPAdes)... | ecosystem: Engineered > Bioreactor > EBPR >...
CAGGCTTCGTCGTGCGTCGCGATGCCGGCGTAACAACCGGCCGACAGATGCTTGTCGACGATGGCCGCGAAGTTCTCGATGACGACCTGGCGGTCCTTGTAGGCGATCTCGCGCGGCTCGACGTAGATACCCTTGCAGATCCGCACGTTCATTCTCGCGGCGCCGAGCCGGTCCATGTCGGCGAGCGTCCGGCGCATGTAGGCCTGGACGACGACACCGACGCCGGGGAACTCCTCCTTCAGGTCCAGGACGAGCTGGAGGGTCTTCTCCGTGTAGGGAGAGTCCTCCATGTCGATTCGGACGAACGTCCCCGACGAGGCCGCCCTGCGGCAGATCGCCCGGCAGTTCTCGCGCGCGAGCTGCGGGTCTATGGAAAGCCCGACGGCCGTCGGCTTGATGGAGACGTTGGCCTCGAGCCGGCTGGCGACGATCGTGTCGAGGACCTGAAGGTACTCGTCGCGCGTCTGCTCGGTCTGCTCGCGGCGTGTGACGCTCTCGCCCAGGACGTCGATGGTGGCCATCGCGCCCTCGGTCGAGAGCTCGCGCACGGTGCGGACGGCGTCGTCGAGCGTCTCGCCGGCGACGTAGCGCCGGGCGAACCTCCTGACGACGGCCTTCGGGACGAACGGCAGCGTGCCGACGACGAGACGATCGAAGAGTGAGCTCATGAGGACTCCGGGTGGGCATGGTGCAGGGGCCCGGCCTCGGGCGTCCGGGCCAGGACGAGGAGGTCGACGCGGGCGGCTCCGGCCGCGCCCAGGGTGCGGGCGGCTTCGAAGGCTGTGGCGCCGGTGGTCATGACGTCGTCGACGAGAAGAAGGCTGGCGCCTCGGGCGGCCCGCGAGGAGGCGAACGCTCCCAGGACGTTCCCGCGGCGCCGGGCTGCCGGGACGGTCGACTGCGGTGGCGCCTCGCGGACGCGGGAGAGGAAAGCGCGGAAGGGCCGGCCGAGCCTCCGCGCCACCTCCTCCGCCAGGAGAGCGCCCGGGTCGTAGCCCCGGTCCCTGTTCCTGCGGGCGGTGGAGGGAATAGGGACGACGGCTTCGCAGTCCTCGTCGAGACCGCGGGTTCGCGCCGCCTCGGCCATCAGGGCGCCGGCCGGCGCGGCGAGGATGTCGTGGCCCCGGAACTTCAGGGCGTGGACGAGCCTGCGTGTGACGCCCTCGTACCGCGCGACGGCGGCCGCGCGCGACACGGGGGGGACGCATTCGAGGCAGCCGTGGCAGAAGGGAGCCGTCGAAGGGAGGGCGCAGGTTCGGCACGCGTCGTTTCCGTCGATGAGGGGAAGCGCCCGCCAGCACGCGCGGCAGAGGCCGCCTCCGCCGACACCGCGCCGGGCGGCGCCGCAGGAGGCACAGCACGACGGGAAGAGGAATCGGAGGAGGACCCGCCCGGGCAGGAGGGACTCGGTCCCGAAGGCACCCGCCACGGCGGGGATTCTAGACGACGCGGGGCGCGCCTCCGTAAGCCGGACATGCACATTGACGCCCCTTTCAGCGTCCCTCTATCCTGCTGCAGGATGAAAGCCCCTCGCCCGCCTCGCTTCGCGCGAGCGCTCCTCCTCTCCGTCCTCGTCGTCGCGTCCGCCACCCTGAGCTCTCCTGCCGCCGGCCAGTCCTTCGCCGTCGGGGCGGGAGGGGGAATCCTCAACGACACGGGGTCCGCCGAGAACCTGAAGAGCTTCTCCACCGCAGCCGGGTACGGCTTCGTCGAGATGAAGCTCGACCCGGGGGTCCTCATGCAGGCGCGCTACACGCGCATGCAGCTGCCGCCGACGGCCGAGAACGGACCGGACATCGACGTCGACGCGGCGACGCTGACGATCGCCTATCTCTTCAAGGAAGACTGGTGGCAGGCCGGCTTCGTGGCGGGGGGAGGTGGGTACTTCCTCCGTCCGAAGACTCCCGGCGCCGGACAGGTCGAGACCGATCCCGAGGAGTCCGTCTTCGGCCTGAACGGCGGACTGCTCACCGTCTTCACGGTGAATCGCAGGATCGACGTTCGGTTGGAGGCCGTCGGACACCTCATCCGCGACGTGTCTCGCCGGAAGCCGGTCATCGTCTCCGCAGCCGTCACCTGGAAGTTCTGACGGAAATGGCGGGGTTCCCGCCCGACCTCTGGGGTCGGGCGGGAAGTGCGGCGGTGGGATTTTCCTGGTAGGGCTGAAGTGAGGGGTATTGGGTGGTGGGCCCGCTGGCGGGGAGCCAGCGGGGCTTTACGGGCGGGTTTTGAAGATCTGACGCCACCTTTGGCGTAGGAGTTTGTCTTCGATCTCCTGCCATTTAATACGCAACAGGGATGCCAGGAGATTCCAGAAATCCTTCCACGGCGAAACCGCCTTCACGGAAGGGCTTTCGTGGACCCTCTCCTTCCGGACGCGTGAGCGATGTCCCAATTCGAGTCCGGGCGTGGATCATTTCGGCACCCGGGCGCCCAGAATGGCACTGGACGGCCCGCTAAACTGCCGAATCAGGTGACGGGCAGGAGCGTCGAGTCTTTCTTGATGGAGAGAGACAGGTCGACCCGCGTGCGAACGACGCCCCGGATCGTCTGGATGCGCTCCCGGAGGACGGCTTCGAGCTGCTCGAGGTCCCGGGCGCGGACCTTCAGCCGATAGCCGTAGTCGCCGGAGATCGCATAGCACTCCTGGACGGAGAGGAGGTTCTCGATCTCGTCTAGAAACGTGCGCTCGAAGCTCGGGTGCTCGAGCTGGACGTCGACGTGGGCGACCGCGGCCATTCCGACCTGCCGGGGGTCGAGCAGCGCGGTGAAGCGGCGGATGAACCCGCGGGTCTCGAGCTTCTTGATCCGCTCGTTGACGGACGGGGTCGTCAGGCCGACATTCTCAGCGATGCGCGCCTGGGAGATCTTCCCGTCGCGCTGGAGCATGTCGAGGATCTGGCGATCTATCTCGTCCATATAAAATTCGGGGAGGCGGGGAAACCTCCGAACTTTATATGGAGATACGAGGCTGTTTGCAAGCCTTTTTGATCACGGAGGGGGAACTTCGACGCCCTTCGGCAGGACGATGACTCCTCCCTCCGAGACGTGGAACCGTTTCCGGTCGCTCTCCGGGTCGAACCCGATCTCCGTTCTGGGCGGGATCTTGACCCCCTTGTCGACGATGACCTTTCGGAGCCGGGCGTGGCGGCCGACGTCGACGCCGTCCATGAGGACGCTCTCCTCGACACGCGAATAAGAGTTGACCCTCACGCGCGGGAAGAGGATCGACCGGTGCACGGTTCCGCCCGAGAGGATGCAGCCGTCGGCGACCATCGAGTCGGTCGCGACGCCCGTCCGGTTCGAGACCGGATCCGCGAAGACGAACTTGGCGGGAGGCAGGTGCGGCGAGAGGGTCTTCAGCGCCCACTTCGCGTTGTAGAGGTTCAGCGGAGGGCTCACGGAGATCAGGTCCATCGACGCCTCCCAGTAGGAGTCGACGGTCCCGATGTCGCGCCAGTAGGGAGCGAGCTCCTCGTCGCCGGGAACGCTGCTCAGCGAGAAGTCGTAGGCCCAGACGGAGGTGCCGCCGGCGAGAAGCGCCGGGATGATCGTCCTGCCGAAGTCGTGCGAGGTGTCCTGCAGGGCATCGTTCTCGAGCGCCTCCCGGAGCACCTTCGGGCGGAAGATGTAGTTCCCCATCGAGGCGAGGGCGAAGCCCGGAGCGCCGGGAATCTCCCTCGGCTCCTTCGGCTTCTCCTCGAAGCCGGTGACGCGACCGCGCTCGTCCACCTCGAGGATCCCGAACCGCGCCGCCTCCGTCAGCGGTACCGGGAAGGCGGCGATCGTCAGGTCGTGGCCGCCGTCCTCGTGGACCGCGAGCATCGGGTTCACGTCCATGACGTAGACGTGGTCGCCGCCGAACACGCAGACCTGCGTCGGCTCCTCGTCGAAGATGAGGTCGAGGTTCTGGTAGACGGCGTCGGCCGTCCCGCGGAACCAGTGCGGCCCGCGCCGCATCTGCGCCGGCACAGGCTCGACGAACTGCCCGATCTCGGGGTTCAGCCGCCAGGCGCGGATGAGGTGCTCGATGAGCGAGTTGGACTTGAACTGCGTCAGGACCTTCACCTTCACGAGGCCCGAGTTGACGAGGTTGTTGAGGACGAAGTCGACGATCCGGTAGCGTCCGCCGAACGGGACCGCCGGCTTGGCACGGTCCCGGGTGAGCGGATAGAGCCGCTCTCCCATTCCGCCGGCCAGGACGATCGAGAGGACGTCGCGGTGTTGAAGAATCTTCACGGCCGATCCCGGTTTTTGCCATTCTAGCCGTCGCGTGCCGCGAACTGCCCGCAATCCGCTATCGTTCCGTGCATGGCGATGAAGGATCCGTACGAGGTCCTCGGCGTGTCACGCACGGCTGGAGATGCGGAGATCAAGAAGGCGTACCGGCGTCTCGCGAGGAAGTCCCACCCGGACGTGAACCTCGGCGACGCGGGGGCCCACAAGCGCTTCCAGGAGATCGCGGCCGCGTACGAGATCCTGAAGGATCCCAAGAAGAAAGAGCGATACGACCGATACGGAGACACGGGAGAGGCTCCCGAACCTCCGACCGGCCAGGCCCGTCGCGGCGCAGGGCCAGAAGGGCCCTTCGGACAGGACTTCCGCCAGACGCCGTTCGGCAGGGGCGCTGCGGGAGGGGGCGGCTTTCGCTGGTCGGGAGACGTATCCGACCTGTTCTCCGACCTCTTCGCGGGCTCCGGATCCGGTATCGGCGTCGGCGAGGACGAGGATGCCGCTGCGGCCATCACGATCCCGTTCCGCGACGCCGTCCTCGGCGGCACCGTGTCGTTCTCGGCGCGCATCCCGCGCCGCTGCGCCCGCTGCCGGGGGACCGGGCGCGTGGCGAAGTCGGCGTGCGCGGCCTGCCACGGCTCCGGCGCGCTCGTGGAAACGGAGAGCCTGACGGTCCGCATTCCCGCGGGGGTCGACACGGGCGCGCGCATCCGCGTCGCCGGCAAGGGCCGGACGGAGAACGGAGACCTCTACCTCGCGATCACCGTCGAGAGGCACGCCTACTTCAACAGGGAAGGTGACGACATCGTCGCCGAGGTTCCGGTCACCGTCCCAGAGGCTTACCTCGGCGCCGAGATCGAGGTGCCGACCGTCAAGGGCCTCGTCCGGGCCCGGATCCCCGCCGGAACGGTCTCGGGCCAGCGGTTCCGGCTGAAGGGCCGGGGCATCGAGAACCTGCGGACGGGAACGACCGGCGACCACTACTACCGGGTGCGCGTCGTCGTCCCGACCGTCCAGAGCGAGGAGGGCCGCCGTCTCGTCGAGGCTCTCGGCTCGCTCTACGTCCGGGACCTCCGCAGCGACCTGCCGCGGGGTGTCTGAGAATCGTCCGGACTGGTCTGCTTCGGAGAGGGACCCTGAAAGCGAAGCGCCCCGGTGACCCGGGGCGCTCGAGAGACCGTGTGGGAAGCCGGGGTCAGTCCTTCTCGGCGAGGGCCTTGACGAGGCGTGTGGCCTTTTCTGCGGAGAAGTCGCTACGCAGGGCGAGCCGGCGCGGCTGGGACTCCTCGGCGTCGTCGCTCTGGATGAACCGCATGGTAGACGCCTCGACCCAGTGGAACGTCGTGACGCCCTTCTGGGAGATGGTCGCCTCGACCTCGGAGAGCGTGTTCATGTTGAGCGGGATCCGGCCCGATCCGGCGCTGCGGCCGATCGGGACGTGCGACCGGGCCCACGCCTCTTCCGGGACCTTCGTCGCGCCTTCGGGGGCGAGCTTGGTCAGGTCGTCCGGGAAGCTGATCCTGAGGACCTGCTGCTGCCGCGTCGCCAGGTTCGCGAAGGTGACGAGGACGCCCCCGTTGGACGTCGGGTCCGCCTGGACCGCGGGGTAGGAGAAGGCCGAAACGGGCAGGCCGGTGGGGTCGGTGTAGCCGGCGGCGCCGGCCAGCTCGTTCAGGTTCCAGGCCTGGACGGCGTCGACCCTGAGCTCGCCGTCCTCGACGAAGATCGGGGCGTAGCGGGCCTGCGACGGTCCGCTCTCCTCCCACCAGATCAGGGAGAAGATGGAGCGCGTCTTCGTGACGGGGAGGCCCTCGGCGTCGAAGTCGACGTACTGCTGCCGCGTGACGACGACCCTCGGGTTGATCGAGAGGTAGATTCCCCGGTTTGGGAGAATGTCGTGACCTGACCAGGCGGCGTCGCGACGGATCGCGACGTGCATGTCGGCCATGAGGCCCTGGGCCTTTGTATAGGCGACGAAGAGGGTGTCGGTCGTCTCTTCGAAGTCGATCGAGACCGAGCCTTCCTGGTTGAAGTCGACGGTGCCGTCGACGATCTCGACGCTGGACGGCAGGCCCGACGGGGTGATACGCAAGGCGAGGATCGGCGTCTCGGCGTCGGGGGATCCTGCGGGCAGGCTCACGACATCGGCGTATCGCGCCGGGAAGACCTCGTAGACCGTGCCGTTGGGTGCCACGACGGCACTGTCGGCATTGGCGAGGCCCGTTACGAACATCGCCGCGGCGAGTAGAACCGTGGAGGCGAGGTGGCGAAGGGGGACAAAGCGCTGAACAGTCATTGCTCTGACCTCAGGAACGGAGATTGATGACGTTCCGGAAGTCGAAGACCTCGAGGTAGGCCCTGAGATTCCGGAAGTCGGGAAAGAGCGAAGCGAGACGGTCGAAGTAATCTCTTGCGGCGTCCTCGTCGCCGCCGAGGTGGCAGGCTTCGCCCAGAAGGTAGAGGACGTTTCTCTGGATGGAGTCATCGGCGGAGAGGTGGGCGCGCTCGAGGCACGCCTCGCCGAAGTAACGGGCTTCCTCGTAACGGTCGCCCTTGAGATAGCCGAAACATAGGTCCATGAGCGGGAAGACGGTGTTCGCCGTGGCGCCTGACGATTCGATCGTCTCGAGGGCGTCGTGAACGAGAGGGAGCCCCTCGGACGTCCTGTCGAGGGCGATGAGGCAGTAGCCGAGCTCGTCCTGCCAGAAGGCACGGGACGCGGCAGAGACGCGGGCGGGAGGGGCCGAAACAGCCAGGGCGCGCCGGTAGCACTCGGCGGCTTCCTCGAACCGGCTGTCGACGGAAAGCAGCATCCCCTGGGTCGCCTCGGCGCCTGCGAGGAGGAGCGGGTCCCCGATCTCGGTGGCGTGCTGCCGCGCGAGGCGGGCGTAGAAGGCGGCCTTTCGGAAGTCGCGCTTCAGCTCGTAGATTCGCGCCGCGGTGTACGCCGCGCGAAAGGCCGTCTGCTCGTCGCGTCCGCGAAGGAGAATCCGCTTCAGCTCGACGAGCTCGCTCTCGGCGGGACCAGCTTCGGCCGCCGCTGCGGCGCGGCAGGAGTAGATCCAGTCGATGAAGGACGGGTCGCCCGTCCCGCGGGCCGTGTCGAGGGCGTCGTCGTACCGCCCGAGAGCGGTGGAGTACTCGCCCTTCTCGAGGAAGGCGATCGCTTCCGAACGCAGCCCTTCGGACTGGCTTCGGAGCGTCGCGTCTTCGCAGGGGGAAGCCGTCATCTCGTCCCTCGTCTTCACTCGGGCCGGCCCGGACCGCCGGGGCGGCCGAACGGAATGGGAGTACCTCCCGGCGCCTGGACCGTCGCGGTCTCGCCGGGGGCAGGCTCTGGCCGCCAGCGTGGCTGCCGGTTCTGCTGCTGGATCTTCTTGAAAGCGATGAAGTCGCGGACGTCGTGACGCGAGTCTTCGTCGAGCTCTTCGAAATCGGCGACGAGCTGCTGGGTCTCTCCGGCGGCATCGGGGGCCGGGGCCTCCTCGGCTTCGGCGGCCTCTGTGACCGGCTCCTCGAAGAAGTGGCTCATCGACAGCTCGAAGACCTGGAGAATCCGGAAGAGGGTGTCGAGGCCGACCTTGTATTCGCCGTTCTCCATTCGCGAGAGGTCCGACTGCGTCACGCCGATCCGACCGGCGAGGTCGGCCTGGGTCAGGCGGCGGCTCTTCCGTATTTGACGGATCTTTTGCCCGACCACGATAATCTGCGAACGGCGCACGGTGGCACTCATCGACACGTACTCGAAGCTAAGATTAGGCTCTCCCGGGTCCCTGTCAAGTAGATCTTCGGAACCTGCGGGTATCTTGCGCCCCTCTTGAGACGAAATCTGTTTCTCCTGTCCGAGCTCGTCCGCCGTGACCTTTCGGTCCGGTACGCGGGGAGTTTTGGCGGCGCGGGCTGGGCGCTCCTGAACCCGCTCATCCTCTGCGGCCTCTACAGCTTCGTCTTCTCTCTCATCGTCCGGATCCCCCCGCCCGAGGGTTTCCGGGGGACCTACACCGAGTTCCTTCTGGCCGGGCTCCTCCCGTGGCTCGGCCTTCAGGACGCATTGATTAGGAGCGCCTCGGCGGTGACGGACCAGGCGCACCTCGTCAAGAAGATGTCGTTCCCGGTCGGGATCCTCGTGGTGGCGAGCCTCCTGTCGGCTCTCGTGCTCCAGGCGGCCAGTCTCTGCGTCTTTGCGATCCTGTCCGGCGGCTTCGGCGCCGGGGAGATCCACCTCCTCCCGCTCGCCTTCGGCTTTGCCTTTCAGGCGCTGGTCCTGGCTGGCCCCGCCTTTGCATTTGCGGCCGCCAGCGTGCTGTTTCGAGACGTCTCCCAGCTGATCGGCCCCCTCCTCACGGTCGTCTTTTATCTGACGCCGATCCTCTACCCGGAATCTCTCGTTCCGCCCGGCCTGGCATGGGCGCTGGATGCCAATCCGGTCCGGGACGTCGCGGGGTTCTTCCGCGCCGGCCTTATCGGCACGGAGGCCCCCCCGGCGGGGAGAACCCTGGCATGGGCCTCCGTTTTCGCCGTGCTAGCATTTCTGGGCATCGAATTCTTCGAGCGGAGCCGGAAGGTCTTCGCCGATGTTCTGTAGGCCCCAGCCCGAAGATTCAGGCTGCGGGCCGAGAGCCTGCCGCCTTTGCACACACCAGGAGAAGCCTTGAAGAGACTCTGTTTCCTCGCCCTGCCCCTCGCTCTGATCTCCCTCCCCGGTTGCTCCTCCTCCCAGGCGGGGAAGGGGGCGGCGGCACCCGTCGCGGCGGAGGCTCCGGCTCCCTCGGCCGAGCAGGAGGAGCGTTCCAGGAAGGCCGTGGAAGCGGCCCGCAGGATGGCGGGAGCGCCGGAAGCGGCACCGGATGCGTCGCAGGAAGAGGCCTGGATCATCGTGACGGACGAAGAGACCGGGAAGAAGCTCCAGCGCGTCCCGAAGAGCCCGACGCTGCGCGCCGAGGGCGGGAAGCTCCGGCACACCCTTCTCAACCCGGCCATGTTCTCCCTCGATCTCGTCCGCGAGGATGAGAAGTACTACTACGTCGACGCTCCCGACGACGCCGAGACGGTCCGGAAGAAGCAGGCCGAAAGGGCGCCCGAGGGGCTCGAGCCGATCATCGAGGTCCCGGAGAGCGAGTACGAGGTGGTGACGCCGAAGACCTCCCGCAGCCGCCTGCGGTTCGAGGAGCGGTCCGCGGGGCTGCCGACGGGGGGGTTCTGGCGTTCCAACATGGAGGTCGCGGACCTCGACGGGGACGGATCGCCCGAGATCGTCACTCCCCCGCCGCGGCTCGCCGGAGGCGCTTTCCGCGTCTTCAGGTACGACGGGGCGTCGTGGCAGCAGGTGAAGGTCCAGGTGGATCCGGTCGAGGAGGGGCTCCGCTTCATGTACGGAGGGGTCGCCGTCGCGGACATGGATGGTGACGGCAGGCCGGACGTCCTCGGGATCGGCCACGGGACCGGACCGGTCATCGCGTACAACCTCGGCGGGTGGAAGTTCCGCCTCGAGGCGCGTGGCCTTCCGAGGGAGATGAGCGGCCGCTCTCTCGGCGCCGGCGACATCGACGGGGACGGGCGGCTGGACATCGTCGCCGTCTCGGACGAGCCCGAGGCGAACCGGACGGCGGAGTACACCGACAAGTCGACCATGTACGACACCCCGGGCGCCAAGCCGGCCGAGGATGCCGGAGCCGGCTACCGGCCGGGCTTCGACATGCGCGCGTTCTTCGGGCAGCCCGACGGGCGCTTCCGGGAGTCGACCGCGGGGCTCGAGACGGGCTGCTTCGGCTACTCCATGAGCCTCGCGGCACCGGCCCCGGCCGGCGGCGGGGCTCCGTACTTCGTCTCCGGGTGCCGGTACCAGGGCGGACGGGCCCTCCTCTACGAGTGGGACGCCCCAGCGAAAGCATTCCGGTCGGTCGGCCGGGGCGTCGTCGAGGAGTTCAGCTTTCACAGCGGTGCGGCGATCGGGACCTACCGCGGGTTCCCTGCGGCCTTCTCGTCATATGTAA
>Ga0209573_1006151_pt1 | contig 10226 bp, 5 predicted proteins | sample TNRBio252014_DNA_FD_185870 | JGI IMG/M metagenome (GOLD analysis project Ga0209573, IMG submission 185870) | Wastewater treatment Type I Accumulibacter community from EBPR Bioreactor in Madison, WI, USA - TNR Reactor_6/25/2014_ DNA (SPAdes)... | ecosystem: Engineered > Bioreactor > EBPR >...
CCGGTCGGACGCGCGCCGCGCACCCGACACCCACGCTAGATTGTGTTGAGGAGCGAATCTCATGTTGGAACGCCAAGCAACGAGTGTGGCAGGCGCTCGACCTGCTCTATCACCGACCGGTGAACCCACGTTATCGAACGTCCTCAGTGGAGGTAGCGACCGTGCCCCTGTTGGATGCCCTATTGGAGATCGACCCGTCGTACCGGTTGAAGGTCAGCCGTTAGCCGCGATCTATGCCCGAGTGTCCTCGGAGAAACAGGAACAGGAGCAAACGGTGGCCAGTCAACTGGACGCCTTGTATCAGGCGGTGACCGCGCGAGGTTACCTGCTGACCGCCGATTTGGTCTTCGTGGATGAAGGCTACAGCGGTGCCCGGCTGGATCGCCCGGGCTTGGAGCGACTCCGCGATATGGTAGCGACAGGAACCGTGGCGGCGGTCCTGGTCTACGCGCCGGATCGGCTGGCCCGTCACTATGCCTATCAGGTGGTGATCATTGAGGAGTTAACGCGCGCGGGCTGCGCAGTCATCTTCCTTAACCACGCCTTCGGCGAGAGTCCAGAAGAACAAATGCTGCTTCAAATGCAAGGGGTATTTGCGGAATACGAACGGGCGCTGATGGCGGAACGGACGCGCCGGGGCCGATTGTTTGCAGCCCGCCAAGGCCGGGTCAACTGGGGCGGCAATCCACCCTATGGCTATCGATACTTACGCAAAACGGATCCGACCCCGTCCCAGTTGGTCGTCGACCCGGGCGAAGCCGCGATCGTGCAGCAGATGTACCGGTGGTTGGTGGAAGAGCAACTCAGCTCCTACGCCATTCAACAACGCCTGACCCAGCAGGGCCTGCCGACCCGGGGTTCCAATCGCCAGGGCTGGGCCCAAAGTAGCGTCATCCACATCCTGCGCAACCCGGTCTATAAAGGCGAGGCCTGGTACAACCAAACGCAAGTGGCCGACGCGTGGCGTCCGCGGCTGCAGACGGGCCTTAAGGACCTGCGCCCAGGCAATCGGCGCAGTCGGACCCGCCGTCCCCAGGAAGAGTGGATCCCCGTGCAAGTGCCCGCGTTGATCGACGCGGAACTCTGGCGGATGGCTCAGGAACAACGGGTATCCAATCGTGCCCGCGCCGCTCGCAACACCCAGCATGAGTACCTGTTACGCGGCCTGCTGATCTGCGGACACTGCGGTCGACGGCTGGTCGGCACCTGGACAGCCCTCTCGCACGGCCGCTATATCTGCTCAGCGCGCTATCCACGTTCGGCACCGTGGAGTTGCGAGGGTCGCAGCGTCTCCGCTGCGCTTGTCGAAAGCCAAGTGTGGGACCATCTCAGGGGTTTGCTTGCCGAACCCGACCTGCTCCGGGCACGCTACCAGGAAAGTCGGGGCGATCCGGCGCTCGTCGGAAGCGACGAGCGTGAACACGTCCGCATCGAACGCCAACTCCAGGGGATCAAACGGGAAGTGCAACGGCTCATCGATGCCTACCAGATCGGAGCCATCACACTGACTGAGTTGCAAGACCGCCGGCGGCGCGCCGAAGAGCACAGCCATGTCTTGACGAACCGCCTGCAGGAACTTCACCAGCAACGCCAAGCCCGGGAACAGGAACTCCGGCTCCTGCAGGGGCTGGAGGGGTTCTGCGCCAGCATTCACGAGGCACTGGCGAATCCTACTTTTGCCGTGAAACAGAAAGTGCTACAACTGGTCGTGGATCGTATCATTGTGGAGGACACCCGGCTGGTGATTCGGCACATCATCCCGATCGGCCCCGTTGGGTTGCAACCACGACATCATCGTGAGCAGACCCCATGCTGCAAATAACATGACACGGGTCATGAAATTTATAAGCAAAAATAATGCCAATAATTAACTTTCCTGCAAGGAAAATGTCTTAAGAATATCCCCGAGTTCGGATACCGAATAATCATGATGAAAAACTCTTAATTTCAATTTTTAATAAACCTTGAATTTATTATTTTTTTAAAAATTGGCAAATACCATGCTCGACAACGTAAATGGATGCTCATCCTAACGCTCGCTGTCGGCAGGTAGACAATTTTGTATCACGAGCTTGATTTAAATTGGTCGTGACGAATAATTGACGATCTGCGCCAGCAAGCGTTTTCTCAAAAAGAAATAAGTTGATTATTATTCGACGATTTTCCAGGCCCTGTTGCGGATTTCCACCATTTTGAAGGCGTTCGGGTCCAGACCCATGTGATCTTCGGGGCTGATGTTGAACACGCCAGCCGTGCCGATAAAGCCTCGGGTTTTCTCGATTTCATCACGCAACCGTGCTTTGTCAACGCCGCCCGCCCGTTCGATAGCGGCTTTGGCGATCATCAGGCTATCGTAACCGTGGCCGCCGAAGGTGGATACCGGTCCATGCTGTGCTTCGTATTGCTGTTTGTAGGCGAGCAGCACCGGTTTTTGCGGATCGTTATCCGGCAACTGTTCGGCTACAACCAGCGCTGCTGCGGGCAGGCGAGCGCCTTCCGCAGCTTCGCCAGCGAGGTCGATAAAGGTCTGAGAGGCGACGCCATGGGAATGGTAGAGGGGTAGGGCGATGCCAAGTTGCTTGAGGTTTTTGGTCACGATGGCGGGCGCCTGGCCAAAGCCGAAATTGAGGATCGCCTGGGCGTCGGCGGCGCGAATCTTGGTCAGTTGGGTGGTCATATCCGTGTCTTTGTTGCCATAGGACTCGTCGGCGACCAGCGTGATGTCGTACTCGGGAGCCAGTTTGAGAATCTGGGCGTGGCCGGATTTGTCGAAACCGCCATCGCCCGTGATCAGAGCGATTTTTGTCAGGCCGCGTTGCCGCAGGTCCGTGAAAATCCGGGCAACCGCCATGCGGTCGGTCGGGGCGACCTTGAACACCCATTTCTTGGTTGGTTCGGTGATCTCGACGGCAGCGGCCAGCGAAATGAAGGGGATACCTTCCTTTTCTACGTCGGGAATGACCGCCAGGGTGTCACCAGAGGTCGTACCGCCGATTAATAGATCAACGTTATCTTTTTTGATGAGTCTTTTAACGAAATTGACCGCCTCGCGGGCGTTGCCGCCAGTGTCGTAGTGAATGAGTTGCAGCGGGCGGCCGTTGACGCCGCCTTTGGCGTTGAGATCGGCAATCAGCATTTGCAGAGTTTTCAGTTCGGGGTCGCCCAGAAAGGAAGCCGGGCCAGTCACAGTCAGGAATGTGCCGATTTTGATGGGGTCAGCCGCTTGGGCGGGATGCAGACCGGCCAGTAGGAGTACCGTGGTTAGCAGGGTTTTCCAGAATCTAGTGGTGTGCATGGTAGGGCTCCAGAGCTTGGTGTGAGGTGAAGTGATAGCAATAACATTATTTTTTTTAATGTTAGCAGTTGCTATTCCCAACTCCAAACCGAGTTAATGAGCGCTTTGATCAGGCAGGGCGCTTGCACAGGCCGCGAGTTTTTGTTGTAACCGCTCCTGGTCCGCCAGCGCTGCTTTCAGTTCACCCCGCAGCGTTTCCGCAGCGCGCACCGCGTCCAGATGTTGGGCTTCCGCTCGCTGGAGTATATTTCTTAACTGAATTATTTCATTAGCTAAAGTTTCAAAACGCCCTTGAGCGGCGGCCAGTGCGGTGCGCAGTTGAATATTCTCCTGGCGCAGTGCTTCCTGTTGCTTCTGCTCGGCGATTTCCCGATTTTTCCAGTCCTGACGCTCAGCAGCGAAAACCTGGCGCTCAGTGGTTTGTTCTTGGCGAGTTTGGTCAATCTGTTGCATTAGTCGGGCTTCGTTGGCCTCGCTGCGGCGGCGCTCGACCTCGGATCGTTGTTGCGCCTCGGCTCGTTGTTGTTCCAGGTCGGCGCGCAGTTGTTGCAGAGCGGTTTCCAGTTGGGCGACCCGGGCTTCGGTTTCATCGCGAATTTGGGCAACTGTGACTATCGCCGTTTGGGCGCGTTGCTCAGCGGCGGCGATAGCGGTTTCAGCCGCCGTGCGGCGTTCCTGCTCGACCAGCAGGCGGTCGGCGAGTTCGCGGGCGGTGGTTTGCAGGGTTTCCCACTGATGGCGCGCTTCAAGCGCTTCATGGCGGGCTTGTTGCGCTTCGGCGATCGCCAGATCGCGGGCCTGTTCTGCGGTGGCGACAGCTTGAGCGGCGGCGGTGCGTTGTTCATCAAAAGCGGCTTCCGCCTGCTGGACGGCGGTTTTCCAGAAGGTTTCGAGCGCGGTCATGACGATTTCAGGAATTGCCGGCGGGAGAATAGCCCGAGGCGCTTCGGCCATGCGCTGTTGCCAGCGTCTGAGGTGATCGCTGATGGTGGTGTTGCTGCCGGTGCCGAGAACTTCGCGCACGCGCTGAATAGTCGGTGACAGGCCACGATTGAGCAGGGTTTCGGCAGCGTCTTTAACGTCTTCGTAGCGAATTCCAGAACGGGCCATAGGAAAGAGGCTCCTGAGGGTGGTGGATTGGCGGTGGAGGCGAAATAGTATTATAGCTCATGCTAATAAATGATTACATAATACGTATTTTTAATGATTATTTTCAGCAGAAATTCAAGATTATTCCCCTTATCAGGAAAAAAAGATTTCATAAAAAAAGCCGCAAAATGCGGCTTTAGTCACTCAAATCGCCTCAAGGCTCGAACACGCTTCCCGCTTCATCCAGATAACAGAATACATTCTGCTTCAGCGTATTTGCGTTCAACCGCAACACGGCCCGGCACTGGTCATTCGGCAAATCAATCACGCGCACACAATCCGCCCATTCCACCGCATTCGGCAACAACTCCGCCAGCCGATTAGGCTGCTGATCGAAAAATGCTTCATTCAGCCGGTTGTCCTGCCGCTGGGGAAAAACCGCCAGATACAAAATATCGGTTTCCACCAGATCACTGAAAAAATGCGTCCCTAGCGACACATCTGGCGCCAGCCCTTCATGCATGACCACCATCTCGCAAAGCACAGTTGCGTTATTGATCTCTGCAAACCGCACCGGTACCCCCAGTTCCGGCGAGGTCGTCCCCCAACGGCCTGGCCCAATCAGTAAAATCGCCTTTTCTGCGCCGGGGTCGCGCAACCGCGTGATCTGCCCGACCAACCGGGCGATTTTGTGCCGGTCATTCAAGGGCAACTGGCCGTAAACACGGGGAACCACATAAATCAATCGGTCGATAGTGCCAATCCGGCTCGGGCCAATGACTGCGCCATGCGCCTCCATGACCAACCGTTCAGGGTCGATATGCGCGGGTGGATTGGGGATCGTGCCAGCTTCGCGCACCTGGAACGGCCGGCATTGCACCAGATCGATCCGGTAATTCCGCTCATCGATAAAGTTGGCGGTGAATTCTACATCCACCGGATAATCATAAGCTTGTTGCAACGTTTTGAGCATCTCCCGCAAATCGGCCACAAACGGCGTATCGCGCAACAGAGACTCGAAAGTCAGCACCCAGGGAAATACCTCTTTCATCCCCCGCTCCCGCGCCCGCTGCTCCAACTCATCGTCAATCGAAGCCACCATCGACAGCGGCAGATTCGAGCTGAGTTTGGCGATTTCGGAAAACTGCTTGGTCGTGAGCTGGTTATCCTCTAAATCGAGCACATCGATGCGCTTTTGCGCATACTGGCGAACACTGTCGAAATGACTTTCCGGCCGCCGCTCTGGATCGCTCAGGGACACCACCCGCGTGTAATCATCATCCGAGCGATCCACCGCTCGCGTCCCTAGCCCCAGCACAAGGCGCACCATGCCCGCCGCTGGATCAATCTGCTCGCTCCAGACATACGGATTAAACGACAACCCCACGCCCGCCACATGTGGATAGAACAGATTGCCTTGTTGCGAGCCGGACACCCGCTGCACCAGCAGCCCCATTTGCTCATCACGGTCGAGAATCCCCCGCCGCGCCCGGTACATCAGCGCCCGTTCGCTCATCGTGCTGGCGTAGATGGTGCGCACCGCCGATAACAAATCTTCCAGCCGCTTCTCGCGCGGCCCCTGATTGACGCAGAACACGCTGTCATATTTACCGGCGAAGGCGTTGCCGAAATTGTCCTCTAGCAAACTGCTGGAGCGGACAATCATCGGCGACTGGCCGAAATAATCAAGCATGTCAGAGAACTGCTTGAGAATGTACTCGGGAAAATCGCCGCGCAGGATGCGCCGCCGCGCCGTCTCGGCCCCATCCAGAAAGGTTGCCGGATGCTTCTGCTTCTCCCGCACCCACCAACAACCGTTACGCACCAGATAGCTGTAAAACACATCCGAACCGATGAAGAACGAATCATGAATTTCCAGCAACTCATTCCAGCGCGCCTGAGTACGCTTCAAAATCGCCCGCGCCAGGAGTACGCCAACTGTTTTGCCCCCGATCAGTCCGGTGCCGATCATCCGCTGCTTGATGGCCAAAACATCGCTCAGCGTCAAATACTGCTCCGCCAGCCGAATGACCCGTTCATCCCGCGATACTGTCATCCGCAAGGTATGTTGCAACAGATCACGAACCAGATCAGTAACATGGATACGGTTACGCTCTGCGGCCACCACTTCCTCCGCTTCCAGGAAGGTGCGGTTCCAGATATCCAGGCGGGGATCGTTGGTCTTTAACCCTGACCAGGGGAACATCGTCAAAATTTCGGAAATCGTGATGCTGTCGGTAACCGGCGTGAATTCCTCGCCGCGCCATACATGCAGCATATGCATGGTCGGCGAATAACGCTGCTGGACTTTCAGCGGACGGACATACAACTCGCCCTGATGACGGTAGATATCATTGAACAACTGGGTCGTATCCAAAATCGGCCCGGTCGCATGAAAAGAATGGTGGCCACGCAACAGCGCAAAATACGCAACCGTTTCCAGATCATACAGGTAAGGACAGGTCAGCATGAAAAAATTGCCCAACATTTCATCGCTGTACCAGTCTGCCACCAGATCGGATAGTCCATCGAACACATAGTACGCGCCGCGCCCGGTTTGCTCGATGGTCTGGTGAATCGCGGCTAAAAACGGCTCAAACCCCTCGCCGGGATCCAGTACCCGCACGTCCACGCCTGGCCCTTCCGGCACCAACGCTGCATGGCGGGCGAAATGGAAGTACACCAGTTTGCGGCCCTTCTCTATCGCATACCGACAGAAGGGATCGACCAACGGCCGATAATCGTCAATGCCATCCACCTGCCAAACGATATTGTCGCCAGCCATCACTCCCCGAAATACCCGATCCAGCCCCGCCAGCCCGGTGCTGACCTGTGCATCAATTGCCGCCATCATGCTCTCCCCTCGTGAGTGATGAGTGATTCATCGTCACTGTTCACTGCACGACTGTTCTTTATACTGATTCACATACCCGCACGGGTCCGTTCCCGCGTTGGCGCAATAATAACCCATACTATGAACGATCAACCCTCAAGCTGCGAGAATGCTGATTTCGCCATGAACACTGTACCCGCAACGCCAGCCTTTCTCCCCTACCCGATTCCCCTGGAACGCCTGCGGACGCTGGACGGGTTCGATGGTTGCACGGGCAGCAATCGAGCCCGTCCGGACGTGGTTTGTCAGTTAGCCGCCAACAACGACCTTGACGCCGTGCGCGCCTGGCTGGCCGAATTTCACGACTCGCCGCAGACCCTGCGCAACTACCGCAAGGAGGCCGAGCGCCTGCTGCTCTGGGCGTTGCTGGAGCGCGGCAAACCCCTGTCCAGCCTGACCCGTGAGGACTGCCTGCTCTACGAAACCTTTCTCGCCGACCCCCAACCACGCGACCGCTGGTGTGGTCCCCGTGTTCCCCGCTTCAATCCCCAATGGCGGCCCTTTCTGGGACCGCTCCAGCCGACCAGCCGCAAACAGGCCATGCTGATTATCAATTCCCTGTTCAGTTACCTGGTCAAGGCTGGTTACCTGGCCGGCAACCCGCTTTCGCTGGCCCGGCGTCGTGGTCACAACCCGCAGCCCCTGCGCCAGGTGGAGCGGTTTCTGGAACACGATCAATGGCAGGCGCTGCTCGCGACGGTAGAGGAATTGCCACGCGACACGGAACGCGATCATCAACATTACGCCCGCGCTCGCTACCTGGTCGCCCTACTCTATCTGCTGGGGCCACGGGTCAGCGAAGTTGCTGAACACACCATGGGCAGCTTCGTCCGGGTGCGCGGGCGCTGGTGGTGGCAGGTCATCGGCAAGGGCCGCAAGGAAGCACGGGTGCCGGTCAACCAGGATATGCTCAACGCTCTGGGCGACTATCGCCGGTTCTACGGCCTGCCAACGTTGCCCGCCCCGGAAGAATCCACGCCGCTGGTCATGAACCTCAAGGGTACAGCCGGGATCGGCGACAACATGATTTATCGAATCGTCAAGGAACTGGTGGCCAAGGCGGCGGACCGCCTGACCGAAACGGATGCTTATCAAGCGGAAAAATTGCGGCGAGCGTCCACCCACTGGTTTCGCCACACCAGCATTACTCATCAAGCGGATGCCGGTATTGATATCCAGTTTTTACAGCGCAATGCCCGCCACGCCCGTATTGACACCACCGGCCTGTACCTGCACGCCGAGGAGAAGGATTGGCATGATGCGATGGAACGTCATCGACTTAAGGAGAATGGCGATATATCACAATAAGTTAACCACATAGTTTCACTAGAATGGCGAGTGCGGTTCGTTGGCGGATGAGACCGAGACGCCTTCAAGCCGCTGTATCTTTTAGCCTATTCAGGGAAAAAAACCTGTTAGTCGCGGTGCATACAGATCGCCGGGTTTCAATCCTTGTTGTCTTGGATTAGCTGTTGCGGCCCCATTGGTACATCTCAAGCGTCACGATCATGCAAAGTTTCAATCCTTGTTGTCTTGGATTAGCTGTTGCGGCGCCATTCCTTCATGTAGACTCTAGGCCAATAAAGCCCGTTTCAATCCTTGTTGTCTTGGATTAGCTGTTGCGGCGGTTAGTGTGCGGATTTTGCTACACTGCTATGGAAAGTTTCAATCCTTGTTGTCTTGGATTAGCTGTTGCGGCCTAGTGCATCTTCACTCTTTAATCCCGCCGTTTCACGTTTCAATCCTTGTTGTCTTGGATTAGCTGTTGCGGCCCGAATTGAGGCAAGGCACCATCGAGCGGGTCCTGGCGTTTCAATCCTTGTTGTCTTGGATTAGCTGTTGCGGCTACGGTTCTCCTTGCGGATATCGTCGAATACTGGTGTTTCAATCCTTGTTGTCTTGGATTAGCTGTTGCGGCTACGGTTCTCCTTGCGGATATCGTCGAATACTGGTGTTTCAATCCTTGTTGTCTTGGATTAGCTGTTGCGGCACGAGCGCGGAATCAACTTTGAACGGGCCGTATCCGCGTTTCAATCCTTGTTGTCTTGGATTAGCTGTTGCGGCTTGCGCCATGGCGCCGCGGATTGATTCAGGCGGAATGTTTCAATCCTTGTTGTCTTGGATTAGCTGTTGCGGCCATGGACATTGTTGGTTGCGCTGCTGGTTATGCCAGGTTTCAATCCTTGTTGTCTTGGATTAGCTGTTGCGGCGCACAATTGCCACCTAAGGCTCTAATAGTCATGCGGTTTCAATCCTTGTTGTCTTGGATTAGCTGTTGCGGCCAGTATGACGGCAAAAGAAATTGCCGCTCAATTCTAGTTTCAATCCTTGTTGTCTTGGATTAGCTGTTGCGGCGATAGCCCTGAGCGCGGAGCGTCCCCGCCGCTACCGGTTTCAATCCTTGTTGTCTTGGATTAGCTGTTGCGGCGAGTCGCGCGATTCAGAATCCCGGACGGGTCTTTTTGTTTCAATCCTTGTTGTCTTGGATTAGCTGTTGCGGCGGTATTTGGGGAGGGCGATTTTAACGCGATGCTGTTTCAATCCTTGTTGTCTTGGATTAGCTGTTGCGGCGCAAAAAGCCGCGCATCGCGTCATGGATGCGATTGACGTTTCAATCCTTGTTGTCTTGGATTAGCTGTTGCGGCAAGGGATTTGTCTTTGATCCGATACTGTCTCAGGGGTTTCAATCCTTGTTGTCTTGGATTAGCTGTTGCGGCGACGAAAAGAGATAACAGAATTGTCCGGCGATGTATCGTTTCAATCCTTGTTGTCTTGGATTAGCTGTTGCGGCCGCCGCTATGGTTTGTGTAGCTGCCGGTTTTCACGGGTTTCAATCCTTGTTGTCTTGGATTAGCTGTTGCGGCGAGCGGATATTAAGCGCGTGGCGGCACGGTGATATTGTTTCAATCCTTGTTGTCTTGGATTAGCTGTTGCGGCCCGAACATCGCA
>Ga0209573_1006152_pt1 | contig 10226 bp, 12 predicted proteins | sample TNRBio252014_DNA_FD_185870 | JGI IMG/M metagenome (GOLD analysis project Ga0209573, IMG submission 185870) | Wastewater treatment Type I Accumulibacter community from EBPR Bioreactor in Madison, WI, USA - TNR Reactor_6/25/2014_ DNA (SPAdes)... | ecosystem: Engineered > Bioreactor > EBPR >...
CAAAGTCGCGGCGACTCGGTGATAGCTATCGAGTCCCTTCCAAACGAGCTGACAGCAAATGGGGGCAAAAAAATGAATCTATTTTCTGCCCCCATTTGCTGTCAGCCAAATCTTCCGAAGTTACTCCCTGTTCCACATCCCGGCCCCAGGGATTCAGGTGCTCTGCGGCAAATTCGAGCGGCCTCAAAGCTCTTTTTCATTCGTTTCCTCCGCGAGCCAGACAGACACGAGCGTGATCACCGCCATGATGATAAGATACACCGCCACCGGCCAAGGTTTTCCGCCGCTTTGATCCAGCAAGGCGGTGGCGATGAGCGGGGCGAGTCCGCCTGCCAGCGGCGAGGCGAGCTGATAGCCTAGAGAGGCACCGCTGTAGCGCACGCGTGTGCCGAATAACTCCGAGAAGAACGCCGCCTGCGGGCCATACATGGCGCTGTGAATGATGAGACCGAGCGTGACGGCCAGCGCGAGCGCGGTGGTGGAGCGGAGGTCGATGAGCCAGAAGAACGGAAAGGCGAACAGGACGATGAAGACAGCTCCGCCGAGATAAACGGGCCGTCGGCCAATGCGATCTGAGAGCCAGCCGAAGAACGGGATGACGAAAAACTGCACGGCAGAGCCGACGAGCACGGCCTGGAGCACTTGATCCTTCGTGAAGCCGGCCTGCTGCGTGGCGTAGGTCAGCACGAAGGCGGTGATGATGTAGAAAAAGGCGTTCTCACCGAAGCGGGCGCCCATGGCGAGCAGGACATTGCGCGGGTAGCGACGAATGACCTCAAAGATGGGCATCTCGGTCGTGGTGTTGGTTTTTTTGGCCTCGGCAAAGACGGGACTCTCCATGATGCGCAGGCGGATGAACATGCCGACGCCGAGAAGCAGGATGCCGATCAAAAACGGAATGCGCCAGCCCCAGACGAAGAAAGATTCCTCCGGGATGATGGATGACAGCGTGCGAAACACGCCCGTGGCGAGCAGCAGGCCGATGGGGACGCCCGCCTGCACCCAACTAGCGAGAAAACCCCGCTGTCCCGCCTTGCCATGCTCCACGGCCATGAGCACCGCGCCGCCCCATTCGCCACCGACACCAAGTCCTTGAATGAAACGCAGCGTGACGAGCAAGATGGGCGCGAGGATGCCAGCTTGATCATAGGTTGGCAGCAAGCCGATGCCGAAGGTGGCAAGACCCATCATCATCAGCGTGGTGACGAGCATGGACTTGCGCCCGAGCTTGTCGCCAAAGTGGCCGAAGACAATGCCGCCGAGTGGTCGCGCAAAGAAGCCGACCGCATTCGTCGCAAACGAAGCCATCGTGGCCGCCAGCGGGTCCATGGTGGTGAAGAACAGCTTCCCAAAAACGAGCGCCGAGGCGGTGACGTAGAGGAAGAAATCGTACCACTCGATGGTAGTGCCGATGAAGCTCGCGAGGACGACGCGGCGGGTGCTGCTGGAGGTGGACATGGTGGAAAATTATGACTTCTGCAACAACGCGAGAAAAGCGTCCGGCTTGAGTGGCTGCGGCTTGTAGCCTGAATCTTTCAGTGCCTGGAAGTGCTTGTCTTCAGTAATGACGTAATCCGCATTCGCCACGATGGCGCAGTCGCAGAATTTGTTGTCATCAAGATCACTCGTAATGACGTTGAAGCGGAAACTCGGATAGGTCCGAATCAAATTGCGCTGCGTGGCGGAAATCATGTCCAGCACATTCAAAAACAACTGCCAGCGTGCCTGCCCGATGCGCGGTAACAGCATTTCTTCATACTCAGTCATCACCTCGTTGCTCACCGCCCAGTGGAACCTGCCGGAGACCCATTCATGCAGGATTTGACGGTTCGGATGGCTGAGACTCAGCATCGACATCAGCGCATTGGTGTCGATGCAGACGATCATCAGCGGTAGGGATGGCGAGCGCGGAATTCACGCAACGCCTGATCAATGTCGGCGAACTTGCCTGCCTCACGAGCATCATCAGCCGCCGCGCCAATCTCATCCAGCAGACGGTGAGCCTCCAGTTGCGTCAGCATGCCGTCCACCATTGCCAGCTCATCAGGCGAGAGCTTGTCGAGTTTTTGCTCAATGCGGGGCCGCAGTTCTTGCGGATTGATGGTGGTGGCGATGCTCATGATTTAAAATGCCACGGGCCATCATTTCTTCAAATCCTTCTCCTTGGCCGGTGCCGGAGCCTTCTTCACCTTCGGAGCGAAGATCTTGCGATCCCAGTTCTTCGCGATCTGCTCGGGCGTTGTCTCCGAAGTCACGCCGTTCGCTGGAATGTCGAGTTTGGCGCTCCAGAGAATGCCATTGAGCAGCAGGCGGCGTTGATTGGCCTCGGCCCAGTTCGCGTGAAGATCACAGCCTGTGAAGCCGAAGCTGCGGCCACCATCGGGGCGCTCGTAGCTCCACGCCACGGTTTCAGCACGGCCTGCATTGGCTTTGGCGGCGTCATTTTTGCGGCTGCTGTCGGGCATGGGGCATTGCAGCAGATGTGTGACGCCTTTGTCGGCGAAGTGAAGGTTGTAGAGCCAGCCGTCCTTGAGCAGCGGGAACGGCTTCACACCGCTGAGGATCGGATGCGTCGGGATGCTGGTGAAATCGACATCCCAATGGCCGCGGCAGCCGATGTCGCTCTGAAACACGGCGCCAAACATCGCTTTGAAGTCAGCCGCACGCTCCGGCTTGCAGTCGATGCCTTGATGCAGAATGACGAAGCCCGTGCCGGCCTTCGTGAGCGCCTGCATCTTCGCCCAGCGAGCGGGTTCGAGAAAGGAATGCTTGTCGCCGCCGTCCATGAACAGCAGCACGCTGCGCGCACCATCGAGCACGGCTTCGTTTTTCGGCCAGCCCTCCGCCACCATCACCGGCGCGACACCCGGCACGGCTTTTAACCAGTCCATGAGCAGCGCACAACCCGCGAAGTACTCATGCTGTCCCGGCTTGTTGCTCGGCGTCCCGGCGATGAGCACGATCTTCGCGGCCTTGGCATCGGCTGGCGTTTGTTCCAGCGGCACCTGCTGTTGCTCGGCGGTGAACTCAGCATGAACGGAGGCGGCGAAGAAAAAAGAGAGGATGAGACGGTGCATGATTTGGCAGGCTGACGGGTTGGAAAGCGCAACACAAGACGAAAAGCCGCATGGCGCTCTTGCAGTGTGATTCCAACGTGAATGAACACGAAGGACACGGATGTGCGAAGGGCGTGTCTGATTCGCGGACATTCCTTCTGGATTTGCGTTGAAGCCCAGGAGGCCGATCACCCTCCAGAACGGCTTTGCCGATCCTTTCAGAATAGCTCTGTCCAGAGATCGGGCCGGAATCATTGCCTAGCTGGGATAAATATCCCAGATCAGCCACTGAATAGGGTCAGGCAAAAGCCGCCGCATCGGCGACAAATGCATCAACATCAGCCTCCGTGGTGCGCCAGGAGCACATCAGGCGGCTGCCGCCGCCGATGAAGCTGTAAAACACCCAGCCGCGATCCTTGAGGCCGGTTTTCATTTTCTCCGGCAGTTTCGCGAAGACGGCGTTCGCATCGACGGGATAGAGGATCTGCACGCCGGGCAGGTGGCCGAGGGCGTCGGAGAGCCGACGGGCGAGCGCGTTGGCGCTGCTGGCGTGTTTTTTCCAGGTGTCGTTGGTCAGCATGCGCAGCCACTGCGTGGAGATGAAGCGCATTTTGGAGCAAAGCTGCCCGGCCTGCTTGCAGCGGTATTGAAAGTCCTGTGACAGCTCCTTGTTGAAGAACACCACGGCCTCGGTGACGGCCATGCCGAGCTTGGTGCCGCCACAGCACAACACATCGACCCCGGCACGCCAGGTGATGTCCGCCGGGGCGGTGTTCAAACCGACCAGAGCGTTGAAAAAACGCGCGCCGTCCATGTGAATCGCCAGTCCGTGCTGTTTGGCGATTGCGCCGAGTCCGGCGATCTCACCGGGGCGATAGACGGTGCCCAGCTCGGTGCTCTGGCTGATGCTCAAAGCACGCGGCTTGGGGAAATGCAGGTCATTGCGGCTGGTGGCGATGCGTTCCACGTCCGCAGGGTCCAGCTTGCCCAGCGGGCTGCGGGCGAGCAGTATTTTCGAGCCGTGGCTGAAAAACTCCGGCGCGCCGCATTCATCCGTCTCCACATGCGCCTCATGCGCGGTGATGATGCTGTTGTAGCTGCGGCACAGAGTGGCGAGCGCGAGTGAATTGGCCGCCGTGCCGTTGAAGACGAAGTACACATCGCAATCGGTCTCAAAGAAGCGCCGGAAGGTTTCGCAGGCCTCCGCTGTGATCGAATCGGCACCGTAACTCGGCTGATAGCCCTGGTTCGCCTCTTCGAGCGCCTGCCAGGCCTCAGGGCAGACGCCGGAGGTGTTGTCGGAGGCAAAGTGGTATTTGAGTTCGGTGCTCATGCCTTGGATTTCGATTTGCCGTGCCAGACCAGCACGATGCCCGCCGCCAGCAGCAGCAGATCACGCAGAATGAGGTCGCGGTAGTTCGAAGTCGCGTCCGAGTGACCGAAACAACCGCAGCGGATGTCGATGCCGCGCCACCAGGACAGCGCGATCGCGCCGAGAAAGACCAGCAGCGAGGCATTCAGAATCATGAGGCCGCCGGAGCGCAGAAATCCGCTCATCACGGCCAGTCCGGCCAGGATTTCGAGCCATGGCAGCTCCATAGCCACCCATGCGGCCCAGGGATCGCCCAGCAGGTCAAAACTGCGCACATCATCGAGAAACGAAATCGGGTCGGCGATCTTCAACAGGCCTGAATACACAAACACGCCGCCAAAGAAGAAGTGAAGAAGAAGTCGAAGCATCGGGAGATAAAACTTACGGCACCAGTTCCGTCATCGGCAACAGCCAGATGACGAGCTTTTTGTCCTCATAACCTTCACCGGCCTGCGGCAGGCCGCGCACCTCCACCGGACGCCCGAGCAACATGCCAAGCTGCGTGGAGAATCCGGCCCTGGACGATTCGCCGCCTCCGCCGAAGCTGAGTTGCGGATCGTCGAAGACACGCAGCAATCCGCCGCCATGCAGGACAATGGGCGACTTCGCACTCGGTTCGATGCCCTGGATGGAAATCAGGTCCGCGCCCTCATCGCCTAGCAACCGGGCGGCGTTGAGAGGATCGAGCCTGCGGCTCAGATCGCCGGAATCCGCCTGCTCCAGGATGGTGGCGTTGATGATCGGCGTCTCGGCGCTGGCGAGGCGCGGGAATTTTTCACGCACCTGCTTGTTCACCGCCAGCGCGACGGCTTTCATCGCCTCCGGGGTCCAATGGCTGTCCTGCGCGAAGAACACCTGCTGCCGGTCGCGGAACTCCCACAACACGTCGGTCATGTCCATCACCTCAATGCCTGCCGCCTTCAGCTCTGCGACTCGGGCATTTTCCTCCTTCAGCCGCACCGGGCCCGTGTAGCGCCCATCGCGGATCTGCTCGGGATAAAGCGCCGCGCGTCCGGGGATCAGCACCACGAGCAGGCTTGTCTCCTGCGCTTTCAGACGCGAGGCCATCGCGGTCAAACGGGCCTGCGTTTCATTCGTTTCGCGTTTCGCATGCACCAGACGGTCGATCTCGGCGTGGGGGAAGAGCCAGCCCTCGCGTGCGAGATACACGTCGCGATTGCCTTCGTGCAGCACATGCGTCAGCACCCACTGCATGCCGCTGCGCACGCAAGCGGCGGCCAGATTGGTCCTTGAAGGCGTGAAACAGGCCGCGATCTCAAACACCAGCGGCACCACGAGCGCGATCACAAACACACGCACGAGTTTCAACGCCTCCTTGGGGCTGAATTCCGGCTCCGGCGGCACCACAGTGCGCTTGGAGGGGTCGATTTTGGGCAGGGCGGGCTTCATCACGCAGGAGGGGAATGAGTCCACAGCATTGCCATGGCGAGGAAAAACACACCGAGGCAGATCGCCCCCTTCCAGAAGGCGGGGGTGCGCAAAAAGTCACGCGAGTACGGCAGGCCAAGAAAACAGGCCAGCGCGGCGACCATCGTGACGGTGTGGTAATCACTCCACACACGCGATTCCTGGAACACCGTTGCAATCGTTTTGACCGGAGGCGTGAACAACGCCCGCAAATGCAGCCAGGCACCGCTCAAAGATGCCGCGTCCACCGACAGGCTCAGGACCGTGAGGAGAATCAACAAAGGAAGCAGCCGGAGAAGTTTGGCATGCGTGAAGCGACGCAGATCGAGTAGCGACTGTGCTTTATCAGCGATCTTGAAACCCATCATTCCCCCGAGACCGGTGATCAAATCTGCCGCGCTCGTGAAAGCGAAGTGCAGGCTCAGCAGCCGCGCCAGGAATCCCATCCATGCCACACCTGTGCTCAGGCTGTCCGTGCCGCCACGCATCACCATGCTGGAGAGGTGCCACAGCGGACCGACCAGCAGCACCCATTTGCCCAAGCCCAGGCAAAAGCGCATCACGCCCTGCGCCACATCCAGCGTGGCCGGTCGCGGCTTCAGCGCCATGCGCGCCGCCAGCGCGAGCGGCAGCAGCACAAACAGCAGATGGTGGGTGGTCGGAAACACGGCGTATGCAGATGGCGACGGCTTCACGGCAGTCAATGGCGGAATCTTGGGGGCCGAGAGGCCGGTGAACGGGCATGATTGAGGCTTGCCTTGAAATATCCACCCAAGTTCGTTAAGATCAGCAGCATGAAGCTGTACGAGGAAGCCGCCGCCGCCATCGCCAAGGTCATTGACCCGAAGAAGCTGACGTCATTGCGAGCGTCCAAGGCCACTTCGCGGAAGGTGGAGATGCTGGTGCAGAAGCACAAAGACGGAGAGATCAGCAAGTCCGAAAAAGATGAGCTCGACCGTTACATGATGTTGAACCAGGTCATGTCCATCGTGAAGGCCAAAGCCCGTCTGGCCGCCATGCCTGCATGAGCGCTCATGTGCCAGCAGCCCTGCGGCAGCGGGTGTGGGAACGTGCCTCCGGCCTTTGCGAGTATTGCCTCCTCCATGAGAGGGATGACTGGCTGGCCTTCCAAATCGACCATCTCATCAGCAGAAAACACGGAGGCCGCACGACCTATTCAAATTTGGCGCTTGCCTGCCTTGACTGCAATCTCGCCAAAGGCTCCGACCTGGGTTCGCTCACGCGTCGGTCCAGCGTCTTGATTCCATTCTTCAATCCTCGAAAGGACAAGTGGGCGGATCATTTTCGGCTCAACGTCCACCGGATTGTGCCGCTCACCGACATAGGCGAGGTAACCTGCCGGATCATGGGATTCAACTCACCAAAACGCTTGGTGAAACGCCAAGCGATCTCCAAGGCTGGACGATACCCCAGCATCGAAGCGCTGGCGTTGATGCGTGAGTGAATTCGGCCCGCTGTTTCGTTTGAAGGGCATGCACGATCTCGATCCCAGCCTCCCAGAGCACCTCGTCCGCCGCGATTTCCTCAAGAAGCTCGCCGCCGCCTCCACCGCTGCGTGGATGACCGGTGCGCCGAAGGCGATCTGGGCCAAAACCGGCGACAAAGTCACGCATCCGCCTGCCAAAGCTGATGCCTGCATCCTGCTGTGGATGGCGGGCGGCATGGCCGCGCCGGACACGTTTGATCCGAAGGGCTACCTGCCGTTCGAGAAGGGTCTCGAAGTGAAGCGGATGCTCAGCACCTTCCCAGCGATCAACACGAACGTGGATGGCATTAAAATCTGCCAGGGCCTCGAAAACATCGCGCAGGTGATGGATCGCGGCACGCTCATCCGCAGCGCCGTTCAGCCGGACCTCGGGAGTATCTTGCACTCACGGCATCAGTATCACTGGCACACGGGTTATGTCCCGCCGCAGACGGTCGCGTGTCCGCATATCGGCTCGTGGATGGCCAAGGTGCTCGGCCCGCGCAACAAGGTGATGCCTGCCTTCATCAACATCGGCCAGCGCCTCGAAGGCGTGGGCGAAAGTGAGGAGCTGAAGGCCTTCACCACCGCCGGATTCTTCGGCAGCGAGTTCGGGCCGATGAACCTACCTTATCCAGAAGAAGCCGCGCAGTCCGTGAAGCCACCGAAGGGCATGGACGCGAACCGTTTTGCCAATCGCGACCGTCTGTTCCGCAAGCTCGTTGATCAAAGCCCGCAGCGCGAGTTCATGAGCGATTATCAGCAGGAATCCATGCTCCGCAGCATGGACAACGCGTATCGCCTGCTCAGCGCGAAGGAGCGCGAGGCCTTCGACATCACGCTGGAGCCAAAGGAGAGCTACGCGAAATATGACACCGGCCGTTTTGGCCGCGGCTGCCTGCTCGCGCGTCGTTTGGTCGAGGCTGGCACACGATTTGTCGAGGTCACGACCGAATATGTGCCCTTCTTCCAGTGGGACACGCACAAGGACGGTCACACCACCGTGGCGGCCATGCACAAGGAAATCGACCGCCCCATCGCCCAGCTTTTGCTCGATCTGGAGGCGAAAGGACTGCTGGACCGCACGCTCATCATCATCGCCAGCGAGTTCAGTCGCGATGCCCTGATGGAAGGCAAGCCCGGCTCCACCGCGAACGACCAGACGACCTTCAAGGTCGATACGCTAAGCGAGATGAAGCACTACGGTCTGCACCGCCACTTCACCGGCGGCACCAGCGTCATGACCTTCGGCGGCGGTGTGAAGAAGGGCTTCCTCTACGGCGAAACGGCAGACGAACGCCCGCTCATCGCCACGAAGAACCCCGTCAGCGTCATGGACCTCCACGCCACCATCATGACCGCCATGGGCATCAGCCCGAAGACTGAGTTCGAGATCGAGGGCCGGCCGTTTTATGTGACCGAAGACGGGAAAGGCAAACCGGTGACGGAAATCTTTGCGTGAAGCATTCACTTTTTTCATTTTCCCTGTAACCGCCCGCTCTGCTTTCATTAGTTCCAGGTAGAACACATGAACACAGACCCTTCTACTCCTGAAAACGACGCCAATCTCAGCGGCCTGGGGCGGGTGTTGCTGGAAACCGGCGGCTCCAAGCCCTCCTCCGGCCCCTGGGTGCCGCCGACCGCCGAGGAACTCGGCAAGCTGCTGCCGGAATACGAAATCCTGAAAATGCTCGGGCGCGGCGGCATGGGCGCGGTTTACATGGGCAGCCAAAAGTCCCTCGACCGAGCCGTGGCGATCAAGATCCTCTCCGGCACGCTCGAAGACAGCGACATGGGTTTCAAAGAGCGCTTCAAGAACGAAGCGCGGGCCATGGGAAAGCTCAATTTTGTTGGCATCGTGTCGGCACACGACTTTGGCGAGGCGAAAGGCGGCCTGCTCTACATCGTCATGGAATACGTCGATGGCACGGACGTGGCCAGAATGATCGCCAAATCAGGCCGTCTGCACACCGAGCACGCGATGGCGATCACCGCGCACGTTTGTGACGCCTTGGCCTACGCGCACGAACGCGGCATCATCCACCGCGACATCAAACCTGCGAACATCATGGTCGGCTATAACGGCGTGGTGAAAGTGGCCGACTTCGGCCTGGCGAAGATGACGCACAGCCAGAACACCGGCCTGACGCAAAGCGGCATGGCCCAGGAAGCGCTCATGCTTGGCAGCGCGGTGGATCATCGCGCGGATATTTATGCGGTTGGCGTCATGCTTTACCAGATGCTCACGGGGAAGCTGCTGCAGGGCATGTTTGAGCTGCCCTCACTGCAAATCCCCGGCCTGGACCCACGCTATGATAGCATCATCGCCAAGGCGCTGCGGGAGGACCGGGATGTGCGCTATCAGAGCATCCGTGAGATGCGCCGTGACCTCGAAGGCATCCTCACGCAGCCGGTGGCGCAGGTGGAGGCAGACGTGACTGAAGCACCCGCCGCTTTGGCCACGCAGGCACGTCCGCAGCGCCCAGGCGGCAGCAGCGGCAGCCGCGCGCGTCCAGCATCAGCGGTCATGGCAGCAGCACCGTCTGCTGTTGCCGGGGGCAGGGTGGGGCTGCATCAAGTCACGGTGTTGTGGGGGAGTGTCATCCTGTTTGGCGTGGTGCTTTTTGGTGGCCTGGCCGGGCTCACCCGGCAGGCCAGTGAACCAGAGGCGGCGCAGGTCTTGCCGCCAGACGACCAGGTCGGCCAAAACCCTGCCAAGCTGGCTTTGCCAGAGGGCGGCAGCTCCGCTGCGCCGATGGCGGCGAGCACCACTAGCTGAAAGGCAAGGGCGTCAGCCGCGAGGCTGAGTCTGAAGGAAGCCAGAGGCAAAACGCTGCGCCGATGAACAAGAACCGCATAAAAGGCATCACGATGGAGACGAGAA
>Ga0209573_1006153_pt1 | contig 10223 bp, 9 predicted proteins | sample TNRBio252014_DNA_FD_185870 | JGI IMG/M metagenome (GOLD analysis project Ga0209573, IMG submission 185870) | Wastewater treatment Type I Accumulibacter community from EBPR Bioreactor in Madison, WI, USA - TNR Reactor_6/25/2014_ DNA (SPAdes)... | ecosystem: Engineered > Bioreactor > EBPR >...
CCGTCGAAACGCTCCACCAGCGCGGTGCAGCTTTCCACCCAGTCGCCGTCATTGCAGTACAGCACGCCGTGAATGTCGCGCAGCGCCGCGTGATGGATATGGCCGCAGATCACGCCGTCCAGACCCCGCCGCGCCGCTTCATGCGCCGCCGCCGCTTCAAAACGGGCAATGTAGGCGGCGGCCCGGCCAATGCGCTGTTTGAGAAAGCTGGCCAGCGACCAGTAGGGATGATTCCAGCGCCGCCGCCAGCGGTTATACCAGCGGTTGGCCAGCAGCAGCAGGTCATAGCCCCAGTCGCCCAGCCAATGCAGTAACGGCCCGCCACAGCGCACCGCCGAATCGCAATCGTCGCCGTGCATGACCAGAAAACGGCGGCCATCCGCCGTTTGGTGAATGATTTCCGGAACGATCTCGATGCCGCCGACGGACAGGCCCAGATAATCGCGGGCCGCTTCATCATGATTGCCCGGCGTATACCAGACCCGGACGCCGGCCTGGGCCTTGGACAGAATCGCCTTGAGCACCTCGCCGTGCGCCGCCGGCCAGCGCCCACCTTTTTGCAAGCTCCAGAAGTCGATCAGATCGCCGACCAGATAGAGCTGTTCGCATTGGCACTGGCGCAGAAAGTCGACGAGAAACTCAGCCTTGCATTCCTTGAAGCCAAGATGGACATCGGAAATCCACAGGGAACGGCACTGGAGGGAAGCCATGGATTGCGCCTACTCGTCGCGTGGTTGCCCAATGAAGCGGAAATAGCGCCACAAACCGCCGTAGGCGACGCCGGTGGTCTGAAGCAACGGCGCGCAGCGCGCATTCAGATTGGGCAACAGATGCCCGTTCATCCGCACATGATTGACGACCATCCAGCGCTGGAAAAATGAGAGGCGCGTATCGTGGAAATCCACCACCGCCAGCCGTCCGCCGGGCCGTAAATCCCGCAGCGCGGCATCCAGCGCCTGTTCCCAGCCAGGATTGATCATCGACAGGCAGTAGGAAAAGACGATCAGGTCAAAAGCCGGCTCCGGGGACAGGGGCCGGTCATAGCATTGTTGCCGCAGGGTGACCGGCATGGAGCGCCGGGCCAGTTTGCGCCGCGCCCGCGTCAGCATGTCCGCCGATAAATCCAGGCCGGTCAACTCGGCGTTCGGGAACTGACGGGTTAACTGGAGCAGGTTGTCGCCGGTGCCGCAACCGATGTCCAGAATACGGCGTGGCGGGTTGGGCAGCCGGGCGATGGCGCGCATCAGCGTCGCCCGCCCGAACAGGAAGCTCCAGCGCGTGGCGTCATACAACCGGGCGTGCCAGCGGTAATAGCGGGTCAGGGCAACGGCGTTGTCCGCCTCAGCGAATTCAGCAAAATTGACGTTAGTCGCGTCGTTTGGTCCGCTCATAACACCTCCGCGAAATGCAGGCTGCCGTAGGTGCCGACCCGGTCCTGGCGATGCAGCGGCTCGGTCGCGTCCGGGAAGAAGCGCAGCGCCCGACGGGTCCAGTCCGGCAGAAAATCGAGATGGTCGCTGGCGGAACGCAACAGGATACGGCTGCCGGGTCGGCTGTTGGCCAGAATGAGCCGCCATTCTTCGGCGAGCGCCTGCGGCTGATGCCAGGCCAGCCAATCTTGATGATCGAGCAGCACGAAGTGACTGTAGGGACCGGGGTGCTGGCGCAGAAAATCACTGACCGTGGCGTTGTAGGTATGCACCCGGTCGCGATGGGCGCGCAGCAAGGCGAAGTTTTCTTCGCGGAGATAGTTGGGACAGCATTGCCCGGTATAGGAGCCAGTGAGATAGGCCCGCCAGAAGTAGTTGTCGTGAATCAGCACTTCGGTCAGGACATGACGTAGCTTGTCGCTGATATAGCCGATGACGCCGCCGGGATAGCGCTGCTGAATCAGGCGGATTTGCGGGCGCGGCACGCCCAGCATGGCCAGAGCGGTCGGTTGCCGTAACAGCCAGGTGCTGAATCGACCCCACAGCGCGGGTTCGATCTGATCGTAGAGGGTGCGCTGTTCCGCCAAATTCCGGGCGTCAAGCAGATCGAACAGGTATTCGCGCAGCTTTCGTCCCGATTTGAGCAACTGGCGGCTGACCAGCCAGGCCACCGCGCCACAGGTGCCGTGGTAGTAGAACGAGCGCTTGCGGTTGGCGGCGTCGAAGTAGGCGATTTTTTTGTCCCAGAACGCCGCCGCATACGGAGGCAGTTGGGGGCGCACGGCCTGGTATAGCGCGTGGAAATGCGGGTGCGCGCCCTGTCGGAACATTTGCTCCAGGTCGCCGAAGTCACCGCGTTCGATCAGCGCCAGCTTGAGTTGCAACAGGGCGTTTTGTCGGGGATTGACATCGACGGCGTGAATCGCCGCCGGCGCATCCAGCAGGTAGTCGAGCGCGTTGCAACCGGCGCTGGTGAGCACTACGACCTGGCTGTGCGAATTCAGACCCAGGAGTTGCCGGTCGATCCGGGGGTCTTCCCAGCACATGTTGTAGATCAGATAGCGCTGGTGAATGGTTTTGAACAGTAAATCGTGGGCGCGATTGCCCAGTTGGGTGCCGAGTTGTTTGACCATGCCGCCTTGAGCCGGGTTGAAGTAAGGACTGGCGCAACAGCATGGCGGGAAATGATAAAGAAATGATGACGCTGCGATGACCGTTTGACGCAGAGCGTGCGTTATCCGGGGTGGGGGAGGTTAAGAAGCTGTCTAACAACCCCTCTCCCGAGGGGAGAGGGGCAGGGGTGAGGGTCGTTTTTCAATCAATGAGCCGAATCGATGTTGCACAACAAACACCGTTTTGCAGGGTTCTCATACCGCTGGTGGCCGGCTAAGCCGTTGAAAAAGCGCCCTCACCCCCCACCCCTCTCCCGAGGGGAGAGGGGAGCTTTTAGACAGTCTCTAAGAATGCTGACTGGCAAAACGCCATGTTATCTTTGTAATGGCCTGATTCTGCACCAATCTCAACGCATCAAGGACGCTTTACCATGAGTTTCAACGTGTTTTACCAATGGCTGCGCCATCCCTTAAGGTTTGCCGGTCAGGTGTTTCTGCGCTTTCAGGCCAATCAGGGAACCTTGCTGGCCGGGGCGATTGCTTATAACGCCCTGCTGTCGCTGGTGCCTTTGGTCATCCTGTTGCTGGTTGCCCTGTCTCAGGTGGTCAGCGAGGCCCAGCTTCTGGAGGTGTTGCATCGCTATCTGGAGCAACTGATGCCGAGCAAATCCGACTTGGTGTTAAGGCAGGTGGAGCAGTTTTTGGAGCATCGGCGGGTACTCGGCTGGACCATGGCCGCTACGCTGCTGGGTTTCAGCGCCGCCGCCTTTAGTGTGTTGCAAAACGCCATGAAGGTGATCTTCGCCCACCGGGACAAGGTTCATGCCCGGGGTCTGGTCACTTCCCTGCTGTTGCCCTATCTCTATGTGCTGCTGCTCGGCTTTGGGCTATTGGCGATCACCCTGCTGAATGGTGTGTTGCAGACCTGGGCAACCAGCGAAATTCATTTATTGGGCTGGGAATGGTCACCCAGCAAAATGATCGTCAATATTTTTTATGTCATCGGCCCGTTGAGTCAGGTTGCCGGACTGACGTTGATTTATATGTTGATGCCGGTGGGTCGATTACCGTGGCGACACGCCCTGATCGGCGGCGTCGCCGCGTCGCTGTTGTGGGAAGGGACGCGCTACGTGCTGGCGTGGTATTTCGCCAACCTGTCCTCGGTCAACGCCATCTACGGCTCGCTGGCCGGCGTCATCATCGTGCTGATGACCTTGTACGCGATCAGTCTCATCATTCTGCTGGGCGCGCAGGTGATCGCTGAGTACGAGCGGCAGTTGCCCGAATTCAGCGAGGCAGCGGCCCCGCCGGACGAGTGTTCCGCCACTTGAAGCTCCTGGTTTACGACGTGAGGCCGCTGGCATGAATCGTGGCCGGAATCGCGCCGCGCTGGGCAAGCTGCGCGCTGATCTCGGTGTGGGTCAGCCGGGCCAACGCATCGCGGGAAGGGTGCGGCGCAGCATGGATCGCTGTAAAGTTCAGTTCGGCGACGATGCCCGATTCGCCCAGCAATCGCCACAGGTGCGGCAACAGAGTGTCGTCGTCGACGAAGGGAACTTTTGGATGGACGCCAGCGGGATGGGGATAGCGCAGGGCGATGGCCTGCACCGGGCAGCGGGCCAGGATCGCCGCCTGAAACAGGCGGGGAAAAAACCGCCGAACGGTTTCCCCGGTCGTCGATGTGCCTTCTGGAAACACCAGCACCCGTTCGCCCTGCCGCAAGCGCCAGACCAGTTGTTCCATCGCTTCGCCGGCGCCATTGTCGCCGCCGCGACGGATGAAAGCAGTTCCGGCCCGCCGGCACAGCCAGCCGAACAGCAGCCATCTAGCGACTTCCTGCTTGGCCAGAAAGTGCGTCGGGCAAACCGCCGCGATGCAGAAAATGTCCAGCCAGGAGACGTGATTGGCCACGAACAGCGCCGAACCGGGGTATTGCGTCCCTTGAGTTTGCAGGCGCACGCCCAGAATTCGGCACAGGCCCCGACTCCACCAGGCCAGCGGGCGGGTAGAAACATAGCGGCGACGCTGACCCGGCCCCAGCGCGGCGGCGATCAATACGCCGGCCAGGATGTGCAGCGCCAGCAGTGGCGTTCGCACAGTGCGCCGACCGGCACGGGCCAGGCGCTGCCGAACCGCGCCCGCTGGCGGGGCCGGGAGTGGGGAGCATGGCGAGGAGATGAACGCATTACTGGTCGCGATCCAGGAAATGCCGGGCGTAGCGTCGCTCGATGTGATGCGTGGACAACAGGATAAACACGTCGGCCACCCGGAAATCTGGATCGAGGCAGGGTTCTCCGCCGATTTGCGCGCCCAGCCGCAGATACGCTTTCAACAAGGGCGGCACGGCGCAACGTCCGGGAGCCAGCCCATCGCGACGCGGCAAGGGCAGATGCGGCGTGACCCGCAGCGACTCGGGAACCAGGCTGCGTCGCGCCAGTTCCGCATACAACGCCTGCGCTTCCAGACCGTTCTCGCCCAAGGGAATGCTGGCGCAGCCGATCAAATAGTCGATCCGCTGCTCAGCGATGAACGCCGCCAGCCCGGACCACAGCGCGCTGATGGTCGCGCCATTGCGGTAGTCGGCGCGCACGCAGGTACGGCCAATTTCCATGAACCGCCCCGGCAAGGCCAGCACCGGCGCCAGATCGAATTCGGTTTGCGAATAGAAGCCGCCAGCGCGGCGCGCCGCCTGGGCGGTGAGGATGCGGGTGCAGCCCACGACCTGATCCAGCGCATCGCGCACGATCAGGTGCTGGCAATACGGATCGAAGCGGTCGTGATCGAGGTGGGGAACCCGGTTATGCAATCGCGCACCCATTTCCCCGGCGAAAATCGCATAGCGCAGGCGTTGCGCTGCCTGAATTTCTTCCCGGGAGCGGGCTAGTTCCACACGGACGGATCGCCCCTCGGCGGTGGGCCACAGAGCCGTTGCGGGAAAAGCGCGGGTGAAGTCGGTGATCACCAGTGATTCGTTGCTCAAGGCAGTCTCCACAGAGAATCTTTCGAGATACGGCGCAGGTTAAAAACGCCGCATTACAGCTTCTTGAACACAAGATTAAATCGGTATGAATGGCCACTGCACGGTCAGCAGCGCCAGGCTGGCGCCGATCAGCGCGCCGGCCACGACATCGCTTGGATAGTGCAGACCCAGTGCGACCCGTGACAGCGCCACCAGCGCGGTGAACGGCAAGAGCAGCCAGACCAGCCCCGGATAGTGATGCAGGGCGACCAGGGTGAAGGCGACGGCGTGCAGGGTATGGCCGGAGGGAAAGCTGTATTCATCCAGTGGCGCAACCCGGCGCTGAATGCGCTCATGTCGGGTGCAGGGCCGGAGACGGGTAGTGCGGGCTTTCAGCCATTTGTACAGACCGAGACCCAGCGCGCCGACGAGCAGCATCTTGCCCACAGCGGGCGCTGCCGCCCAGCCTTCGCTCAGCAACAACGCCGCCATCAGCGCATACCAGAAAATGCCGTCGCCCAGCCGGCTGACCATGGCGAACAGCCGCACGACGCCCCGCTGATGGACGGTCTGTTGAAAGCGCAGACACCAGTCCAGCTCCTTGTTCGTCAGGCGCGACCAGGTTGGAGCGGGTCGTTCGATCACGTCATTCAGCAAGGGATCGGACATGAGTTCTCTCCAGTGATGGCGTTGAGAAACAGGGTTTCCAGACGGTCGTAGACGCATTCGCTATCCAGTTGCCGCATCGCCTGGCGGGCCGCCTGACCCATGCGCCGGAGCGCCGGGAAATCCTCGGCCAGCGCCACAGCGGCAGCGATGAAGGCGTGAACATCGCTGAACGGCGCGAGCAGGCCGCTCTGACCGGGTTCCACATGGGCGCGGGCGGCAGCGTAGTCGAACGCGACGACCGCCAGCCCGCTGGCCAGCGCTTCCAGAACCACGTTGCCGAAGGTTTCCGTCAGGCTGGGGAACAGGAACAGGTCGGCGGAGGCATAGTGAGTCGCCAGCTCTTCGCCCTGTTTCATGCCGCAGTAGATAAGTTCAGGATGACGGGCGCGTAACCGGGACATGAGGGGACCGTCGCCGACCAGCGCCAGCCGGGCCGTGGGTTGAATGCGTTGAATCGCCTGGAACGCGGCAATCACCAAATCCAGATTCTTCTCCGCCGCCAGTCGTCCGACATAGAGTGCAACGGGAGTATTCGGAGCCGCGTCCCAACGAGCGCGCAACGCTGGATCACGGCGTTCGGGTGAAAACAACCGGGTATCGACACCGCGCGCCAGCACCTGGGTGCGGAGAAAGCCGCTGGTTTGCAGTTGCCGGGCGAGTTCAATCGTAGGCACCAGGGTTTGCACGCCCTGGTTATGGAAATACCGCAGATAGGCCATGATCGGCGTCGCCAGCCAGCCGAGGTGGTAGTGGCGACTGTAGTTCTGGAAATGGGTGTGGAAACTGGTCGAGACCGGAATCGCCAGTTGCCGTGCGGCGCGCAGCGCGGAGTAGCCCAGCGGTCCCTCGGTAACGATGTGAATCAGGTCGGGGCGGCGGCGCTGCCAGAATGTCAGCAGCGTCTTCGTCGCCGGCCAGCCGCCCTGCAACTGGGGATAGCCGGGGATGTGAAAGCCAGGCAGTGATACGGTTTCCGGAAAATCGACGGGAGGTGGTTGATCGTGTCCGTCCTGACGCACCCGGATCAGTTGCACGGCGTGGTCGCGCTGGCGCAGACCCTCAACCCAGCGGGCGATGGTCAGCGCGACGCCATTGATTTCTGGTGGATAGGTTTCCGTGACGATGCCGATGCGCAATCGGCGATGGAGCGAGTCAAAATGCGGTTGGGTAGCCATACCCCGGATTTTCCGGGGCGGCGGCAACAACGCAATGACAGTTCAATGAAGGAATGATGAAAAAACTGCCAGCTCAAACGGGACGACCCAGCCCCCAAGACTTGGCGGAACGCGATGCGGAGCGCATCGAAGGCTGCTTGAATTGGGGCGATGCGTCCGCCCCGGTTTCAGCGCTTAACATCGGCATAGTGATAGGTGATGGTCACTTTTTGCACACCGCGATGGGCGTCGAGCAGGTTGGACGCCCCTTGATAGGACAACAGCCGGCCCGTTTGGCGGTCATAGCGGACTTCCAGGTTGGGCGCGAATAATCGCAGGAACCAGCTATCCGCTTCGATGTTGAACGCCACCGTCGCCGATTCGTTCGGTTCTTTCAGGCGGCGGATGCGGAACAGGAAATCGCGACCCTCCAGGGGAACCAGGAAACGCACCTGATTGATCGCATCGTCCTTGGACAATTGTTGCAGATGGTCGCGCAGATAAACGTGCAAACCCTGACCGGTCACCATCCCGTCTTCCAGCCGCACCAAATCCTGGCGAACCGGCGCTTCCTGGTCGGCGCGCCCGTAGAGCTTGACCCAGGCGCCATCGACAAAAGCGCCATCCTGCCGGCCAAAGCGGCGATCTTCGAAAGAATAATTTGGTACGTAGGGATGATGAGTGAAGCTGGAGGTCAGCACGGCGATTTCCTGACCACTGGCGTCCCGATAACGGGTTTCATTGCGGTCTGGACGGCCATCCTGATAAATCATCCGGTGTTCTTCGATATAGGCGATCTCACCGCGTGCATTGCGGGCGATTCCCTGGAACACCTCCTCATGCAAGTTGCCTGTCATGGCCCAACCAGGCAGGACTGCGTCGGTCAACAGCAACATGCCGAACGCAGTAGCGTTCAGGTATTTGGTCGTCTTGGGAAGCGTCATGACTTGCGCCCTCCGTTGTCCATAAAAAATGCTTACCGGCAAGAGACTCGCTATCATCGCTCAGGTTCAAGTTTTTCGTCGAGCGCCGGCCATGAGGGAACAGGGCAATCGCGCTATGTCAGAAGCGTAGGGCGGATAAGCGTAGCGCATCCGCCGTGTCAGGCCACGGGTGGATGCGGCGCAAGCGCCTTATCCACCCTACGCCAGATCAAGACCTGTCAGAATTTATGCGGTAATCCACTAGAGCGATTCAGCGCCGGAGTTGCGCATGCCGATTTGCATTACTGTAGGCTCGAAAGTAATGAGAGCATCATTTTCAAGCTGAAAGTCGGTGGATGCAGCCAGGGAGCTGGCGTTGCGAACGGCCAGTTCGTTGAGTTTCGGGTTGCACAGCGTAATGAACTGGCAGGCGAAATTTCGCAGGTAGTGGCCCTTGCGGACGGCGATCCAGGTGGTGTTGTTCTCGAACAGATGCGCGCTGTCGAGCAGGCGCAATCCGGTGTCTTTGGCCGGGTTGTAGGCCATGGCGGCGATGATGCCGATCCCCAGCTCCAGCTCTACATAGGTCTTGATCACGTCGGCGTCCAAAGCCGAGATCACGATGTCAGGCGTCAACCCGGCCTGGGCGAAAGTTGCATCGATCCGGTTGCGGCCAGTGAAACCCTCGTGATAGGTGATGATAGGATGCTCGGCAATCGCTTCGAGGGTGAGTGGAAGGGTTATCGCCAGCGGATGAGACTCCGGCGCAATGACCGCATGACGCCAGTCGTAAAAAGGAAACGTCGCCAGTTCGACCACGTTGGCCAGCGCTTCAGTAGCGATGCCGAGGTCGGCTTCCCCGGACCGCAGCATCGCGACGATTTCCGTGGGGCTGGCCTGATGCAGAATCAAATGAACTTTAGGGAACGTCGCCTTGAAGCGGCGGACAACCTGCGGCAGCGCATAGCGGGCCTGCGTGTGCGTGGTGGCGACGCACAGTTGCCCCTGGTCGCTGTGGGAAAACTGCGCGGCGAGCTGGCGGATGTTATTCGCGTCCAGCAACAGGCGCTGGACGATCTTGATGACTTCCTGGCCCGGTTCGGTCAGGCCCAGGAACCGTTTGCCCCGGCGGACGAACAGTTCTACGCCCAGCTCATCTTCCAGATCCTTGATGTGTTTGCTTACTCCCGATTGCGAAGTGAACAGGGCGTTGGCGACTTCGGTCAGATTAAAGTTGCAGCGCACCGCTTCCTGGAGGATGCGCAGTTGCTGGAAATTCAAATTCCTTCTCCGTAAAGGCCGGCCATGCTTTCTCCCGGCAGAGTCCGTTCCTTCGATGCGGCGTCCGGGGCGAACAGCCGCATCCGCGCCGGTTTCAGGCGCACAATTTGCCCGGCGCTCAGGTTAAGCGCGGCGGCGCGCTCCCTCGGCAGTTCCACTTCGTAATGATGATGGGCCTGGCCATTGACGCCGGTCAGTTCGATCCTGGCGGTCGCGCCCAGCGCCAAGGCCCGCGCCACTCGCGCTTCAATGCCGGTGTGATCCGTCAGGTTGGTGTCGATATCCAGTTCGTGGGGACGGACGAAGCCCAGCGCCTCGGCGCCTGGCTGAAAACTGTCGTCGCTGACCGGCAGCGCGTCGGGGCCGATCTGAAGCTGTTGATTCTGCACCCGACCATGAAACAGGTTGACCGCGCCGAGGAAGCCGTAGACAAACGGCGTGGCCGGTTGCTCATAGACATCGCCGGGAGCGCCGATCTGCTCGACCCGGCCATGATTCATCAACACCACCTGATCCGACACTTCCAGCGCCTCTTCCTGATCGTGGGTGACGAAAATGCTGGTGATGTGCAGGGTGTTGTGCAGTTCGCGCAGCCAGCGCCGCAGTTCCTTGCGCACCTTGGCGTCCAGTGCGCCGAACGGCTCATCGAGCAGCAACACCCGGGGTTCAACCGCCAGGGCGCGAGCCAGGGCGAC
>Ga0209573_1006154_pt1 | contig 10218 bp, 8 predicted proteins | sample TNRBio252014_DNA_FD_185870 | JGI IMG/M metagenome (GOLD analysis project Ga0209573, IMG submission 185870) | Wastewater treatment Type I Accumulibacter community from EBPR Bioreactor in Madison, WI, USA - TNR Reactor_6/25/2014_ DNA (SPAdes)... | ecosystem: Engineered > Bioreactor > EBPR >...
GTTCTAGCCATGAATATAGGATTTTACTGTCAGATTTCAAAATTTTTCTGGTTAAGTTTTTGAACTTATTTTGATGGCAGAATAATATTTGGCATAAGCTTTACTAATGGACTATATTCCAACATTTTTCTCGCCGTTGTAGGTGATTTTATCAAATTAATAGTTGGTGAAAACAACAAGTACCCTCAAAAATCAAAACACAGGCAGTCACCATCGACTGCCTGCTTCACCGTGTCCTTTAATTCACATTCCATCCTATTCTACTTTGATAAAATTATTGCTGCCAAGTAATTTACCTTTTGCATCAAATGCTTTTAATATATAAAATCCGGCACCTAAACTGCTCACATCCATTTTCAAAGACCTTTGACCCGCAAATCCCGCAGGATGGGACATCACCTGTCTTCCGGTCAGATCATAGATCCTCAGTATGACATTTTCTGCCTTCAATCCATCAATGTTTAGATATGTCCTAACAGGATTAGGATAAATATGTAGATACTGAAGCTGATCGACCGGATCTTTATCTACAGAAAGCCCGACATCTTCTGCCCTGATCCGCATCAGGGTGGGCCAGTCACCATAATAACCAAATCCCCAGGGACTTTCCGGATCAGGCGTCCTGTTATTTCCTTGTATCAAAATATCTCCATTCTCGAGTTGTGATACATAATAAAAAAATAATACATGATCATTGGGTTTATAGCTTAGCTTTCCCATATACTCCAGACCTCCTCCCTGCTTGGTTTTCAAAAACATGATGCCTAAACCTTCCAGATAATGGGCTCCAAAAAACACTAAAAACTCTTCCTCTAACTCAGAATAGGTAAAATTAATTACATGATGCCTGTATCCATTAAACTCGTTACTGAATCGCCGGACAACATTCCCATCGTAATCCAACACCAGGTATTCTGCATAAGGTTCAAATGCATCCTCAGGTGTTTGTTCCCAGACCGGTGCATAAATTATAATATATTGATGATCTGCATAGTATATATATAAAGACTTAAAATTAATACCCTCCAGCGCATCATCCAGTTTAATGGATTTGACTTTGTTCAGATTTTTATCAAATAACACAAGTCCGGGTTGCTTATAATAATCGTGTTCCCAATAATTCGTCCAGTTTTGAACAGAAATCAATGTATCTTCACTCACCCTCCGGAATCTGGATTGATTTGTCTGTCCGACTTTATCTGTGGAATCGATCGGAAATTCAAATCGAACGGTATCCCTTTTTTCTGCTTCCAGGATGTTGCCATATTGATCCAATTTGGTTTGACCATAGGCATAATCATCATTTCCCACACCAGATTTTCGGATAAATTCATTTGCGTAAAATTCTCCATTCTTCAACCCGAATAATTGTCTTTGACCATTTACCGTATTTCTTATCCGCCAGACCTCAGGATCAGTTACATCTGCCTGAATATATTCCTCCAGATCTCCTGTATCCGGATTATACTTTCTCGTGACAATGATCGCGGAATCACCGGGATTAATCCACTTGGAGTTCAATCCATAAGGCAGATAGATATCAGGAAGCGTTACCCTTTTAGCTGTAATGATACACAGCTGCCCATTAGGATCTATATACATATCTTCCAGATTTTCCTGCCTGTCCGAAGTGCGCATATCAAAAGCCCTGCTCCAAATCGGCTTGCCTGTATTTAAATCCACTTTTACAATAAATCCACCTTCCAACATCGCTACTAACTGAGTTGCATTGACCATATACAGATAATCACCTGACCTTAGAGAAGCTTCTTTAGAATTGTTAATAAACGAAAAATGATTGTAACCATCAAAATTTTGTACCCCCATTAATGTACTATCAAAGGAAATATAAGTCCAGACAGGGTCCTTTTCAATAAATTCAATCGGGTGAAAAACCTGCGCAAGGCTAAATAGTGATGTACATAATAATACTAAAGAAAAAATAAATTTCAACATAGTTATTATTTTAAGCCGGGAACCAGGTTCCCGGCAATTTTGAAAATTATTTATTGACATCCTGAATTCTGACATAATCCCGCACTATTATCATTCTGACATGGATCAGGATAATAATTCGTACAAGGTGCAATTGAGTAGGTATTATTTTGATAAGTAACCAACTCTTCTTCTTCTTCGTCGTAACAATAAACTGTTTCGTTTACACAACATCCATCGCTGGCGCAAGGCGTAAGATACAAATTATATTCTTTGTTGATTTCTTCATAACACATTTGCAGGCAGGGAGATTTAAAAAATAAAGTATTCACAACCGGATCGTTTTCGCAACTCAAATCATTTTCAATAAAGTATTCCAACATGTATTTTTCTTCAAATTTTTGTTGGAGCATGAAAGAAAAATTCTTAAAGTCAGTTGAATTCCCGTTAATGGAAACCAGCACAAGTTGCCTGTACCAACTAAGACATGCTTCTGAAGTGGGATACAGCAGCCTCCATCGTAAATTCCTGAAGTCAATATACCTTCCGATAAATTGATTATTAATATCATACTGATCACAATGTTTTACTTCCATAGTCACCTCTACATCACAACCTAAATCGGTTGTAAACACATATTGAACTGTGGTATCAGGTTCACAATAAAGGATACCACCAACAAAAGACCAAATATTACAGGAAGGAGATATCACTTTATTTATCTGACTACTTGATCTGACACTGATCGAAGGATCAGAATTTTGAACAACAATTTTATCCTCACTTTTCTGACACTGCAAAAAGACAATCACACCAATGATTGCAACGATTAAAAAATATAATTTTTTCATTTTATTAAAATTTTTGATTTAAAAATAAATTATTAGCCTGTTTTAAATCAAAACTTTAATAGTAAGGCGGATCCTCCCGCAGCCTTTGCCGTCGGGGCACAAACAACAATCGATTACATTCACAAAATAATAAAAGGGAGCCGTAGAGCCGTAGAGCCGTAGATTATGATGTGAACTTTCTATCATATTATGGTTTAAGCTATAAATATAGGATTTTTCGGGCAGATTTCAAAATTTTTCTGGTTAAGTTTTTAAACTTATTTTGATGGCAGAATAATATTTGGCATGGGCATAGTTTTTGGTTTCGTACAATATTAAATTCTTTGATTAAAGGGGATCTATGGATGATGTGGGAGTTTTTAATAGTCGTTGTTGGTGTATTTACCAGTTTAATTATACAATTTATGTAGTTATTTGGGTACTTAGCTAATTAATCTGTTAGCTTGTTAGTCTCTTGGAATTGAGCGTATACATCGAGCAAAAGACACCAAATTTGTCCTGGAATCAGAGATTTAACACTTGGAATGTTTCATTAGCTAATAGACTATAGACTAAAAGACTAATAAGTTAAACAATTACCAATTTATTTACAATTATTTAATATTTATCCATCGGCTCAACACAGTAAAATGCTGTACATTGGGCATTTATTTTGCCAATCAAACATTGCATATTTTGAATACTTCAAGAATTCTCCGCAACCTGCTCATCCTGCTTCATTTACTTCTTTCTATCGGTGCAATCTTCGGCGGAATTTCCCTGATCCTCAAACCTGACGGATCTTTATTGGGTATGCCAACCGAAATACTCGGACCTTCAGTTTTCGATGATTTTCTTATACCGGGTTTCATTTTATTGCTGACATTCGGACTATCACCCATTTACCTGATCTTTGCTTTGCTCAAAAAACCTGAAAATAGCTTTCTTGAACACATCAATTTAATGTATGACCATCATTTTTCCTGGACATTTACGGTTTATATCGGCGTAGCACTGATGATCTGGATCAATGTTCAGATGGCTATTTTCAAAACAGTTGATCCTTTGCATACCATATATTTTTTCTATGGCCTGGTGATGGTTTGTCTGGCATTATTGCCCAAAACCAGAGAATTGTACAAAAAATGATGATAATGAGTGTACATCATGAAAAAATTTCAAAATTATTAATATTGATCTGACATGAATACCATCGTATATTTTTATTCACACAAAGGCAGTAACCGGTTTTTAGCCAATAAGATCGCCAATGATCTTCAATGCGACATCGAGGAAATTTTTCCAAGACTGAATGCTCATTTACTCATGCTGATGGGCATCAATTTTGGCAATAGAAGACTTAAAAAAAAGGTCGCAGACTATGACCGGATCATTCTTTGTGGTCCGATCTGGATGGGTCAGCTTATCGTGCCGCTCAGGAATTTCATAAAAAAATATCGATCTGCCATCCGTCAACTCGTTTTTGTGACTTGCTGCGGCAGTAAATTTGAGCAAAAGGATGAGAAGTTCGGGCACAACCTGGTTTTCAATATAGTCAGGGAATTGCTTAAGGAAAAATGTACGCATTGCGAAGCATTTCCGAAAACTCTGGTACTTCCTCCGGAATTAAAAGACGATCCCGGAGCTTTTATGAAGACAACATTGAGTGAAGAAAATTTTACCGGGGAGATAATTGACATCTACGAACGGTTTATTACTTCATTAAAAAGTTAATAAACAATAATTGCTGATTTTCAATCATTAAGATATTTAAAGCAGCCAATATACACTGACTATCATGAGCAAAAAAGTCATCATCATCGGCGCTGGTGTGGCCGGATTGTCCGCAGGGATCTATGCGACAATGAATGGATTTGAAACAGAAATCATTGAGATGCACACCATTGCCGGCGGGCAATGCACCGCCTGGGAAAGAAAAAAGTACAGGTTTGATTATTGCCTCCATTGGCTGGTGGGAACATCCAAAGGCGCTTTTCATGATATCTGGAAAGAGACCAATGTGTTGAATGACGAAACGGTGATCATCGACCATGAAATCCATTCCAGGATCTTTGACCAGGACAGAAATGAGTTTATCATTTATTCCAACATTGACCGATGGGAAAAATATCTGATCGAAATGGCGCAAGAAGACGAGGAACGTATTCAAAAGATGTGCCGCGACATGCGAAAAAGCGCCTTGTTGCAACCCTTTGCTTTGCCGCCGGAATTGCGAAACGCATTCGATTATGTCAGATTGATCCCAGTAATGTGGCCCATTTTTTTGTTGGTAAGGAAATTTGGTCGTAAGACTTGTAAAGAGTATTTTGATACCTTAAAATTTAAAAATCAAAAGCTGACCAGATTTTTGAACGCATTGTACGGTGAACGGAATTTTTCCGCGTTGGCTTTTATTTTTATGCTTGGTTTTTTCAATCAGAAAAACGCAGGATACATAAAGGGCGGTTCCTTCCCTTTGGCTCAAAGGATGTTGGAAAAATATGAAAAAATGGGAGGAAAAATTACGTTCAAAAAGAAAGTCGAAAAAATCATTGTAGAACAAAACTCTGCAAAAGGCGTACACTTAACCGACGGTAGCTTGATTTATGCAGATTATGTGATCAGTGCAGCTGATGGTTTCCATACCATTTATAAAATGCTTGGAGGAAAATATGTTTCGAAAAAAGTGGATCACGCGTATAAAAACTGGGAATTGTTCACCCCGATCGTTCAGGTTTCATTTGGCATAGACAAAATAATCCCTGCTGATTCACCGATCATCGTCAACATTGCCAAAGGGATGCGTATCGGAATGACTGAACTGGACAACGGATATTCGGTCATGAACTATGCCTATGATGAGACCATGGCGCCTCCCGGAAAAACCTCCATTGTCATGCGTTTTGACAGTCCCTGGAAAATGTGGGAAAATCTGGAAGGTGATGCTTACGAAAATGAAAAAATCCGAATAGAAAAAGATGCAAGAGCCTACCTTGAAGCGGAATTTCCAAGCATCGGCCAGTTCATCGAGGTGGTGGATGTCGCGACACCCAAAACGGGCGTAAAATATACCGGGGTTAAAGACGGTGCTTATGAAGGTTTCATGCCGACCAAAGAAAACATGATGGATGCGCTTGATATGCAATTACCGGGTTTAAAGAATTTCTATATGGCTGGCCAATGGCTGTTTCCCGGTGGCGGATTGCCTCCGTCAGCACAAACCGGCAAATGGGCAGTACAATTGATCTGTAAAAGAGAAAAACAATATTTTGTTTTTAACCGATAATAACTCTGATTATTGATTTATTACACTTCTGTTGCTATTGAAGAAAATAATATTTCGTTTTAAAAGGTAGAGGTGAGTTTATTGAGGATTTCCAACCAAAGGCGAATGAATGGTAATTTTTACTTCTCATACCTCAGATACAGATATCCTGTATCCGTTCAAAAAACTACGAATATCCATGCGCTTTTTACCTTCCATCTGAACTTCTTCGCAGGCGATGTAACCGTCTAAGGTGGCAAAATGGAGAAAACTGCGGTTGTCCGTCAGGATTTCTCCGGGTTTGACTGTGGGAGGTAAGTTTACTTTTTTTGCCTTGAAAATTTTGAAAACTGCGCCATTTACCGTGGTCCAGGCCGTGGGTAACGGGCTTAATCCACGTATCAGGTTATATACCTGTTGGGTGGGGACATTCCACATGATCCGGCAGTCTTCCTTGAAAATCTTAGGTGCAAGGCTGACTGCAGTTTCCTCTTGTTTAAATAACTTTACGTCTTGTTTTTCAATATGTTGCACAGTTTTAAGGATCACATCAGCAGCAAGATATTTAATACGCTCATAAAGTTCTCCGGCAGTTTCATCCTCGCCTATTTCGAGGCTTTCCTGAAGGAAGACATCTCCGGTATCGATCTCATGTTTCAGCTTGAAACTGGTTACCCCGGTGATCTTTTCTCCGTTGATGATGGCCCAATTGATCGGTGCAGCGCCTCGGTATTTGGGCAACAGCGAACTATGAAGGTTATAGGTTCCCAAAGGCGGCATGTTCCATACGACCTCGGGCAGCATCCGAAATGCGATAACGATCTGCAGATCGGCCTTCAAGGCACGAAGTTCAGATAAAAAGGCGGGATCTTTGAGATTAGTAGGTTGCAAAACGGTCAAACCTTTTTCAACAGCATACTTTTTAATATCGGATTGAAGCAATTGTTTCATATTCCGTCCACCCATTTTGTCGGTTGCGGTGACGACTCCAGCGATCTCATATCCTTTTTCAAGGAGCAATTCCAGAGACGGGATACCTATTTCAGGTGTGGACATAAAAACTATGCGCATCGAAATATTTTTTTGCAAAGATACAGGGTTGGTGATTCTAGGCAAATAAGCGTATGCAATAATTTAATTGACCCTTTGAATGCATCAATTATTTTTATTGGAACGAAGTTTTTTCAGGTGAATACGGGAGATCTTGCAACGGTCACGGCACTGCATACCTTGTTATTGATATTCAACCCTTTCTGGGTTGTATACACTCATTTAGCTGGTCACGGCATTTCATACCGTGTTATTGCTATTCAACCCTTTCTGGGTTGTTAACATCTGTTTACGTGGTCACGGCATTTCATACCGTGTTATTGATATTTATACATATTTTGGTTTTTTACGCTGGCATTTCATACCAGGTTATTGATATTCAACCACGGCATTTTATACCGCGGTATTTACATTCAACCAAGACATTTCATACCGTGCTACTGATATCAACAACGGCATTTCATACCGTGCTATTATTATTCAACCACGGCATTTCATACCGTGCTATTGCTATTCAACCACGGCATTTCATACCGTGCTATTATTATTCAACCACTTTGTGGTTTTTTTTACCAATCATTCACCTTGGACAGGTGATTCCATCCTCTCCTGACAAATATACCCTGAAAGGGTCAAATATCAATAACTTTGGGTGAAACCCAAAAACTTTAATCATATGTATTACAACCCGAAATGGGTTGAATAATCAAAAATGTCGTATATTTGTATCCGAACCCAATCTTTAATTTGTAAAACTTTAGTTATGGCCTACACTCAACTTATTTATCAGATCATCTTCTCTACAAAAAACCGGGAAAAAGTTATGTATTTAGAGAAAAGAGATATCTTGTACAAATATATTTCCGGTATACTCTCTAACAAAAATTGTCATTTATATTGTATTAATGGTGTTGAGGATCATTTACATATTTTAACTCATGTTCATCCTGGTATTGCCATTGCTTCATTGGTAAAAGATATTAAGGTTGCCAGTTCAATCTGGATTAAAACTAATAATGTTTTCAAAGGTTTTAACGGTTGGCAGTCTAAGTATGGCGCTTTCTCATATTCAGTTAAAGAAAAAGAAAATCTTATTAAATATGTCGAAAATCAAGTAGAACACCATAAGAAAATTTCTTTTGAAGATGAATTCATTCAAATTTTACAGGAATTTCATGTGGAGTACAATGAAAAGTACTTATTCTAATTCACCCGTTCCTTGTTGTTTTCACTCTCATTTTTCATCACGGCATTGCTTGCTGTCTTTTTGATATTCAACCACGGCATTTCAAACCGTGCTATTATTATTCAACCACGGCATTTCATACCGTGCTATTGCTATTCAACCACGGCATTTCATACCGTGCTATTGCTATTCAACCACGGCATTTCATACCGTGCTATTGTTATTCAACCACTTTGTGGTTTTTATTAATGACTTGATGGTTAAATTTACGAATAAATGGACAATACAATAATTTTAAAATTCCAATAATAAAGGCTTTTCTAAAGAGAATCGATAATTAACCATTAAGGTTTGAACCGCGAATCAGCATATTCCTGCACAATTTTGAATCCATTGAATATGTTTTCAAATTGAAATTCATGCAATTTTTTATTTCCGCAATTTATTTTTAGCTTTGTGGATTGAAACCTTTAGCCCTTTGAATTGTTAATTTATTCAAATAATACAACATGTTGGGAAAGAAAGACTTTTTACTGTTCCTCGTTTTTATCGCAGTGATCGCTTTAAGCAGGTTCATGCCGCATCCCTGGAATTTTACACCTGTGGGAGCTTTGGCCATTTTTGGAGGAGCGATATATAAAAACAGACGTTCAGCGATATTTTTTACCTTTTTAGCGCTTTACCTGACGGATTTTATACTCAATAATTTTGTTCACAGAGGAAGTTTCACAGGTCAGACCGGCATTATATGGTTCAGCAATTACATGATCTGGGTTTATGGTGGTTTTGCAGCCATGTTTCTGATCGCCAATAATGTTCTCAGGCGTTTCAGTTATTCCAAACTGATTTTCGGAAGTCTTGCAGGTTCTGTTGCATTTTTTCTGATCACTAATTTCGGCAGTTGGCTGTTTTTTGATCTTTATACAAAAGATTTTACAGGCCTGGTAAGCAGCTACATCAACGGCATTCCATTTTTCAAATACACGATTTTAGGTGACCTTGTTTACAGTGCAGGGATATTTTTTGTCTACAATAAGGTGACTGAAAAAGCAAATGTCAAAAATCTGGCTTACGCCTGATCCAGACCATTTTGCATTAAATTAACGAAGCATCACTTAAGATTTGTCCAACTGATTATTACATGGAAGTTGCAATTGTAACTTGATATATTTTGAATTCTTCAAACCCTTAATTCAGATTTTATCTATCTGACAATTAAAAGGATCAATATTACAATAAATGTATATACCTCTCTTTCACATAGGTTCTTTTGAAGTAAGGTTCATCGATGTGATAGATGTACTTATAGTTTCCTACCTGCTCTACTTTTTGTACAAACTCCTTCGAGGCAGCATCGCCATCAAAATTTTGGTGGGTGTGATCATTTTATATGTGCTCTGGTGGGCTGTCGGACTACTGGACATGAAGTTATTATCCTTTATTCTTAGCAAATTTATCGGTTTCGGTGTCATCATATTGATCATTATTTTCCAGCCGGAAGTTCGGAGGTTTTTAGTTGCCCTGGCCAATACCACTTTAAGGGGGCGATTTACATTTTTTGAAAGGTTTTTCCGTTTTCAAACCGTGTCAGATATCGAAAAAAACAAAGGTGTGAGACAGATGAAAAAGGCCATCCTGAACTTTTCTGCTTCCAAAACCGGCGCTTTGATCGTCCTGATGAATGGCAGAGATCCGGAAATGTTCCACAACAACGGAACTTATCTCAATGCCAAGATCAGCCAGGTGTTACTGGAAACGATTTTTCAAAAACAAAGTCCTATGCATGACGGAGCAGCCATCATTTCCAAGGACAGAATTTACAGTGCAGGCACAGTTTTGCCTTTATCATCCAACCCTGATATACCCCAAAAATATGGCTTGAGACACCGGGCAGCGTTGGGTATCACTGAAAGTACTATGGTGGCAGTGATCGTTGTTTCGGAGGAAAAAGG
>Ga0209573_1006155_pt1 | contig 10214 bp, 11 predicted proteins | sample TNRBio252014_DNA_FD_185870 | JGI IMG/M metagenome (GOLD analysis project Ga0209573, IMG submission 185870) | Wastewater treatment Type I Accumulibacter community from EBPR Bioreactor in Madison, WI, USA - TNR Reactor_6/25/2014_ DNA (SPAdes)... | ecosystem: Engineered > Bioreactor > EBPR >...
GGTGACTTCACTGGCTCCGGCGAGAGCGCAGGCCTGGGCGAAGCCGCCTTGATTGGAAAAGCAGTCGAGCACGCGACGGCCTTTGGCGAGGGCGGCGACGAGCTGGTAGTTGTCGAGCTGATCGAGGTAGAGGCCGGTCTTCTGGCCTTCGAGGAGGTCGGCGTGGAAGGCGCTGCCCTGATAGCGGACGACGTAGGGCGCGGGTGTCTCGCCACTGACGACGCCTTTGATGAGTTCCATGCCTTCGGCTTTGCGCACAGCGCCTTCGTTGCGCTCGACGATGCCGCGCGGCTTGAGGATGTCGTTGAGGGCCTGGATGATGAGGTCTTTGCGCAGATCCATCGCGAGCGTGAGCGTCTGGAGCACGAGGAAGTCGCCGTAGCGGTCGATGATGACGCCGGGGAGGCCGTCGGACTCGCTCCAGACGATGCGGCAGAGGTTCAGATCGACGCCAGCGGCTTCACGCACCTTGATGGCGCGCTGGATGCGGCGGGTGAAGAAGTCGAGATCGAGATCCTGGCGGCGGTAGGAGAAGAGACGCGCGGAGATTTGCGACACCGGATTGTAGATGGCGCTGCCGAGGGGCTTGCCGCGCACGTCTTGCAGATGGACGACGTCGCCGGGCTTGGGATCGCCGAAGCGCTTTTGGATTTCGGTGGCGTACACCCAGAGGTGACCGTGGAAGAGGCGGGCGCGGGGCTGGACGGTGAGAGTGGGCATCTGGGAGGTAAGGGGACGGTGGGTTGGCGGTAGGTCTAAGCGATGGTAGAGCGCTGGGGGCAAATGACGAATGACGAATTTCCGAATGACGAAGGAATGACGAAGTTCAAATGACGACCCGAGCGCGTGTGACTGCGCGGGTTTGCTTCGACATTGGGCATTCGGGTTTATTTCGTCATTCAGATTTACTCATTCGTCATTAGATCGTCACGACGGCTTTGATGACACGGGACTCGGGCAACAACCACGCATCCATTTGTGCGGGCAGATCACCAAACTCGCACCTATGGCTGATCCAGGGGCGGGTGTTGATCTGGCCAGACTGGATCATGCCGAGGATGCGGGGGAAGTCGGCGGCGACGGCGTTGCGGCTGGCGAGGAGGGACAATTCGCGGCGGTGGAAGAGGGGATCGTCGATGAGGACGGGCTCTTTGGTGATGCCGACATAGACGATGCGGCCGGTGAAGCGGGCGAAGCGCAGCGCGGCAGCCATGGAGCCGGGATTGCCGGTGGCGTCGAAGACGATCTGGAAGGCGGGCGCGTCGGGCAGGGAGGCGACGACCTTTACACCGGGGTAGTTTTGCGCGACGAACTCACGGCGTGCGGCGTTGAGTTCGAGGATGGTGATGGCGGCGTTCGCTGCGCGGGCGAATTCGAGGACGGTGAGGCCGATGGGACCGGCGCCGATGATGAGGACGTCGTCGGAGGCGGTGACCAGGGCGCGATTGACGGCGTGGCAGCCGATGGCCAGAGTTTCGACGAGGGCGAGCTGCTCGAAGTCGAGGGCGTTGCATGGGTGGAGCTTGTGCGCGGGGAGGATCATGCGCTCGCGCATGCCGCCGTCGCAATGCACGCCGAGGACTTGGAGCGTTTCGCAGCAGTTGGTGCTGCCGCGCTGGCAGGCGTGGCAGGTGCCGCAGTTGAGGTAAGGCTCGACGGAGCAGCGGTCGCCGGGTTTGAGATGTGTGACACCGGGGCCGACAGAGAGAACTTCGATGCCGAGTTCATGACCCAGGATGCGCGGGAACTCGATGAAGGGCATCTTGCCGAGGTAACCGCTGAAGTCGGTGCCGCAGATGCCGATGGCGCGGATGGCGACGAGGGCCGTGTGCGGTGGCGGTGAGGTGGCTTCGGGGAGCGTGGTCCAGGCGAAGATTTTGGGGGCGGTGAGGGTGAGAGAGCGCATGGAATGACGAAACCAGAATGACGAATGACGAAGAATGTCGAAGTCCTAATGACGAACCTTTGACGGTCGTGCTCGTGCGCTTTTATCGGGCTTGGTAGCGGCCGTTGGCCACGGTGACTTGCGGGACGCGGTGCTCTTTCTCGAAGAGGTCGTGGGCGGGGCGGAGGTTTTGCCAGAAGTCGAGGTGTGGTGAGGTGGACTCTTTTTGCAGACGCTCTTCGGTCATGCGGAAGGGGAAGATGTGGATGGGGACGGAGGGCGCGTTGTTGAGTGCGGACTCGACGATGAGATAAATTTCCTCAATGAGCGCATCAGTCATGGCGAAGCAGCCGATGCTGACGACATCGCCATGCACCATGATGAGGCTGCCGGTGCGCTGGTGCGCGAGGTCGTAGGCGTTGGGGTAACCGATGTTGAAGGAGAGATGGTAGCTGCTGGCGGGATTGAGCTGCTGCTTTGTTACGCTGTAAAAGCCTTCGGGTGCTTGCATGTCGCCTTCGCGGGTTTTGGGGCCGAGGGTGCCGGAGAAAGCGGCGATGGGGTAGTTGCGGAAGAGCTGCCAGCCTTCGCTGTTTTGCAGCCAGAGTTCCAGTTCGCGGCTTTCTTTGAAAATGCGGATGAAGGCGGGCTGACCGAGCTTGAGCTGCTTGGCGGCGAGTTCTTCGTGCAGCTTGGGCAGCAAACGCGAGCGTACGTTGGTGAGGCGATCTGCGGCGCTCATGGGCTGCCATTGTTCCGGCGGGGGCGGAGGAGCGTAGGGCAGGGCAAGGTGATCGCGGGAGATGATCTGCATGACGTGAGAGACGCCCACATGGACAGGGTTCTGTGTGTCCATGCGATAGACCGCAACAACGATGATGACGAGTGCCGCCACAAGCAGGAGCGTACGCCGTCTCATACGCGAAGGGCTGGATCAAGCCCCCGGCGTGGGAACAGGTGCCGGAGCCTTGCCGCGCACGATGTTCATCGCGCCATTCAACTCGCCTCCAGGCTCGATGGAGACGGAGCGGGCGGTGACATCACCATTGACGGAACCGTTGCCGCCGATGAGCACGAGGCCGGAACAGTAGATGGTGCCGGTGATTCGGGCCTGAATATCGACCTCGGAGGCATGCACGGGATTGAGGAAGGCCACATCGGCTCCTTTTTCGACGACAAAACGCTGGCAGCGGATTTCGCCAATGATGCTGCCGGTGGTGCGGAAGGCGGCGTCGCCAGAGCAGGTGACGTTGGCCTCGATGATGCCGTGGCATTCGAGGTCGCGGCAATGCACGCTGCTGGTGGAAAGGCGGCCGCGTTTGCGGACGAGCACATCGCCGCGTGTTTTGACGGGCTGCGTGGAGGTCATGTTGATCTCCACGTCTTCGAGTGAGATGTAAGCGCCGCAGGCAGGGCAGTTGGCGGATTTGGCGGAGCGTCCGGTCTTGAATTTGTGTCCACAGTCGAAGCACTCGGCATCCTTGAAGTACTGGTTCCGGTACATGCCCTGCTCCTTCATTTTTTGCAGCGAGCTGGCGGTTTGCAGCGCGGGGGAAGGTGTGGGAGGCGGAGAATTGGACTGTGGCCGACGCATCTGCGTGGTGCCGATGTCTTGCGCTTCCTGCTCCAGCGCCAGCTCCTGCTGTTTGGGGGCGGGGGTGTCCGCTGGCTGAGCCTGGCTTTGCAGGTAGGCTCCAAAACCGTCAACAGCGGAGAGCGGGTTTTCTGCCGTGGCGGCGGGAGGTGGGGTAGTGGCGCTGGCCTCAGCTTTGGGCGGTGCTGGTTCGGCTGGCTTGGGGGGCGGCGGCGCTTCATCCGCCCAAGGATCAGCCATGCCTGCGCCGGCACCGGAGCGGGTGACTTCAGAGGCGGTCACGCGCTTTTTCTGCACGGTGAGATGCACCCCGCATTTTTTGCAAAACGTGGAAACGACAAGGCGCGGCTCGTATTGAGCCGCGCCGCATGACGGACACACCACCTCGATTTGATTCTTCGGCGGTGTGGGCAGAATGCTGGACTTCGAGCCGAAGAACCGGCCGAACACTCGTGTTAGGACGGGTTAAGGTTGTGGTTTCTGTCCACCACCGAAGGCGGGCTTCGGTGCGTCAGGCTTTTTGCCGACCTGGGACTGGCCCATGAAGGTGGCGCCTTCTTCGATGGCAAGGGTGCCTGCGGCGATGTCGCCGACGAGGATGGCGTTGCTCTTGAGCTCGCAGCGCTCCTGCACGGTGATGTTGCCTTCGACCTTGCCGAAAATGATGACGGAGCGGGTTTTGACCTCGCCCTTGATGAGAGCGTTTTCACCCACGGTGAGGCTGCCGTCCGAGATGACTTCGCCTTCGATTTTGCCGTCGATGATGAGGTCGTGGGAGAACTTGATGGAGCCTTTGATTTCGACGTCGTTAGCGAGAACGTTTTTGCTGGTGGTCATGACAGGAGCGGAGTGAGTGCGTGGGGGTTGTGCAGCGGGTGCGGAGGCGGCGGAGAGAATGGGTGCGCGCTCGGCCGCCGGTGCCGGTGCGGACGCTTCGGGACGCCGATCGTCCTTCTGCCCTTCGGGTTGTCCAATGATTTGCCTTAACATGAGGTTTAAAATATAGAGGGTTAGCAAGTTGAGTGTCAATCTTTGGCTTGCTTATTTTTTGTGAGGTTGATGTAACGAGAATGTTGCGCGGAGTTGCGCGGCGTGAGTTTTGCGGCTGTGTCGAGTCATGATGGAATCTGTGCTTATCACAGCCGTGGAGACGGCCTGTGCGATTGGTTTGACGACGGCTGACTGCCTCACGGCCTTGCGTGGCAGGCACGGTGGTCTGGAGCCTTTGAGCGGCAGGCTGTCGGGGTTGGATGAGTTTGCGAGGCTGCCTGTCGGACGGTTTCCTTCACGCGAACTGCTGCGGGGCAGGCGCTATGGGGCGGCAGCCAACGCGGCGGTGCATGTGGCGCGCTCAGCCGCTGGCAAGGCAGGGTGGACGCAGGAGGAAACGGCCGGCGCGTGGCTCTACGCCGCGAGCAGCCGAGGGAATGTGGGAGAAACAGCAGGTTCCAATGCATGGCGCAGACCGATACGCAGATTCAGTGCCAGCAACTCCATGCATAGTGAGATTGCGGCGGCGGTGAGCATCGAGCTGGGTATTCGCGGCCCGTGGCAGATGGTCTCCAACGGTTGCTCCTCCGGTCTGGATGCCTTGGGCCTGGCCTGGATGGCCGTGGGCAGCGGTCTGGCTCCGAGAGCCCTCGTGGTGGCCGTGGATCTGCCGCTGGTGCCACAACTCTTGCGGGACTTTCGTGACACAGGGCTGCTCTCCAGCAACGGTCTCATCGATCCGTTTGCCCTGGGAGGCAAAAACGCCTGCGAGCCGGCCACGAGCGGCTTTTTCCCGGCGGAGGCCGCCGTGGCGGTGACTCTGGAACGCGATGTGGCGGGAAGGCCGAGGTTGTGCCGAATCGAACACTACAACGCCAACAGCGACGCCTACGACGCGCTCATGATTCCCGAGGACGGCGGCGGCATCGCGGATTGTGTGCGCACAGCGTTGCAGGCCGGGGATCGCGGCAAGGTGGTCGCGCTGTGCCCGCATGCCACGGGGACGCTGAATCATGCGCGGGTGGAGCCTCCGGCCTTGTTGCGGGCCATGGAGGGACAGGCGGTGCCCTTGCTGCCGCTGAAGCCGCAAACAGGCCACGCGCTGGGAGCGAGCGGTCTGCTCGATGTGGCGCTGCTGGCGGCCTGCATGAGCGAAGGCTGGCTTCCTGCGGTGCTGCCATGCCTCACGCCGCCGGAGTGCGGGCTGCCGCTCAATGAAGCGCCGCTCAAAGTCGTTTCAGGAGATCGCGTGATCAAACTGGCCTCCGGCATGGGCGGGCACAATGCGGCGGTGTCTTTGGCGGCGGTGTGAGAAGGTGGGGCGGGCTGTCCCCAGCCCGCCGCTGCGGCGCTTGCAGGAGCAAGCGCCCTACCTCAGGCCGCTTTCCCGCTTGGCACCGGCGGTGGATTCGCGAGAGTCGCGCCACGCATGACCCGGCTGCCGCTTTCGATCTCCATCATCTCCCAGAACGAGGAGGCCAATCTGCGCCGCTGCCTCGCCAGCGCGGCGGAGTTGGCGCAGGAGATCGTCATCGTTGATTCCGGCTCCACCGATCGCACGGCGGAGATCGCGGCGGAGTTTGGAGTGAAGTTTGTGTATCAGGACTGGCTCGGTTACACGGCGCAGAAGAACCACTGCCTCGCCCTGTGCTCGCAGCCGTGGATTCTCGCGCTGGATTGCGATGAGGAGCTCACTCCCGAGCTGCGGGAGTCGATTCAGCGTTTCTTCGAGAACGGCGACCACGAAAAATACGACGGCGCGTGGATGCCCCGCCTCGTGTGGTTCATGGGGCGCTGGATTCATCATGGCGACTGGTATCCCGACCGCAAAGTGCGTCTCTTCCGCCGCGACAAGAGCCGCTGGGCCGCCGATGGCGGCGGGCAGGTGCATGAGCGTCTCGATGTCGATGGACCCTGCACCACGCTGAAGGGCGATCTGCTGCATTACTCATTCAAAAACATCCAGCACTACCTCGTGAAGCATGTGCAGTACTCGAACGTGTTTCTTCAGACGCAGCAGAGCAAAGGGACGCGCTGGTCGCTGCTGCAAACGCTGTTCCGGCCTTGGTGGCGCTTTGTGCGGGCCTATGTGCTGAAGCGCGGCTTTATCGATGGCTTTCCCGGCCTGTGGATCGCCGTGGCGACGGCGTTCTTCACGTTTGATCGCTACAGCCGCATGTTTGAAGCCGAGGCGGAGGCAAACTCGAAGCGCGAAGGATGAAGCTGGCGCTGATCCATCCGCAAATCATCCGTAGCACGGGTGTGGAGACCTTTCTCATCGAGTTCGCCAAGCGTCTCGTCACGGCTGGGCATGAGCTGACTTACATCACCTCGCTCACCACGCCGGAGATCGGCGCGATGTTGCCTGGGCGCTGGGAACTGCTGCCGCGCATTCGTGGTTCGGCCACGATGCGGATGTGGCACTTCAACCGCCTCGCCCCGCGTGCCGCTGCCGAGGCGCGTGTTGATTTAAGCATCGGCTTTGGCCGCACCTGCGCGCAGGACATCCACCGCAACGGCACCGGCGCTCACCGGCTCTATGGCAACCTGCTCCCGCTCTGGCAGCGCTACAGCGTGAAGCATTTGTTTGAACTGCATCTGGAGCGCAGGCTTTACACCGGCCGTGAGACGAAGCGGTTCGTCACCAGTTCCGCCCGCGTGGCCTCCCAGCTTCAGGGCATCTACGGCACCGATGGCGAGCGCTTTCACATCCTGCCGCCGCCGGTCGAGACGCAGCTTTTCAAACCGGCTGAGAATCGCGCGAATGTCCGAGAATTGCTCTGTCGCAAGCTGCAAACCGAAGCGGCGAAGCCTGTGCTGCTATTCATCTCGCTCAGCCATCGTCGTCGCGGCCTGGAGCCGCTGCTGGAGGCCATGAAAAGCATGGATGCCACTCTCTGGATCGCCGGGAAGGGGCTCAATGCCGTGCAGCGTGATTTCGTGAATCGAAACGACCTTGCCTCACGCATTCGCGTCGCGCCTGTCACCAGCAATCTCGTGGAGCTGTATCAGGCTGCCGACTGGTTCGTGCATCCCACGCAGTACGACGCCTTCTCCAACACCGTCCTGCAAAGCATGGCCTGCGGCCTGCCCGGTCTCGTCTCCGTCATGGACGGCGCTGTCGATCACGTCCGCAACGGTGAAAACGGCTTCATGCTTTATCACCCGCAGCAGCCGCAGGAGCTGGCCGCGCGCATTCAAGAGGCGCTCGATCTCGATGAAACCCAGCGCATGGACATGTCCCAGGCAGCTCACGAAACCGTGCTGCCGCTGACCTGGGAACGCCATATGGCGGAGTGGGATGGCGTGTTTAAGGACGGCTGAGGCTGACGGGAGGCATCGTCAGCCTGGGTCAAGCGGGAGAGGGCTGCTGCTAAAGGTAGCTTTAGAAACTTTGAAGCATTGGGGAGCTGCTGTGGTTCGGCCCATGCGCTTCTATGGAGGTGTTCCAAGTCTTCACCACCCCCCATCATGAATTTCGCCTCACCTCTTTTGAAAGCCACCCCCTCGGAAGATTCTCACGCGTTGCCCACCTGGCTCTCTGAGGTGAAAGCCTTTTGCCTGCCGCTTGGATTCGTCGCGCTTTACGTTTTGGGCCTGCTGGCTCCTGGGCTGGTCTGGGCGGCTGCCAGCCGCGGGATGGCTGACTTTTCCTGGGTCCAGTCCTTGTTCAGTCTCGAGGTCTGGGGCTTCAGCCTCGGCTTTTGGTTGGTGGGCGCGGTGGTTCTCCGTTGGGTCATGACTCGTCCGAAGACGCAGTCGTCGAATGACGAAGTGTTTGTGCCTGTGGCTGTCTGAAAGGGCTCCCGATCCAGTTGTCTGCCTGGTTTGAGACGTGGGTGGCCGGCCTTTTGACTCGGTGCTGTGTGTGGGTGGCCGAGTCACCGGGCCGGTTTCTCCTCGGCCTGTGGATGAGAATCGTTTGAGGGCTCAGCACTAATCCGCCGGTCGGCGTGGTGAAATGATAAACTGCGGAGTCGTCGCGAGCCAATCCCGATGCTCATGGAGCGCGGCGGAGATTTGATCCAGGGCCGCCAATGGCAGGTTCATGGAAACGCCCCAGGATTCATCATCCGGGCCAATCAGGAGGGTGATTTCCTCGGCATCACCGCACCAGAACACAGGTGAGCCGACACACTGGCCGATGCGAAGGGAACCCCGCTCTTGCCAGTCCGCGTCACGCACCTTGGAAAACAACTCCATCTCCTCCAGCCGCACCCACACCACGACGCAGGTGCTGTTCCAGATGATGCCCAGGGAGGCGATGGGAAGCCCCTCGTTGTCGTAGGCTTGGTTGGCGTAGATGGAGAGTGCGGGCGGTGTTTCCATAAGGTGTCGGGTTCAGATGATCCACGCGAAGGTGCAGCGTCCGTCGGGGCTGACTTCCATGAGGGGAGACAACATGTAATCGCCTGAATTCTGGACATCCGTGATCACCGAAAAACTGCCATCTGCGGCCATGATCACAAGACTGGCCTGGAGCATGGACGCGTCGAAAGGCTCGAACTGGTTGCCCCAGCCATCATCATCCGGCGGTGGCGGCGTTTGCTGGAGCAGCTCAGGCAGGCGTGCTTCGATCTCGCGCCAGCGTTCGAGCAGGGCCTCTGTCGGCCCCGCCACTTTGCAGCTCAGACTCAGTTCATACCCGAGGCGCTCGCTGGTGATCCGGGCCCACCAATGGCCGTCGCCAAACTCGCGGTAGGTTCCCAGCACAGGGTGCGGCTTGTCCACAAACGTCACGGGAGGCGGCGGCTGCCGCCTGGGTTTGAGGGTGATGATACGGCGCGCCAGCACGATGAACGCGACCACGATCAGTCCGGCGCAGAGGCAGCCAAAGAGGAGATGCGGGTTGAGCGGCATGCGGGCGCGGTCTGTTGAGCGGCTGGTGAATTATCCGGTCTTCTCCAAAAGTGTAGTCAGCATTGTTGCTGTGTGTCGGGAGCCGTATTCACTTTTGTTGATACATCATGATCAGATCGTCATAAAACTCCATCTTGTCCGCCTGCCATCTTCTGAACTCTGAAGCATTGGCGAATCCGTTGGCCGGCTGGCTGAGACCGAGTTGGCGAACAAGCTCTGTGGTCTTCAGGTCGAACATCAATCGCACAAGACGGTCACGAAGTGATGTCTCACCAAACTTGTGGCTGGCTTCAAGCAGTGATGCGACCTTTTCAGAGCGGACAATGAACCATAAGCGTTGGCCATTGCCCAAGGCGCAAGAGACTCCGTTGCCTGAACCTTGGGAGAACTGCCATTGGTGATCGTGCTTGGCAGTGATGCCAATGCGAAGCAATGCCATGCTGACAGGTGTTTCGCTCACGGATGATGTGCGGAACAGCGTGGTTTCCGTCAGAGGAATTTGCCACATGGTCGTGTGCTGTATGGCTCCGCACCGGGAGCACACAGATGAAAAACTAAATGCACCCCAGAGTGCCAGGATGCCGATGAGCAGCAGCAATCCGGCAATGATCTTCGTGACTCGCTTCCTCAACCATGTGTGGATGATACTCATGACGCGGCATTTGAAATGTCCTAGCGCCTTCAATCATTCCTGAGTTCGGTTGTTTTGTCAGCAACTTTGAGAGGAGCGCGGGCACTCTTGCCCGCTGCTGAACCGGAGCGGACAGGAGTGTCCTATTACAAATTAGCTTTTAAGCCCTTTTTTACCTGTATATTTGAGAGTTGCGCCGGTTCTCCTTGCGGTTTTATACACTTGTTTTATACTCGCTCCGCCGCCCCTCTCCG
>Ga0209573_1006156_pt1 | contig 10213 bp, 9 predicted proteins | sample TNRBio252014_DNA_FD_185870 | JGI IMG/M metagenome (GOLD analysis project Ga0209573, IMG submission 185870) | Wastewater treatment Type I Accumulibacter community from EBPR Bioreactor in Madison, WI, USA - TNR Reactor_6/25/2014_ DNA (SPAdes)... | ecosystem: Engineered > Bioreactor > EBPR >...
CCACCTTGGCGAGTGGGGGAAAGTTGGGTGAGTCAAACGCACCGAAGCTTGGGATAGAAAGTTTTTTAGAGCGGTTACCACGCATAAGCAGAGAATCGAAGAAAATACAGACTTCGCGGTAGCGCGCTTCGACCGCAAGTTCCACGGCGTAGATGAGATTGCGAGGAGCGTCGGAGCGGGCATCCATCAGGGGACGCTGCGATCCAGTGAAGATGATGGGCTTTGTGGGATTGACGATCATGTAGCTTAGGGCACTTGCGGTGAACGACATCGTGTCGGTGCCGTGGACGACCACAAAAGCGTCCCAGTTGTTCATGCATTCATCGATTTTTCTGGCGAGCGTGATCCAGTCAGCAGGGCGGATGTTGCTCGAGTCCTTGTTGAAGAGAATCTCGACGTCGACGTCAGCGATTTCAAAGATACGTGGAGCGTACTTGAGGAGGCGTTCTTTGAAGCGAGCTGCGTCCCCGGGTTCTCCGGTGAGATCCATGCCGAGAGTTCCGCCGGTGTGAATGATCAGCAGTTTTTTCTTGTTTGTCATGGGCACCTCTTGAGTCGGTCTACTGGGAATCGGAGCCGAAGTCGGAAGCTTGGATGCCGTATTTTTGCATCTTGCGCAGCAGGGTGTTTTTGGGGATGCCTGCGCGGTCGCAGGTCTGGTTGATGCGACCCTTGTTCTGCTTGAGGGCGCGTGCGATGAAGTCTTTTTCGAAATCTTCTTTAGCAGCTCGGAAATCAAGTCCCTTGGGGGGGGCGGTCTCGGAGTCATCGAAAGGCAGATTCCAGCCTTCTTCTTTGTCGAGCAGCGCCTCTCGGATGTGGTCGGGGAAATCTTCGATGCGGATCTGATTGCCGTCGGCGAGCACGAATGCGTGCTCTACCGAGTTCTCGAGTTCCCGAATATTGCCGGGCCACGAATAGGCCATTAGCTGTTGGGCTGTTCCGGGGGCGAGACTCTCGATGCTACGACTGTGTTTGATGTTGAAGGTCTTGATAAAGTGGGTCACGAGCGCGGGAATGTCGTCGGCGCGTTCGCGCAGAGGAGGTAGAAAAACGGGCATGACATTGAGGCGGTAAAAGAGGTCATTTCGAAAACGGCCTTCGCTCATCATTTTTTCGATGTTGCGATTGGTGGCGGCGATGATGCGCACGTCGACGGGGAACTCGCGGTTGGAGCCGACAGGGTTTACTTTTCTTTCTTGCAACACACGCAGCAATTTCACCTGCACGGCTGTGGGCAGTTCAGCGACTTCGTCGAGGAAGAGCGTGCCGCCTGAGGCGAACTGGAAACGCCCGAGCTTGCGCTGGTCGGCGCCCGTGAAGGCGCCTTTTTCGTGACCGAAGAGTTCGCTTTCAACGAGAGCCTCGGGGATTGCGCCGCAATTCACGGCGACGAAGGGTTTGGAGCGACGCGCGGAATGGGCATGGATTGCGCGCGCGACGAGCTCTTTGCCCGTTCCGTTTTCCCCGCGAATCAGGACGCTGGTGGTGACTTTTGCCAAACGGTCGATCAGTCCAAAAACACGTTGCATGGGTTTGGACTCGCCCACGAAATCTGCAGAGGAGTTTTCCTTAGGAGACGAGAGAGTCACCTTTTCGCCAAGCTCGCGGGCATGAAGGGCTTCGTCGATGAGCTCTTCGAGGCGCTCCATTTTGAGAGGTTTCTCGATGTAGTCGAAAGCGCCGGCTTGCATTGCTTGGACGGCGTCCTTGACGTTGGCGTGAGCCGTAACCAGGACGATGAAGGTTTTGGAGTTATGGGCTTTGATCTGTGTCAGAACTTCGAGCCCACTCTTGAGCGGCATGCGCACATCTAGCAGCACGAGGTCGTAGTTGTTTTCAAAGCAGAGGCGAAGAGCGGATTCTCCGTCAGCGGCCTCGTCGACATCAAAGCCTCTTCGCAGAAGAGGGCCTCTGAGACCGTCACGTAGTTCTTTTTCGTCATCGGCGACGAGGACTCTAGGCTTGGAGTTCATGTCGAGGGCGATCCTAGACGCAACGGCTTGGCGTGGCTAGAGCGATTCGAGCGGTAGGGCGACGCGCACCACGGTCCCGTGAGCGCCTTCGGGGAAATATTCTTGGACGGGATCTTCGGCGGAGACCTTTTCACCTGCGCAGCGCGACAGGACGGCGATGCGCCCCGAATGCTTTTCAGCAAAAAATGCGGAGAGGTAGAGGCCAAGCCCTGTGCCTTTTACGGCCTGGTCGTGAGGGATTTTTTTGGAGTCGGTCGAGAAAAATCTTTGCAGGACTTTGGCGCGGTCCTTGGGATCGATTCCGGGCCCGAAGTCTTGGACCTCGAACCACACGCCGGGTTGGGGAGGCGTGAGCTCGCTCAGCAGGTCGCCTTCGCCGCAGCGGATGAGGATTTGAGAGTCGCTTGGCGAATATTTGAGGGCGTTGTCGACAAGGTTGTGGATCACTTCGCGGATAAGGGTGGCGTCCAGGTCGAGCAGAAAAAGAGCCTCGAGTTCGGTGATGATCCCGACGTTTCGCTCTGCGGCCAGCTCGCGCGAGGGTCGGATCGACTCCTCGATGAGTTTCACGAGGTCCGTGGGTTTCTTCTGGATGCGGAAGTCGCGGCTCTCGATGCGGTTCAGGAGCAGCAGCGTGGCGATGCTGCGTTGAAGCTGCGAGTTTGCGGAAAGTGCCTTGTGGACGAGTTGGTTTTGTTCTGGGTCGAGGTGCTTTGCCTTGCGTGGATCCGCGAGTTGCTCGAGCAAGCTCTGGATGCGAGCGATGGGTGTTTTGAGGTCATGCGAGACGAGGGAGAGGAAATGGTTTTTGAGGTCGTCGAGCTCGCGTAGAAACTCGGTTTCGCGCTCGAGGGCCCATTGGTTCTTCTCACGTCTTTCGAGCTGGTCGGCCATGCCAAGTACGTAAGAGAGCCCGAGTCCAAGCAGCGGCGCCGCGAGGGGAAGCACGTAGCGCATTTGATCGAAGAGGATCAACGAGAGCACGAAATAAAAGAGTCCCGATCCAAGCAGCACGAGGCCCGAAAGCCAGATCGGAAAACGGTAAATGAAAAGCATGAACAGCGAAACGAGTGCGAGCGTGATGAGGACCTGGTTGGGATAACTGGACTCGTCGAGGGCGGAGTTTTCCTTGAAATTTCCCAAGACGCTCAAGAGAACTTCAAAGCTTGAGAGGCGGCCTGCCGGAGTTTCGAATGAAAACGGCGGGACGGGTTCTGTTGGAAGGAGCACAAGCAAGGCGTCCTGTGTGAGGGGATTGGTGTCCGGAAGGCTATCCTGCGAAAGCACGGGGATCGAGGTCTGGGCTCCATAGTGGTAGGGGGTGTAGGTTTCGGAGGCGAGCGTGCTCGCCGGGGCGAACCAGGCCTTGAATGGAGTTTTGAGGTCGATGAAGGAATTTAGAGAATAGAAAGTGCTGATATCGAGGCTACGACAGTATTGGGGTTCGGTTGCCGGCAGGTTGACGAGAAGGCACTCAGAGGGCTGAAGGGTTTCGAGGATAAGGGGAAGAAGCTCGGAAGCTTCTTGGGGGGGGATTTGGTAGACGCGCACGCTCTCGGGCAAGGGGCGGGGACCCCGCAGTTCGTACATTGCGCCAAGGAAGAGAGAGTCGAGAGCGCTCATGGGCAGGAAACCCACAAGTGCGGCGGGGATGATTCTCAAGAAGCTCTTAAAAAAGTTTTTGAGTTCCCGCACGAGCAAAGGGAATAAGCTCTTGCGCTCGCCGTGGCAACTCGAAGTTATCGGTGTAAACTTGGTCCCCATGAGCCAAGCGATGATCATCGACTCGTCGGAATACTGGGCGTCCGAGCTCAAGGCGTTGCTAGAAGCGCAGGGTCTGAGCGTGCCTGCGTGGCACACCAAGGGCACGGGTTGGTTTGAGGGTCTCAAAAATCCCGCACTGAAGTGGGTTTTTATCGAAGACCAGCTGCCATCGCGTTCAGGTCTTCAGTGTATCGAGAAAATGGCCGAGTCCAGCGTCTTTGAGGGGCACGTGGTTTTTATGCATTCGCTTCAGGGTGGCGCGGCTGCCGCGCTCGAGTGCTTGGCCTACACCTGGGGTGTGCGCTTTGTGCTTCGCAAACCATTTCGGCCTGCGGAACTGCGCAAGATGCTGGCGCTTGTTGCGGATGTGGTTGTTTAGGGGTTTTTGCCCAATCTGTGTGAAGTTCTGATCTGTTGTTGGCCATACACCAAAGGGATCTCCCCCCTCGGAGAAATCCCTTTGGTGTGTTCAGGTTCGAAGAGCTCAGGAGAGCTTAGTTTTTTAGGTAGCGAGTGCAGCTCAGGTCACGGACGATTTCTTCGCCGTTGCGTTTTACGAGCGTCATAAGGCCGGTCAGTTCGCTCAGGGCAGAAACAGGGGATCCGTAGCTGAAGTTGACGTCGACGATGATCTGCTCGAGATGGCCGAGCTTCGTGCCGCTGATGAGCTCACCTTTGCGGCTGCTGTCGTTGTAGCGAAGGTCGACATCGCCGACGTACGAAGACATTGCGCTGGAGAGGCGCTCGTTTGTATCGGTGAAGCGTGCGATGGTTTTGCGGCCGCGCGAGACGGACGTGTCAGAGATGATCATCACGGCTCCGCTGCGGGTGCCGTGTGCGGCGTTTGTGTGGTTGAAGATCTTGATGGCGAGATCGCCTTCAAGGGTTTCGCACTTGAAACCGTCGGCTTGTGCGGCAAAAGATGCGCTGAGAACGAGGGCGGACAAAATAAGATTTTTCATGATCAAAGACTCCTTAGAATAAATGTTTCGTGCCCGCGGTTTAGAGGGGCCATTGGGGTGACTGAGCTTCCGAGTGTCCTTCGGAATAGAAGGGTTCATAGTTGAAGTGAGGTGCTTTTTGGAAATACATAATGAGGTCAAATATTATTCATTTTATGAATGATTCTGAGTTTTTCGATAAAGAGGCTCTCGCAAACTATCTTCATAGAAGGTTGTCCCACTTGAGAAAGGTATCAAGTCCCACGGCAAGGGCGCCGCTGCTATCCTTTTCCAAAGTTTGCGTCTTTCAATTTGAGTATGCGAAAGATTGGGAGAAAGGCTTGAGGCTTATCTTGTGTCAGTGCTGGTAGCGCACGGAGTGCCTAAGTCCAAACGCTATTTCGCAACAGCTCTCATGCCTGCCGTGCAGCCGGACTGGCCTTTGATTTTTCCTGCGCCATCGACTTGGGTAACGTTCACCCATTTCCCACTCTTGAGGTAGCAGTCACCGACGCTCGCAGTTGAGGCGTTGCCGCTCGTTGGTTGAAGGAGACCGGTGCAAGGGCTTTCCTGTGAGGCCCCTTGGCGGCAGGTGACGTCGTGAGTGGCAGCGGTGATCGTGGCCGGAAAAGCCTCAGTGTAGGAAACATTGGTTTCCTTGCCGCCGTAGCCTTGAACGGTGACGCCGCCGGAGCAGAGGACCTGGGTGTTGTTGTTCTTCGTGAGCTGCCAGCCTCCTCCTTGGAAGACGCAGCTGCTATTTGGGGCGTTGCAGTTGTAGTCTTTGGTTTTTTTGCCAACAACACTTGAGCAGGTCACGGGGTCAACGCCTGCGGGCCCTGCTTCGGAATACGAAAGAAGCATGCCTGAGCTGGACACGGACGGCTGACAAATGGGTCCGTCAGGACCAATGCCGATCATAGCCTCGGAGGTGTCACATGTGATTTCATAGGGGAAATATGTCGCAAGGTTTTGTGTCGTAAGACAGCCCTCAACTGCGAAAGTTGTTGGATTGAGCAAAAGCTCCATGGGAAAAGATTTAGAGTAAAGCTGTCTTCCTCCAGCGGCCTCGGCGACTCGCAAGGCTTCGAGATCGAGGCTCACATAGAGACGCTGAACGCTTGAGCTGACTCCCGTTGAAGGATCCGTGAGGGTGAGGGTCGGGGGATCCGGCACGACCGAGTTCGGGGTGAGCTGAATTTTTGTGATCGAAAGACCCGAAGACAGCTTCTCTCCGTTTTTGATGAGGACATTGTTTCCGAAACGGATCTCATCGAGAGTTGTTGGACTTGTTGATGAGGGGTTGACGACGGCGATTCCACTCGAGCTGCGGAGCGCTTGTTTGCAGAGGTCGTTGCGGAAAATGACCGTCCCAACGGAATTCACCAGCAGGTTGAAATCAGAAGACCTCTCGACAGTTTTTTGAAAAACGTGAGAGTTGCCAATCACTTTGCTGAGGACGACTGAGAGAAGCCCGACAAGGACCGCGCCGATCAGTACCGACGCGATAGAAAATCCAAAATTATTTTTTTTCATGAGTTCTCGCTCCGACCCTTAGAAGCGCACGCCCATCACGAACGATGTGCTCCAATGGTTGCGCAAGGGGCGCAGTTGGCTCACATAGAAATTAAGCTGGGTGAGGAACGATCCCCATTCGATCAGGGACGACACGCCAAACGCGGGATAGGCCGCAGCGCTCAGATCGTCATCACCACTTTGGGCCACGCGAACGTCCAGCACCGCGAGCACGCCGTTTTTCCAAAGGGAGTCTTTGCCGATGCGCTCCCGGTGAAAAAGGCCTTGCTGGATTTGTATAACCCGAAGGGGAGTGTCGAGGTTGATCATTTTATGGAGGTAGGCGAGCTCGGTTTCGATAAAGATGGGCTGATATGCGAGGTCCCACCCGAATCCGATGCGGCCTTCGAGCCCGACACCCGTATAAGAGCGGTTCAGGTACTCGGTGCATCCGCTGGCGCTAGCTGAGGTGCAGACACGGTCTTGGAACGAGGTGAAGTTGCCGCCGCCTTTGAGGCCCATGCGAAAAAGCGAGGTCGCTTTTTTTGGGGTGCGCTGTGTTGGGGAGCTGGGGTTGGGCACTTCGACGGGGAGATTTGCGGCGTTGTCCGCGTTCGATTCATCGTAGGGGTAGTCTTGGGTGAGGGCCGGGGTGGCCAGACCCAGCGCCAGCGCGGTGAAGATCCATTGAAGTGATTTCATGGAAAGAGTTTAAGGCCTCCATGTGTATGTCACAAGTCAGGGCCATTGACTCTCAAGATTGAGGTGTTTTGGTTTTTGGGCGCGGAACGCCGGGGTCGTCAAAAGCGTGGCGTGTTTTTGTGGTCCCCCACAGGGGACTCATGTGGGAAAGATGAGCGACTCAGGGCTCCCCCGATGGGTTGGGGGAGTGATCTTTCTTGAAGCCTTAGTTGCTTGTTAAACGGCAGTCCATTTTATGGGATGGGCCGGGAACCATAGCATCTCCATTGTCTTGGTAGATCGTGAGATACCCTGTGACATACTTGCCAACCGTACTGACCTTCTTAGGAAGAGAAATGCTGATGTCTTGCCAGGCGTTGAAGTCGCTGTAGAATTTTTCAAAGCTGTACTTAGCTTCTTTTACTCTTTTGAGTCGTTCCATTTCGAAGCTTTCTCTAGGATTGAGTTCTCTAATTTCCAAAAATCTCGAATGATCTGCGATAACGACTGAAGCCGCTGTGTCAGATGTTTTTACGCTGACGACGAGGTCAGTTTTGTCTTCGAGTCGGCAGACAAACGACTTCGCCAAGGCAGCGGTGGGACTCAGGCTCAAGAAGGCGATTACTAAAAGTTTTGTGAACATAAATCTTCTCCTTAGGAAGTAACGCGAACAACTTAGGGAGTGCTTTATGTCGCGATAACGCGTCAAGTCAAGGCCCGATTGCTCTGCGTGGAGTGCTCGGGAAGGGGTGAACGACAAAATAAAGGAGGAGTCGATGCTTCGTGTTTCGTCGCGGAAATAAAATTCCCCGCAACCTGGTTTGAGTGGGGCTCCACCAGGTTACGGGGCGATGGCAGAAGGGCGGTGCTTTCGAGACGACGCCCTCAAATTACAGTATCAGAAGGGAGGTTCCTCAACCAAAGGTGAGGTCGGGACTCTCCAGTCACCCTCCCGCCTAAAATCCTTCTATAGTCTCTTATCAGAGTAGCTTAAGTGCTAAGGCGGTGTTGGTGTTGGCTTGAGCCAAGGTAGACACGGATGCCTGTTGCACAATCGAGTTCTTTGCGAGATCCGCTGCCTCTTTGGCGAAGTCAGTGTCTCGGATACGGCTGTTGGCCGCAGCGAGGTTTTCTTCGTAGACAGCGAGGTTGTTGATCGTTGCGCCCATTCGGCTTTGGATCGCACCGAAGCTGGCGCGCATCGTGCCGACTTTGTTCAGGGCGGTGTCGATGTTGTTCAGCGTGCTGCGAGCGTCGCCCTTCGAGGCCACTCCCATTCCGCTGATGCCCAGAGAGCTTGCGCTCGCGTTGGCTTCGCCCGCATCGAAGGAGATGATGTTGTTCTCGTCTCCGCCTGTACCGACGTGGAAGTCGAGTGTTCCGCCCGATCCGTCAAGAAGCCGCGTGCCGGAGTATTCGGTCGTTTCCGAGATACGGTCCAGTTCTGTGATCAGCTGCTGCACTTCGACGTTGATGAACTGTCTTTCGGTTTCGCCCACAGTGTCGGAAGCGGCCTGGGTGGCCAGTTCTCGGACACGAATGAGGATGTTCGAAGTTTCTCCCAGCGCACCGTCCGCCACTTGGACGAAGGAGACACCGTCTTGCGCATTTCGTTGCGCTTGAGCGAGACCGCGGATTTGACCGCGCATCTTTTCGGAGATCGCGAGACCTGCGACGTCATCGGACGATTTGTTGATGCGGTAGCCGCTGGACAGACGTTGCATCGACGTTTCGATGCCGCCGCTGTTTTGCTTCAGCTGCCGTTGAGCGTTTAAGCTCGGTACGTTTGTTGAAATTCTTAGACCCATAATTAAAACCCTCCCTAAAGCTCCCGCCTTGGCGTGAACTGTTTTGTGATCTGGTTATGCACCGCGTCACAATTCTCATATCGACACGGTGCGCAATAAACTTTAGCGCGGTGCGACATTTATGAGGCTAAGGTTTTAACCACATGAAAATGAAGAGAAATTTTTCTTAAATGGACCGAAAACTTGGAAGAAAATTTGTAAAGATTCGGTCAAGAAGCGGTTTTTGGGGTGGGCGGGCGGCCAAAAAAAGGAAAACTCCCTGGAGACCAAAGTCTCCAGGGAGTGATCGTGGATATCTGTAAACTGAGATTACTGGAGAAGTCTCAGAGCCATCGCGGTGTTCTGGTTCGCTTGGGCAAGGACCGAAGTCGAAGCCTGAGTTTTCACAGAGTCACGAGCGAGTTCCGAAGTGACGTTCGCGTAGTCGGCATCTTTGATACGGGACACAGCTGCCGAGAAGTTCTCGATACCGGTTTCCGTGTTGTTGATGGTCGACTGGAGACGGTTCTGCAAGGCGCCCAGGTTAGAACGGTTCGAGTTAAGAACGATCAGCGAGTTGTCGAGCTTTTCGAGACCTTCTTGAGCAGCGGCTTTGTTGGAGACATCGATCCCTGACAATCCCAACGAATCCAGGCTGACGTTCGTTTCGCCAGGATTGTACGAGATACGGTCCAGGAATTCGTTGTTCTTCGTGCCGATTTGGAACTCGAGTTTTTCGCCCGAGCCGTTCAGAAGGTTCTGACCGTTGTACTCGGTGCTTTGCGCGATACGTTCGACTTCAAGCTTGAGCTGTTGAGCTTCGCGGTCGAGGTATCCACGTTCTTTTTCGCCGATGGTGTCGGATGCTGCTTGAACGCTCAACTCGCGAAGACGAGTGATCATGTTACCAACTTCGTTCATGCCGCCTTCTGCGACTTGGATGAAAGAAATACCGTCTTGGGCGTTACGGCCAGCTTGACGGAGACTGCGGATGTTACCGTTGAGGTTCTCGCTGATAGCGAGACCGGCGGCGTCGTCTGCGGACTTGTTGATGCGCGATCCTGATGCGAGTTTTTCGTTCGAAGAAGCAAGAGTGCCTTGGATGGTTTTCAGGTTACGCTGAGCGTTCACTGAAAGCATGTTTGTATTAATTCTCATTCCCATTTGTTAATCTCCTTCAAAATTCAATCGTTCACCTCCGTGTTCATTTTTTACGACGGTCGGAATTGCCGTTCTTCGCGTCGTTTCGGCCTACATCCGTGGCCTGTGGTTTAGGGTCAGTTAGAGTTTTGGTTCAGGTTAATTTTGACTTGCTCATCCTAAGTGTTTTGTTCGCCTAGGACTTGCGTCCGTCCTTAGTTTCGAACCCTTTAAAGTTCGTCTGTCCTCCAACCCTCCTCTCCTCGCGCTGACCCGCAAACTACTCGCGGGACCTTTGACACCTTGGAGTGATGTCATTTGCGCACGAGATACGATTCGGAATTTTGACGCTCGACTTTAAGGAAAATCGCAATTATTTTGGCTTCTTGCGGTGCGTTGTTTATGTTGC
>Ga0209573_1006157_pt1 | contig 10209 bp, 9 predicted proteins | sample TNRBio252014_DNA_FD_185870 | JGI IMG/M metagenome (GOLD analysis project Ga0209573, IMG submission 185870) | Wastewater treatment Type I Accumulibacter community from EBPR Bioreactor in Madison, WI, USA - TNR Reactor_6/25/2014_ DNA (SPAdes)... | ecosystem: Engineered > Bioreactor > EBPR >...
ATCCGCCCAAATGGCTAATTTCAATGCCTCTTCCCGTTTGTTTGCCAAAACATTCCAGATGTTCGGAAGCGCTGGAAGCATTTCTGATTGTATAATCAGTAACATCAGAAAAATCGCAGGAACAGCTAGGTAAACCAATGCCGCATAATGGTTTTGTTTTTTGAACCTGCACCAGGCGAAGGCTACAATTGCAGGGCTTGCAGCCAGGAGCACATAATATTTTGTTAATAGAATCAATCCGGCCAATAATATCAATACCAAAATAGTACCTAAGCGCCTTGCAGATGTTTGTTTTGTAGTTAAAGAAAACAATTTCCAGGTAAACAAATTAAGTGTTGCCAACAAAAGACCATCTTTCAAGGGGCCTGAACTCCATAAAATTACAGAAGGCAGTAAAAAGATGAGCAATGCTGTAATCACCTCCCTGCCATGAACCCTGTTGCGAACCTGCCTGTATAATGCTACTGACCCTAATAACGAAAAGAAACAGAAAAACAGTACATGTGTGTAAATGTACTTTTGTGAAAATGGCATCAGCAGCGCATTGATGCGGGTAACCATCCTATTTGAGTTAAATACATTATAATCAGCTGTTTGCGTAAACCTTAACCAGGGCCCACTTAACGGTGTCCAGTTTTTCATCTCACGAATGGCGGGTTCTGCCGGATGTCCGGGAATTTCTACGCCGCTTACAAGGCTGAAGTAAACTAATGGGTCATTATTAAATGTACCATGAATAACCAGTGCGTCATCGAAGTACTTGTATACGTCAGCTGTCTGCCTATCAGGGTAATGATGGGTGTAAATCAGGGTCAGTACAATGCCTGCAGCTACCTTAAGCAGCAACATACCACGTAAAAAGGCGGGTCTGATACCTGACTTACTCAGAAAGTTCAGCTTTCCGGCAAGAACAAGAAAGATAGTCAGCCAGAAAGCAAAGAGCAGTAACTGAATGATCATGAACAGGCGTAAAAAACAAAAGCCCCTGATAACAGGGGCGTGAAGGTCAGTCCGGCTTAAAGTACTTGCTCCATTGCCCTCTCGTAATGCCCCGACTTCAATTTTCCGGCAATACTGCTAAAGGCATCAATGGTGTACTTTACATCTTCAAGGGTGTGAACAGCTGTAGGAATTAACCGAAGCATAATAACACCTTTAGGTACCACCGGATAAACGACCATTGAGCAGAAGATATTAAAGTTTTCACGCAGGTCGAAAATCAGATTGGCAGCCTCAGGGATTGAGCCATTGAGGAAAACCGGAGTTACAGGACTTTGGGTATTTCCAAGTTCAAAACCAGCTTTGCGCAGACCGTCTTGCAGTGCATTAACGATTTTCCAGAGGTTTTCTTTCAATTCAGGCCTTGTTCTCAGCAATTCAAGCCGCTTAAGTGCTCCAATAACCAGTGGCATCGGTAGCGACTTGGCAAATATTTGTGAACGGGTATTGTAACGCAGATACTCAACCACCTGTTTTTCAGATGCAATAAAGGCGCCAATACTCGCCATTGACTTGGCAAAAGTGCCGAAATAAATATCCACTCCATCCATACAACCCTGTTCTTCAGATGCGCCCGCCCCAGTTTTTCCCATGGTGCCAAAGCCATGTGCATCATCAACGAGCAGGCGGAACTGGAATTTCTTTTTCAGCTCAACTATCTCTTTTAACTTCCCTTGATCGCCACTCATGCCAAAGACCCCTTCGGTGATAACAAGAATAGCACCTCCGGTATCGGCAACCAAACGGGTAGCACGCTCCAGCTGGGTTTCAAGGTTCTTAATATCGTTATGCGGGAATACAAAGCGTTTTCCCATGTGCAACTGAACCCCGTCAACGATACATGCATGTGATTCAGAATCATATACAATCACATCATGCCGGTCAACCAATGCATCAATGGCCGACATAATACCCTGATAACCAAAGTTCATCAGGATAGCATCTTCTTTTTTCTCGAAATCAGCCAATTCACGTTCCAGGCGAATATGATAATCCGAATCACCTGACATCATGCGCGCACCCATTGGGTAAGCCATACCAAATTCGGCTGCTGCATCTGCATCTGCCTTCCTTACTTCCGGATGGTTAGCTAAACCAAGGTAATTGTTCAGACTCCAGGTGAGCATTTCTTTTCCTCTGAATGTCATTCTGGGGGCAATTGGCCCTTCCAGCTTCGGGAAGGTAAAATAGCCGTGTACATCTTTTGCATACGCCCCAAGAGGTCCGCGGTTGAGCTTGAGTTTTTCGAATAAATCCATACCAGCAGGTTGTTTTGGAATTTTTTTTGCAAAAGTAGTGAATCTCTATAAAAATTGTTCACCGTACTTGCCTTCAATTCTAATGCCTGCAATTGAAAAAGCAAATTGGAAACTCAGCGTCTGTTCTCTACATTCGCAGCATGTATTTAAAAGACAGGTGAACGGTGTTTAAGCAAATCTTTATTTTTACCGCTCTGCTCGTTTGTTTAGTGCTTGCCTCCTGCAATAGTCATAAAAACGCAATGAGGGCATTGCAGTTAGACAAAAGCAATTGCAATAAGCAGGCGCCAACAGCCTATACCGTTGACGACTTGCCGAAACCCATTCACCAACTTCAACTTGACACCATTTTAACCAAAAGGTTCTCTGGTCAGTCATTAAATATTGCAAATGCCATTGGGATACTCGATTTATTGACCTCATACACCCGTCTGATGAATGATCCGGCAAAAGGGGGAGATATTCATAAAAAACTTAGTCTGATAGAGTTATCCCAGCACATCCATCAAAAAATCAATTTGGCCTCTCTCGAGATTTCTGCTGTTGCAAGTGAACTCGACTGCGAGGAAGAGCGGGCAAATCAATTTGCTTTCTACCTCAAGGAACGGGAAGATAAAACTGAAAATAAACTTATCATCGGCTCAATTATTATTGGGGCAGTGGGTTCCATTGCGGCAGAGGTAATTTCAAATAACAGTTCCAATACCGGCCTTGTAGGTGGTTTTACAATTGGGGTAAGCCTTGTGGAAGCGTCATTAGGTGCAATGATGCTGGTAAATAAACGCAAAGTAGATTTCTCGCACCCCAACAATGCCCTGACTGATATTTGGAAAAATGCCAAGGTGTCGAAGTTTTTCCCTCCCTCGCTCTGGTATTATTTAACCTATGAATATACTCCAAAAAACGAAAAATCTCTGGCCAAGCAATTGGTTGACAAATGGTTTATTTTCGGCCAACTGACCAAGGACAACGGAAAGTCTGAGAAAAAACCATACGATTTATACTTTAGTAAAGGGGGCAGATACAGTGCGTCTGAATTAAAAAACAGAGCCGATATGCTTGACCAGACCGAGGCTTATGTGACCCTGATGAAGCAGGATTTAAAGTCACTAACAAAAGAAATAGAGGCGCTACAATAATTTATTTGCCGGTCAGGGAACCGCTATAAATACAATCAAATTAGCAATACAACCTGTTGAATCCGGCGCTTTTACAGGAGTATTGCTTTGGAGGTAATAATTAATTTAACACCTTGTTGTTCAGCATGTTAAAATTTTAGTGGATATTTCTGTCCACTATAAAAATCATTTGCGTAATTTTGTTGCCGCTATAACAGTCTTATGTTTTCAAAAACATGCAATCACGGTATCAGGGCAACAATCTACATCTCTGAGCAATCACTTCATGGCAAAAAAGTGAGCCTGAAGGATGTTGCAAAAGCTACAGAGTCGCCACTTGCTTATACTTCTAAAATTTTGCAGCAGCTTGTAAGATACAATATCATCAATTCAGATAAAGGTCGTGCCGGAGGCTTTTCAATGGACAAGGAACGACTTGAAAAGGTAAAATTGATTTCGGTGGTTTTAGCAATTGATGGTGATTCAATTTTTACCAATTGTGGCGTAGGGCTCAATAAGTGCAATGAGAAAATGCCATGCCCGGTACATCATCAGTTTAAACCAATTCGTGAAAACTTAAAGCAAATGCTCGAAACAACCACCATTAAATCATTAGCCCAGCAATTAGATCTGGGATTAATCTTTCTAAAACGTTGATCTTTTTTTGTACAATAATAGTGGACAATAATATCCAATTTTAACATAGAGATGGGGAACATCAATCTTTTCAGTGAAGGTGGAATAGTCATAACAGTAGTTCTGATTTTAATTCCGGTAATTGTAGCTTCTTTAATTGTAATTGTAAGAACCAATGCGAGCTTACGGCGATATATAAAAAGAAAGGAGCTTGAACGACTTACAAATTATATTAAAGAATTAAATCCGGCAGAAACAGAGCAGCTGGAAAAAAGAAAGAAAGAGCTTGAGTTTGCGCTCAACAATGCCGAACTGGGTACTGATTTACCCACACTTGACCCAAAGGGCTTAATTGACAATGTAAATACTGTAGAAAGCATTCGTTTTGTTCAGCAAAAACGCAAAGGGCAACCACGACCATTTATTGAGCCAGAACTTACAAGGCTAATTCTTTGGTATTTAGGCTGTGCTGTTGCTTGGTTGCTGTTTGGAACAAGTGTTGGCGAGTATGTAGGTATCAAGTTTGCAGCCCCTGACATTGACCATTTAAGTTGGTTAAGCTTTGGTCGCCTCAGACCTGTTCATACAAATGCAGTATTCTGGGGCTGGGCTTCGCTTGCAATGATTGGCTTAGCATATTATGTGATTCCAAGGGTGAGTAATGTTCCGATTGCAAGCATAAAAAGAGGCTATTACTCACTAATATTGATTAACGCCTCAGTAATCGCCGGTAGCGTAAGCCTGATGGCAGGAATTAACAATGGAGGGGGTGAATACAGAGAATACATCTGGCCGGTGATGAGTTTGTTTGGCTTTGGCGTGATTATTTCGCTTGTTAATTTTTTAAAAACAATCGCCAAACGTGCAACCAGAGAAATATATGTTTCAAATTGGTATATCATTTCTGCGATAATGTTCCTGCTTGTAATTGCCTTTGTTGCGTATTGGCCTTCATGGCAAAACGGCCTGGGTGAAACAATTGTGCAGGGCTATTATATGCACCAAGGGGTTGGTATGTGGTTTATGTTGTTTAACCTTGGTTTGATGTACTATTTTTTACCCCAGCAATTAAATAAACCTATCTACTCTTACAGCCTTGGAATTTTAGCATTCTGGGCACAAATTCTTTTCTATACCTTAATCGGAACCCATCATTTTATATTTAGTGCAATTCCCTGGTGGTTGCAAACAGTTGCCATCGTTGGCAGTGTAGGCATGGTGATTCCTGTTGTAGCCGGAACAACCAATTTCTTGATGACCTTCAATGGTTCATGGAACAAACTCACTGGCAGTTACACACTTCCATTTTACCTGATTGGTATCATTTTTTATTTTACCGGTTCACTTCAGGGAACAGCCGAAGCGTTTCGCTTTACCAATTTGGCCTGGCACTTCACTGATTTTACTGTGGCGCACTCGCACCTTACCATGTATGGAATTATTTCATTTATGCTTTGGGGCTTACACGATTGTACCCAGATTAACCGGCAAAGAACCACCCCAAATAACAGTTGGGGCGCATTTCTGGCTAGCGCTTATCGGCCTGCTTTTCTATACTTTCCCCTTAATGTATGGTTCAACTTTAAGAGGGCTGATGTGGATGGAAGGCAAACCCTTTATTGACACAGTTACCTTCATGGGCCCCTATTGGCTATGGCGCGCTATTGGCGGTTCACTGATGTGGTTTTCTCATATTTTGTTTACCTACAATTTCTATGTGATGCTCAGACGCAAATCAGATGTTGAATTACCCAAATCTGCGGCTGAAATACTGCAGTTAAAAAAAGAAACAACAATTAACCCTCAAGCCTAATTCTTTGATACGCGATGGAATTCTTTGATAATCATAAAAAGCTTTTTGGAACTGCTTTGGGTTTATTTGTTGGCTTAACCCTTCTCGTGGCGATTATTCCGGCAATAAAAAACCAGGAAAACAACGCACCCCTGCCTAATGCAGAGAAACTAAGTGAAAGTGCTCTTGCAGGAAAGCAAAGTTTTATTGCCAATGGCTGTGTGGCCTGCCATACCCAACAAGTCAGAAATGTTGATATGGATAACATATGGGGTGCCCGGCCTGGGATTGCAGCTGACTACGCTGCCATCAAACGTACCGATTTCTGGCGCAATACAGCTACCCTCATGGGCACAGAGCGCACAGGGCCCGACCTTACGAATATTGGCAACCGCCAACCAAGTCAGGCATGGAACCTTTTGCATTTGTTCCAGCCAAGGGCAGTAGTAGAACAATCAATAATGCCGGCCTATCCCTGGCTGTTTGAGGTAAAGAATGAGGTGGGCAAGGATGAAGTTGAGGTAATCGTGCCGGATGCTTTTAGAAAAGGTATCTCCGGAAAAATAATTGCAAAACAAGAAGCACTTGATTTAGTTGCTTATTTGCAAAGCCTGAAACAAACACCGCTCCCTGATGGCCAGGCACCAATGGAGTTCTTATACAAAAATGAAGAAAAGCCCCTTACAACAAACAATGGTGGTGCTGCTCCCCTGCCTGATGGTAAAACACTTTATACCCAAAACTGTGCAAGTTGTCATCAGGCAAATGGTGAGGGTTTGAAAGGCGCATTTCCACCTGTGAAAGGGAGCCCTATTGTTATGGGCAACGACCTTGATTTATATGTAAGCATTATCATGCAGGGTTACGATGCAAGACCAGAATATGCAGTAATGAACGCCGTGGGTCATGATAATAACCTGAGCCCTGAGCAGGTGACAGCAATTATAAATTATGAACGAACCAGCTGGGGTAATAACGCAAAACCTGTCGCACTTGAGGAGGTAAAAAAAATAATTGACCTGATAAACTCAACCGCAAAAAATAAACTTATGGCAAATACAGACGTATGGCTTGAAAGCCTAATCACAAAAACACCGCAGGAAGGCAGAGCTTTGGCAATCCTTATGGCTCGTAAAACGATTGCTGCTATTCAAACAGACCCGGAGAAAAGAAAGCAACTTCGAGCGGCTTATGCAGAAGATACGGTGCAACTAATCAGCTCTGCACAGGTGGTCGCCATTGAGTTCCAAACTATCGCCCAGGCTAATAATTTCTGGAAATGATGTATAAAAAGCTCAGGTATTTTATTACGCTGGGGGTACTCTTGTTGATGCCAATGGCTGTTGGGGCATGCCCGGTTTGTGAAAAACAACAACCTGCAATTACAAAAGGACTAACGCATGGTGCAGGCCCGGAAAGCAATTGGGATTGGGTAATCATATCGGTAATTACCCTGATTACTATTTTAACTTTTGTGTTTTCTCTGAAATACCTTATTAAACCAGGTGAGAAAGGCAATAACCACATCAAACATCTAATCATAAATAACGAATAAGATGCAAGAGGAAAAAAGCAAGGTAATGCTGTTTGTTGATGACGATTTGCACCCGGTTGCCGAATTGAGCACCCCGGTTCAGTTCGACTTAGACACCCGTAAACTGACAGATGGTGAGCATACCTTGAAAATGGTAAGTAAATCACCCAGCGGTAAAGAAGGCATCAGAAAAATCAAGTTCATCGTACGCAACGGGCCTGCGATTGCCATTGAAGGCCTGTCAGACAACGAGGTAGTTGATGGCGTCATTCCGCTGATGATCAATGCCTACGACAAGGGTAATCAAAAGAAATTTCTTATCGGTGGAAGTGAAACTCCCCAAAGTATTCCAAGTTGGCTTTGGATAATTCTGATTGCCTTCTTTGGCTGGGCCGCCTATTACATGCTCACCTATTTTTATATGTAAACATTGTCTGAGGAAGGGAGCTAAAACAGTGCCTCCTTTTTGTATTTTTGGCCTGCTTTGATAAAAATTCAGGATATTAATTCCAACATCAGACAGCCAGAATACAATGAGCTATAACAAACACCTTACCTGTTTGGTATGTGCAGGCCAGAGGTTCCAACCGCTTAGTGGATATTATGAACCATGTGGCCTGGTAAAGTGTGAGAGCTGTGGATTCGTCTTCATGGAGAAAATCCCCACAGCCGAAGAGCTTGGTGCGCATTACAGTTCATATTCCTATACTGGCGATGCTTATTTATCGCCCCTTACTATAAAGAGTTACAATGCCCTGCTGGATGAGTTTGAAAAGTACCGAAAAACCAATAAACTGCTTGATATTGGTTGTGGCAGGGGATGGTTTTTAGAAACAGCCCGCTCCCGGGGTTGGGAGGTCTATGGAACCGAATATTCTGAAGCCGCTGTACAATTATGCCAGACCCATGGTATTCACATGATTCAGGGTCAATTGAATTCAGCAACTTTTGCCAATGATGAATTTGATGTGATAACTTCGTTCGAGGTAATTGAACATATCAATAACCCAAGGGAAGAAATTGCTTTTATACACAAATTTCTACGCAAAGGTGGCTTGTTCTACTGCACTACACCGAACTTCAATTCGGCATTGCGCTACTATCTTAAATCAGGATATAACATTATTAACTACCCGGAACATTTATCCTATTACACCAAAAGCACCCTCAATAAATTGTTAGAGCAGAACGGTTTTAAAAACATAAAATTTTTGTCAACCGGTATCAGCTTAACCCGTATCAACCTATCAAAAAAAATCAGCAACGAACCAGTTATCGCAAGCGACAATGCTGATGAAAAACTGCGAAAAAATATTGATAGTAAATGGTACCTGAAAATTGCAAAGAACCTGGCTAATTCTTTCTTAACCACCTTCAATTTAGGTTTAACACTGAAGGGTTATTACAGGAAGCTGTAAACACTTCGCGCCTGCACAAATAGCAGTCGCAACTACCATCAGCGTTTGGCTTCTATTTTATTAAAGTAACCTTGTTATCAGCCCCAATCTGAAACTGCAGGGTGCGTTTAAAATCCGGACTGTCAGAATCAACTTGCATTTCAAATGTTTCGCCAAATTTTATCCAGCGATAAGTTATTTTCTTAACCTGCTCAAGCTTTACCAACAAAGGGTCGCCCACTGCAACCACCCCCGTAGCTTCTACTCTTTGCCCTACATTAAATATGGGGTAGCCGCTTTTTTTATCCAGCTTTTGTATGTACACAAATTCATCCGCGGTCATCCCATATTGGCCCCAGCCAAAAGGGTCAACCGGCTCATAATCATATAGAACCGCTGCGGCACTCCCATCTTTTAATTTAAAAATACTATTGACAAAATCGCCAGGTTCTTCCTCATTATACCGATACGATTTTGAACTTAACGCCACCGAGTCTCCCACAGTGTAATAAATCTCATGCTGGTAAAAGGCCGAAATATCATCGTACTCAATATCCAGCCTGTTCCATGCAACATCGGCCCCAGCTGCTGATTCAGTGAAATTAATATTTGCCGGATAAAACTCATACTCAGCAAGTCCAGCATCCGACATAATATCCGGTGCATAAATAATTGGACCATTTGAATAATAATATGGCTTCCAGGTACCTCCTGAGCGTATCATTGAAAACTTAAGCCCCATCTTCTGAATAAGCCCATCTGGTACACCTGGCAAATGAATGTTTAGTGGAAACGGAAAAGAAGCTTTGTTAAAATAGAATGGCCTGGCGTAATAGTTGTTTTTTGCGCTGCTGATAAATTTTGTTGTTGATTCACCTTTACCATCAGTGTCATGTACCTGAACAGCAAATCTGAAGTCATTCATGGTAACAGGCTCAGCAAAAACCAGGCACGTATTATGCAAGGCAACCCTTATTTTATAACCATTTGAAGTCAATTCACTTCTTGAAACCAAAGCCTTCGACAGGTCATCGAAGGGAAAGAGTTGGTCTTCCATGTACTTATATTTCTCACGGTTTGTCTGTATGGGCTGCCGGTTATCAGCAAAACAGGCAAAACTTGAGATACCGTAAAATACCGTCTCCCTACGCAACTTATCAGGCAGCGGAACATCTGCATTCAACCATTCAAGCGTTGCACCGTCCTGAACTTTGGCATTTGGCGGGTAATCACCCAGCTTCAGAAAGCGTTCTAAATCTGCATTATCGCCCGACTCAATTGAGTTCCTGAAAATTCTCGATGGCTTACGGTCGCGGGTATCTGCAACAATAAAATCACTAAAATCGCTTTCATGAAAACCAAACCATATTTCTACATGGTCACTATTTTCTACCCCTGACCCATTGAGCACCTTGTTATCCTGAACCTGAATCTCAAAAATGATTGAATCAGGGGTCACAAAACCTTTTAAGCT
>Ga0209573_1006158_pt1 | contig 10204 bp, 7 predicted proteins | sample TNRBio252014_DNA_FD_185870 | JGI IMG/M metagenome (GOLD analysis project Ga0209573, IMG submission 185870) | Wastewater treatment Type I Accumulibacter community from EBPR Bioreactor in Madison, WI, USA - TNR Reactor_6/25/2014_ DNA (SPAdes)... | ecosystem: Engineered > Bioreactor > EBPR >...
CGAAAAAATACTTCTCGAGGCCAGCCAAAGCTGGGAACCTCAACAGCAAGCAATCCTAATGGCAGCCCGCCCACAAGATTGCCGAATTCTCGGATACGTAGGCGGAACCCACTATCAAGTCACTCAGCTCGATCACATTCGGCAGATGCAACGACCTATTGGCTCATTGATCAAACCCTTGCTTATGAGCTCCTTGCTCGACGATCCCTCAATGACGCTCGCAAGCACTTTTGACGATCAGCCGCTCGAGTGGAGTTTTGATGGCAATCGCGGCAAATGGTCCCCCCTAAACTTTGATCGAAAATTCCGAGGCAAGGTCCGCGTCCGCGATATTCTGGAAAGCTCGCTCAACGTTCCATTCGCAAGAATTTTTTTCGAGAAGAACCCGAGCGGATTGCTCTGGGAGCAGTTCGACCCGATCCGAGCGCTTGGCCTCAAGATTCCACAAGAACGCGCGCTGCCCGCATCGCTACTCGGAACGGTCGAACAAAGTCCCTGGCGAACAATGGAAGCCTTCCTGCGTCTCGCGCGACGCTCGATGGGACTCGCCACAACGGCTGCTGATCTCGAATGTCATCTCAATTTTGAAGAAGCCGCCTCGGCCCCAGAAGCCTCACCCGATAACACCCCCTATGGACAAGCGGGCGCGCGCCTCTCGATCGCCGCACTCGAGGGCGCCCTGAGACGCGGGACCTCGGCCGCTCTCGGAGCAAAGCTTCCTCTCATGCAAACCTGGGCCGGAAAAACGGGAACGAGCTCGGATCAACGTGACTCGTGGTACGCGCTGCTTTCGCCCGATCTCGTGATCCTGGGATGGGTCGGTCGCGACGACAACAAAGAGACACGGTTTACGGGCGCCACCGGTGCCTTGCCCCTCGTTTCTGCATGGGTTCGCTCGAGCCTCAAAGACCCCGCCCGTGCGAACGCGACGTGGAGCTGGCCCGAAGTTCCCGGAATGGAATGGAAACTGATCGATCCGGTCAGTGGCTGCCAGCGTTCGTCGTCGGGGCTAAACCCGCCGTCCTCGACAACTCCGCCGCCTGCGGTCTTCGAACACGACGGGCGAAGCGTGGTGTGGGAAATTTTTAAAGCCGGAAGCGCCGTCGAGGAATGCTCATGAAGACACTCCACGAAAAACCCCTTATGATGTCTGGTGTGCGTGCGGTGTCGTTGATTCGTAAATTCATTTTTGTTTCCATTTTTGCAGGTTTCGCTCCTTTTGCCGCCTCCCAGCAGTCTTGGTCCGACAGCGCCCCTCGCATCATGAAACTCGCCAAGCGCTGTCCCCTGAAGGTGAGAGACAAGAATGGAGAATGGGCGAACTTTAAGGACTCACTTCCCGCGGGTCGCAATGTGATCGGCGCCGTCAACCCCCGCAGACCCGACCTCGTGTTCTTCCAGCTCGCGCGCGACAGCAACTTTATGTTCGCCGCCGCACGCACTTGCTTTGAGGGCGAGGAAGACTGGAATGTTCTCGCTGAAGAAGAGAAGCTTGGAGGCATGCGCCCTTCGAGCGCACAACACGCCTATGTCTTGGGCTCGGTGGATTGGATCGCAAGTAGCGCGTCCGTGGGCCCAAGCAGTGGCGAGGGTGACCGAAGCTCGCTCGACACCCGGATCCGCGGCGCCTGTATCGGAGGAGGCTACGAAGCACGCAGCACACAATGGTTCTACGGCGCCTCGGGCTGTGTGGGACTCGGCCGCGCCCAGTACCGCGAAGAAGGTGGCCTCTTCGAAGACAGCGTCATGGCGTACTACGCTTCGCTGCGTGGCACCGCCTACTACGACTTTCTCTCGCTGCCCTACGCCTTTGGCGGCGAGGTCTACACAGGTTTCACAAAAGCGAGCTTCGAAACTCCAATTGTGAATTACTCCATCACGCCCACTGTCTCCTTCACTTATGGCGTTGCGGCTGCTTGGCGTTTCTACTGGGAAAATGCGACGATCACTCCAAAGATTACCCTCAACAAATTCCGCCCCTCAAATCTTGGTTTCGAACTTCAGCTCGCTTACCTTTTCGGAGGTCGCTAGCCTCTTGCGCTAGGCTTTTCGGATCTCAAAGACAAAGCTTCCGTCGTCGCCGATCTCGGCGTTTTGAGTCTCGGTCTTTAGTGTCACAAGCTCCGAAAATTTCACCGCAAGTGTTTCGGCACTCACAAGGCCTGCCGCGGCCGATTCTTGTCGGAGAACTTTTGCGAGCACGTCTCCCTTAAGGTGTTTCCAAGAGACTTCAATGCGATCGGCGAGATGCAACTGCATTTCTTTGCGCCGCTGTTGGATACGGTTGACGATCTCGCGCTGGGTTCCCTCGAAGAGGAGCTCCTCTGTGATTTCGGTGTCCAGTTCCGCCACCATGCCATAGCCCGCTAGCGCCGAGCGCCCCTCCTTGGCCTTACGCACAATCTCGATGTCTTCGGGGCCGCACTCGACGCCCGCCACGAGTGCCGAGCGAGCTTTTTCAAAGTTTGCAATTTCTGGGTTGCCCCACGAAAGCAGCGCCTTTTGCACGTCCTTCATTTTCGATGCGGCCTTTTTTCCAAGACTGCGGAAATTGGGTTTCACGCTCTCTTCAACAAGGTCCGAGGCCTTGTCGACCATCTCAAGAGACTTGACGTTGACCTCTTGGCAGATGAGTTCGCGAACGGCGGAGAGGTGTTGTTGCTGCGCAGGCGAAAGCCCTGCCACACGAAGGAGTTTCAGCGGTTGCCGAAGTCCGATTTTGACTTCGCCACGCAGACTTCGGCCAAGAAGAATCACTTTCTTTGCGAGATCGGTTTCGGAGAGCGCCTTTGTTTCCGCGTCGCTTAAGCGCATTGATTCGAGGTCACCGTAGTTTTTTTCGTGCACACTGAGAGTGGAGGGACTCTTCACGAGAGCATCGACCGTCATGCCACGCAAAGCGGCGTGCATGGTTTCTGAGATAAAAGGAAGCCCCGGCGCAAGCAAGAGACTCATTCGGTCAAGAACGCTCCACAGTGTGGCATAGGCGGCGAGCTTGTCCGTTTCTGTAGACGCGTCGTTCTCGCTCCAAAAACGATCGCGGTTCAAACGAATGTACCAATTGGTCAAATCGTCAACGAGCTGAATCTGAATCGGCGCGACTTCGTAGAGCCGGTAGGCCTTCATCTTCGCATGAATCTGGACTTCGGCTTCTTTTGTGCGCGCGAGAATCCACTGATCAAGTCGAGGACGCTTCTCGACAGCAGGAGCGCGTGCCACGTCTTCGGGTTTCCAGGCATCGATGTTCGCGTAGGAAGCAAAGAAGCTGTACGCGTTCCAAAGGGGGATCATCACGGCACGCATAAGTTCAACAAGACCGCGCTCGCTAAAACGCAGCTCCTCGGCATGCGTTGCTGGAGACTGCATCAGATAAAGACGAAGGGCATCGGCACCGTGCTTTGCAAAGACTTCGCTGGGATCGGGATAGTTCTTCAGGCGTTTGGACATTTTTTTGCCGTCTTCGGCCAAGATCAGTCCGTTGACGATGCAGTTCTTAAAAGCAGGCTTGTTGAAAAGCGCGGTCGAGAGCACGGTGAGCGTGTAGAACCAGCCGCGTGTTTGATCGAGACCTTCGGCGATGAAGTCCGCGGGGAAAGCGCCCTCAAAGGACTTCTTGTTTTCGAAAGGGTAGTGCTCTTGGGCGTAAGGCATCGACCCTGATTCAAACCAGCAGTCTAGAACCTCGGGCGTGCGGCGATAGCGCTTGCCGTCTTTTTCGATGACGATCTCATCGACGAAATGCTTGTGCAGATCGGGCATCGAGCGACCCGCAAATTTTTCGAGCTCTTCGCGCGAGCCAATCACGATGCAGTCGTTCTGGTCTTTCTCATTCACCCAAACCGGAATCGGTGTGCCCCAGAAACGATTTCTCGACACACACCAATCGCGCGCGTTTTCGAGCCACTTTCCGAAGCGCCCCTGCTGGATGTGATCGGGCACCCAGTTGATCTGGGCGTTGTTGGCGAGCATCTGCTCTTTGATCTTTTCGACGCTCACGTACCAGCTCGAGATCGCCTTATAGATGAGGGGCTCTTCAGAGCGATAACAGAACGGGTAGCTGTGCTGAAGGGTATCCTGCTTTAAGAGGCGACCTGAATCTTTAAGAATCTTGATGATCGCTTTGTCCGCGTCTTTAACAAAAAGCCCGACCACGTCCTTGAGACGCGCATCACGCGCAACGTCCGAGGTGAACTTGCATTCAACGTCTGTCGGATCCACGCCCGAGATACCCGCCGCAAGACAAATGTAGTGATCGTCCTCGCCAAAAGCGGGCGCCATGTGCACAAGGCCCGTGCCGTCGGTCGCAGTGACAAACTTGGAGCCATCAACGACGCGGAAAGCCCTTTGCTTCGCGCGTTCGGCATCCTTGAAACTCGAGAAGAGCGGCTCATAGTGCTCACCCACGAGCTCCTGCGCGCTCACATCACGGACTTTTTCTTTGAGGCCCGCGCGCTCCGCAAGCGCATTGGCAATAACGGCAAATTCCAAATCACCCTGGGCTTTTTCAAGTTTGTAAATTCCGTAATCCACCACCGCGGAATCAGCATGCAGAGCCACGGCCAGGTTCGAGGGAAGCGTCCACGGAGTCGTCGTCCACACGGCGAGTCCGGTTTTGGAGAACTTAGCACTGAGCAGTGGAATGAGCACAGTGATCGCGGGATCTTGCACGTCTTTGTAATTGAGCGAGGCCTCGAAGTTTGAAAGAGCTGCTGTGAGGCGCCACGAATAAGGCACCACCTTTTTCCCCTGATAGACGAGCCCCTTGCGCCATAGCTCGGAGAAAACCCACCACACCGACTCCATGAACTTCGGGTCCATGGTCTTGTAGTCATTGTCCATGTCGACCCAGCGGCCCATGCGCTCGACGACCTTGCGCCAATCCTGCGTGTAGCGCAGCACGATCTCGCGGCACGCTTCGTTGAACTTGGCGACACCGTAATCGATGATGTCGAGTGAACCCTTGAGGTTCAGCGTTTTTTCCATTTCGAACTCGACCGGGAGTCCATGACAGTCCCAGCCAAAACGACGTGGGACGTGGTAGCCCCGCATCGCCCAGTAACGCGGCACGAGATCCTTCATCGTCCCACCAACGAGATGGCCATAGTGAGGGAGGCCGGTCGCAAAGGGAGGGCCATCGTAGAAAAAGAACTGAGGCTTGGCCTTTGAATTTTCTAAGGAACGCTTGAAAACGCCGCCCGCTTGCCAGTAGCCCAGCACTTTCTCTTCGAAGGCTGGAAAGGAATAATCGCCACCGTATTCTGGAAAAAATCTCGCGGATGTCATTTTAGTTTACCTGCCGTAATTTTCTTTTTTTCTTCGTCGAGCTCGAAGCTCGCCAGAGTCATGGTCGGAGGATCGGAGAGCTTTTTAAAAAGTCCCTTATCCACGCGCTGAGGGAGGATATACTCTTGGACACCTTCCCGTCCATGGCAGCTTTGAAGTTTGAGGTAGCCTTTGTAGACACGCGGAGTGCCCAGCACGCGGTGCTGCTCCGAATCGCTCGTGGCCGCAGGTCTCGCCGCCTTGGAAAGCACAAGCACACTGTAGGGCAGGGACCTAAGGTCGACTCCCACGCGGTCTGAGAACTCCCTCCAGAACGCGCTCTGATGAAATTCCCCCGGAGTCTCCGCAAAAAAATGGCACCAGTCATTTGCGCGCTCTTCTTGTGTGATCATCCCGCAAGCGGCGGCATGGGTGCAGGGCGCCCAAACTTTAAAATCGGGATTTCTTTTGATGAGAATATTACGGCACTCCGAAAGACGTCGACTCGTGAGCTTGGAGCCCGCCTCGACCCAGATCACAGCCTCCGCAGTGCCAAGGCGATTGAGAAGCGCGCCCATATCCCCCAAAGACATTTCGTTGAGAACGTGACTCAGAAGCACACCCGACCCGGCGTAGCTCACGCGGTCTCGGTTGAGCGCTTCGACCAGGCTCACGCCCAGCGATTTCATTTTTTGTGCGCTCCACCCGCTTGCGAGCGACGAGTGATCCCAGAGCAGACTCTCGCTCACGAGACCTCGAGCAGCCAAGCGCTCCGTGGCGACTCCAGACCCACAGCCCCAGTCAAACCAGCTGCGCGGGCCGACCGCGCGAAGAGACTCTTCGACATCACCCAGCACCGCATCCCATTTGGCCGCAATCCTGCGCGCAAAAGTCGCGTCGTAAGCCGCGAGGTCACCTGCGTCTTTCCAATATGCGGGAGCGGCCCCCTGGGCAGATTCACGCCCAAGAAAAATTTGGCGCAAGCGATCAAGACGCGCCCAGAGCTCGGGACTTGCTTCGGGTTCTTCGATCATCTCGACCCCTTGCTCTCGAGGCTCCGAGAGAATACATTCATAAAGATGTCCCGCATTTATGCCATTATTCTCTGCCTTGGAGCCTTTGTCATTTCGACCGACCAGTGGACGAAATATTTAGCGCTCGAAAATCTTCAGTTCGAGGGCCACTCCATTGCTTTTCTCGAAGGCTGGTTCAGCTGGACACTCGTGCACAACCACGGTGCGGCGTTTGGGATGCTTCGTAACCTGCCCGACAGTGTGCGCGTTGGATTTTTCCTCATCATGCCGCTCACCGTGCTTGGTATTCTATGGTGGTCGCTCGTGCGCCACTACAAGCCCAAGCAGCTCATGGCCCCCCTCGCGATGGGCCTCGTGTTTGGAGGCGCGATTGGCAACCTGATCGACCGGCTGCGTTTTGGATACGTGATCGATTTCATCGATTGGTTTTACCCGTCGCGTGACGGCAGCTGTCTCCCCCTCTTTTACTACCAAGCGGGTACGGGCTGCCACTGGCCAGTTTTCAACATCGCAGACTCCGCGATTTCAATTGCGGTCGTCCTTCTTGCCATCGATTCCTTCCGCAACCCCATCGACGCCCCCAAGAAATCGTGACCGCGTTTCCAAGCTACGAGTTCTTTTTTGCCGTGGCCACCTATGTCGCCATACTTAGCTTCTTGCGATTCGCTCGCATCGAGCCCCCCCTGTTGGGAAGATCTTCGCTTCCCGCACGACTGCGTGCCCTGGGCTTTGGTGTGGGATCCGCCATCGCAGTCGGAGCAGGCGCCTGGGGGCTGGCTCGTTTGCAGAATCTCGAAAGTGGTGTGGCGTTCTACGGGGGTCTCATTGGGTTTTTGTTTTTCGCGCTGGCCTTTGCGCGCAGCACACACATTGACCTTGTGGAGCTACTCAACCGGACAAGTCCGGGCCTTGCGCTGGCGCACGCGGTGGGACGTATCGGATGTTTTCTTGAGGGCTGCTGCTATGGGACGCACTGCGATCTTCCTTGGGGGGTATCACGGGAGGGGGCGCCGGGTCTCGTCCATCCCGTCCAAATTTATGAGTCCTTAGCTCTCGCAGGCCTGGGCCTTTTTCTCTGGAAAAACGAGCGTCTGCGCCTCGAAGGCCACGCGCGGCCGAGCAGTGCAGGAGTCTACTTCGGCACTTATGCCGTGATCCGATTCGGGCTCGAGTTCCTGCGCGGCGACATGAGCCGCGGGATTTGGGCGGGACTGAGCACCTCACAATGGATCTCAATTCCGTTTTTTGTGCTTGGAATCACTCTCCTCAGGGCGCGGCGTAGGCGAAATCTTTCGTCCTAGCCCACGATCGCTTGATTTCAGCTCTCTCTCGCAGCATAACTTTTGCACTATGAAAGTCGAAATCGAAAACCTGAACGGCCACTTCAAGAAACTCAACATCGAGATTCCCGCGGATATCATCTCCACCCGCATCGACCGCCACTTCAAAAACATTCAAAGCGAAGCCACGCTCAAAGGCTTCCGCAAGGGCAAGGCCCCGATGAATCTCATCCGTGAAACCTACGGCCCCCAAGAAACCCCTCGGATCACGCGCGACCTCGTCAACGAATACCTCAACAAGGCAATCGTCGAGAACTCGCTCGCTCCCGTCGCAAGCCCCGATATCAATCTCGAGAAACCCGTTCTCGAAGGTGCGGCGTTTTCCTTCTCGGCAACTTTTGAGAACCTGCCTCCCGTCGTGCTCAAAGACTACTCAAGTTTCAAGGCCGAGAAAAAAGCTGTCAGCGTTGAGGACTCTGAGATCACCGAAACGCTCACAAACATCCAGCAGCAACTCTCTAAACTTGAAAAAGCTCCCGAGGGAACCGCTCTCGCCAAGGGACTTGTGGCCCAGATGGACTACGAAGGAAGCGAGAACGGCGAGCGTGTCGAGAGCACCTGCGCAGTCGACGCTTTTGTCGAACCCGGCAACGGCCAGCTCATCGAAGACTTCGACAACAACGTCATCGGCCTCAAAAAAGGCGACAGCAAAGAATTCAAGGCGACCTTCCCGCTCACCCCCGACGACGGCCAAGAGCCTCACCCACTCGCCGGAAAAACCCTGCACTTCAAAGTGAGCGTCAAAGACGTTTTCAACAAAGAGCTGCCCCCGCTTAGCGATGAGCTCGCCAAGCGCGTTGGCCCCTTCGCGAACCTCGCCGCCCTCAAAGAGCGCGTCGCTCAGGACATCCGTTCACAAAAAGAGCAGCAGCACCGTCGCGAAGTCCAAGAAAAGGCGATCGGCTGGCTCATCGAAAAAAACCCCGTCCAAGCCCCCGAGACTCTCGTCAACCAACAGATCCAGAACCTCGCTATCGAAGCGGGTATGCAGCTGCAGAACATGGGCCTCCCCCAAGACCAAATCGAAGAGCGTCTCAAGGAGTGGGGCGAGGAAATGACAACCCGCGCAACAACCCAAGTTAAAGCGTCCTTGCTGCTGGGCGCCATAGCGCGCGAAGAAAAGATTCAAGTGGGCGACGAGGACATCCGAAAGGAACTCGGCCGAATGGCTACGCAAATGCGTAAAAATCCACAAGAAATTGTGAAGGACATGCAAGATAAGAACATGATCGCGGGCTTTATGAGACAGATCCAAGAACTCAAAGCTCTCGACTGGCTTCTCGATAAGTCGATGTCCTGATGAAATAGAAAGGGCCCATGAAGAGAATAGAAGACGTCGTAGCGAACATCCCCTTTGTCGTTGAGAACACTCCCCGCGGAGAGCGGACCTACGACATCTACTCCCGTCTTCTCATGGACCGCATTGTTTTCCTGGGCACCCAGGTCAACGATCAGGTCGCCAACGCGATCATCGCTCAGTTTCTGTTCTTAGAGAGCATCAACCCTGACAAAGAGATCAGCCTTTACGTGAATAGCCCCGGGGGCAGCGTCACAGCCGGCCTCGGCATCTACGACATCATGCAGTATGTGACGTGTCCGGTTTCGACGATCTGCACCGGCATGGCGGCCAGCATGGGCTCGCTGCTTCTTTGCGGAGGCACCAAAGGCCGCCGCTTTGCACTGCCCAATGCTCAGATCATGATCCACCAGCCTTTAGGCGGAGCTCAAGGCCAAGCGACAGACATCGAAATCGCTGCCAAAAACATTCTTCGCATGAAAGCGCTCCTCAACGGCATCTACAACAAGCACACCGGCCAAACCCTCGACAAGATCGAGAAAGACACCGACCGTGACAATTTTATGACAGCCGATCAAGCCAAGGAGTGGGGCTTAATTGACGAGATCATCACCCACCGCCGGGACGTTTAAGGTAGGATGATAAGAGCATGTCGGTAAAAGAACTCTACTGTTCATTCTGCGGCAAAAGTCAGCGCGAAGTTCGCAAGTTGATCGCTGGACCTTCGGTCTACGTCTGCGACGAGTGCATTTCCCTTTGCAATGAGATTATTGCCGAGGAAGCCAACAAAGAAGACCTCAAGACAGGTCTCACTGCGGTTCCAAAACCCAGCGAGATCAAAAACATTCTCGACGAGTACATCATCGGCCAAGACCAGGCGAAGAAGGTGCTCTCCGTTGCCGTTCACAATCACTACAAGCGCATCATGATCCCCAAGACCTCGCGTCCCGACGACGTCGAGATTCAAAAAACAAACATCCTTCTCATCGGACCCACCGGTTCCGGTAAGACGCTTCTTGCGCAGACGCTCGCACGCGTTCTGAAAGTTCCCTTCACGATCGCAGACGCCACCTCGCTCACCGAAGCGGGCTACGTCGGCGAAGACGTCGAGAACATCATTCTCAGTCTCTTGCAGGCTGCAGACTGGGACGTCGAAAAAGCTCAGCGCGGAATCGTCTACATCGACGAAATCGACAAGATCGCCAAGAAGTCCGAGAACCCTTCCATCACACGCGACGTAAGCGGCGAAGGCGTGCAGCAAGCGCTCCTCA
>Ga0209573_1006159_pt1 | contig 10202 bp, 9 predicted proteins | sample TNRBio252014_DNA_FD_185870 | JGI IMG/M metagenome (GOLD analysis project Ga0209573, IMG submission 185870) | Wastewater treatment Type I Accumulibacter community from EBPR Bioreactor in Madison, WI, USA - TNR Reactor_6/25/2014_ DNA (SPAdes)... | ecosystem: Engineered > Bioreactor > EBPR >...
GCAAACTCGCCGGAGCGGCAGCCGGCCAGCGCGCGGTCGAGCATTGCCAGCACGTATGGCGCGTTCGCCGGGTCGAGGCTGCCGGCCACCGCAGGCTTCGCCAGCGGAACATGGAGAACGTCAAGACAGCCGCGGTCGACCGCGATTTCCGGGTGATAATCACGCAGCCCGACCTGCAGGCCGATGGCTGCCGCCCGTTCACGCAACAGGGCGCGGTCGGCGAGGATGACCGGCCGGGCCGGGCCAGCGTATTCCGCCAGGCGCAGGCAAAGGTCCGGCCCGATTCCCGACGGTTCACCGCTAGTGACGGCGATGAGCGGTGGGATCATTTCTCTTCGAGGCGGATTTCGACGTAGGCGCGGTCGCGAATCTGGCGCAGCCAGTCCTGATAGGCGTCGTCGAGCTTGCGCTCGCGCAGGGCCTGGCGCGCGGTCGCCCGCTTGCGTTCCTCGGAGACATCGCGCTGGCGGCGCTCGAGGACCTGGATCAGGTGCATGCCGAAGGGACTCTGGACCACCGCGCTGAATTCCTTGTCCTTCAGCGCATCCATGGCGGCCTCGAATTCCGGCACGGTATCGCCAGGACTGATCCAGCCGAGGTCACCACCCTTGGCTGCCGAACCGTCCTGCGAATAGAGTCGCGCGAGTTCCGCGAAATCGCCGCCATTCACCAGGCGCTCGCGCAGGTTCTCCATCTTGCGGCGAGCTTCGGGCTCCGACACCACCTCATTGACCTTGATCAGGATATGACGGGCGCGTGTCTGCTGAATCGACGCCGGGGCGCTGCCGCCGCGCTTGCCGACCATCTTGATGACATGGAATCCGGCCGACGAGCGCAGCAGGTCGCTGACCTCGCCCGCCTTCATGTTCGCCGCTGCCTCGGCATAGACCTGCGGCAGGCGGTCCAGCGGACGCCAGCCCAGATTGCCCCCCTGCAGCGCATCCGGCGCATCCGAGAAAGTGGCCGTCAACTGGGCGAAGTTCTCGCCGCTTTTCGCTCGCTTGACCGCCTGCTCACCGCGCAGGCGCAGTTTCTGCAACTGCTCCGGACTGGCCGACTCGGGCGCCCGCAGCAGGATGTGGGCAAGCTGGATCTCCTCGCCGCCGCCGACGCTGGCCTGATTGGCCAGATACAGGTCAACCTCGCCGTCCGAGATGACGATCTTGCTGTCCACCTCGCGCTCGCGCAGGCGGACCGTCGTCATCTCATTCCGGATCTCCTCGCGGAAACGCGCATACCGGACGCCATCCTTCTCCAGCGCCAGCCGGAACTGCTGCTGTGTCATCTTGTTGCTTGCGGCGATGCGGGCGATCGCCTGGTCGAGCTGGGCGTCATCCACCTTCAATCCGGTCTCGCGGGCAAACTGCAGCTGGATGCGGTCGATGATCATGCGCTCGAGCAACTGCCGTTCGAGGATGTCCTGCGGCGGCAAGGGGGTGCCTTGTTTCCCGAGCTGCTTCACCGCCTCGTCGAGGCGGACGCGCAAGTCGTACGAGGTGATGACTTCATCGCTGACGACGGCGACGATGCGGTCGGCTTCCACCGGTTCGGCGGGCGCCGCGCCCGCCGCGGATGCGAAGACGCCGGTCAGAAACAGGCAAAGGGCGAGAAGGGCGGGAATCGAGTGGCGCATGGCGGTCATTGGGTCGTGAGCAGGCTGCTGGAGGTCAGTTCGTTGGTCTTGCCGTAGCCTGGAATCGAGCGGCGCAGGAGGCTGATCGGACTCGACCCGACGCTGGCGAAGTCGTTGAATTCGAGTTGCAGGAAGAGAACGTTGTTGGGCGACCCGGATATCGCCGCCAGCCGTTGCGCGACGATCCGGGTCGTCCAGCAGCCGGCATTGTATTCGAGGCCGGCGATGGCCTCCAGCAACTGACCGCCGGGTGACGTGTTGCCGACCGTCTGCTTGCCGAGGAACGACCAGTTGAAGCGGCCGACCGCATACAGCCGGCTGGTCAGCGGCCACTGGCCGGCGATGTCGACCTGGTCGACCTGCGTGATGTTGGTAGCGGAATCACGCGTGTAGCGATAGCTGGCGCTGAGCACCTTGGCCAGATCGGGCTGGAAGCGGACCCCCACGGAGACCCGGTCGGTCAGGCTGTCACGGAAATTGTAGTCCAGGGCAAAATCGGCGTAGGTCTTGGGCAGGACCAGACCGCTGAAAGCCGCGAGGACATTGGAATAGCCCTGCGCCTGGTTGCCCACCGGAGCGACCGTCGACCCGAGCGGCGTGTAGTTCAGGGTCACCCGGCTCGGGCTGAAGTAGTAACGCTGCCCGACCATCGCCTTGAAGCGCTCCGCCCCGGTATTTCCGTCAAGATAGCGCGTGACCAGCGCCGCGGTAAGCTGATTGGCGTCGTTGATGCGATCGAAGCCGCTGTAGCGATTCTCGGAAAAGATCTGGGCGAAATTGAAGTCCGCCTGCGCGGTATCGAACAGCGGGATCCTGGTCTGATCCCGGTACGGGATATTCACGTAATAGAGCCGCGGTTCCAGCGTCTGGATGAAGGCATTGTCGAGCAGGCTGGTTTCTCGCTCGAAGATCACGCTGGAGTCGAGCGTGAAGATCGGCACGACCCGCGAGACGCTCGAATCCGCACCCGCCACCTGATCGCTGAGCGAATACCGGGTCGCGCTGACGCCGACCTTGGGAATGAAAGTGAACGCCGGATGGACGATCGGCAGCGAGAACTGCGGATAAAGCACCATGCGGTCGCCCTGCGGCCGCACGCCGCTCAGCAGCCGCCCGGCATCGGGATGGGTGAAGCGCGAATACTGGCCGATCAGGGTCAGATCGGCGCCCAGCAGGTCGGGCTTGAAGCCGACGACATTGACCTGCGGCTCGAGGAAATACGGGGCCAACACCGGATTCTTCGGGTCGGTCTGCAGCGTCTGGTAGCGCAGGACCTGCGTGGTGGTCTGCAGCCAGGGAAGTGGATTGTAAGCCAGCTGGAACTGCTGCGGCAGCTGCACCTGCGAGGTCTCGAACAGGCGCGAGGACGTATCCTGCCAGTAGAAATCGTCCGACACGCGGTTGTAATTGACCGTCGCGGAAACCCCTTGGCCAAGGTTCTGCTGATGCTTGATCAGATAGGCGTAGCGGTCGCGATCGGCCATCTGGTCATGCGGCATGTACTCCGCCTTGTAGGTATTGGGATCGCCGGCGGCGCCGCTGTTGAACCCCCAGTAGCGCACTTCGGCGCCGAGTTGCAATCCGCGTTTGCTCATGTAGCGCGGATAGAACGTCGCGTCGTAATTCGGCGCGATGTTCCAGTAGTAGGGAAGCGTCAGGTCCAGACCACTGCGCGACGAGGTGGCCAGGAAGGGATGCATGAAGCCCGACTGCCGCTGGCGATTCAGCGGAAAGGTGGCGACCGGCGAATAGAAGATCGGGACATCCTTGAACCACATCGACGCGTCCTTGGCCGTACCGACCTCGCGATCGTAATCGAGGTGCATTTCCGAAGCGCGCACGTACCAGTCGCGGTCCCCCGGCTTGCAGGTCGAGAAGGTGCTGTCGAAGAGTGTGACCTGGTTCTCGCCCTCGAACTCCGCCCGCTCGGCGGTCCCGCTGGCCAATGACGGACGGGTCGCCGGCGCCGTGGTCGGCAGCCCGTAGTTGCCGGGAATGCGCAACATCATCGGCGCGCTGGTGCTGACGGCATTCGAACCGGCGGCCGTGACCACCGGCACCAGCAGTTGTTTGGACAGGAAGCGGCTGGGAACCTGCTTGACGATCAGATAGTCGGCATCCTCGGCGAAGCCGACCTGTTCGGACATCTTCATGCGGACATGCGGCGCCGTGAACTCGGCGCCCTCCCGCAGCATGCGCACGTTGCCGGTCGCGTCGACCTCGTCGTCGAGCGGCCAGTACAGGATCTTGTCCCCGTAGAACAGGAAGCCGGCCTTGCGCAGTTCGACATCGCCCGTCGCCACGGCGACGTCATCGGTGCGCCCTTCGAGGCGCTCGGCGAGGACGAACAGCGGATACTCATCCGTCTCCTTCGGATCGAACGAATACGGAATCCCGACCTCCGGCATCACCGGCTTCTTCTTGCCGCCCAGGACATTGAACCGGCGCTCGTTGCGCAGGCGGAGCGGAACATCGCCGCCCACTGCATCGCCGCCGCCAGCCGCCTCACGGCTCGCCGACGTTGCTTTCCGGACGCTGACGGCGGCCAGGTGCACGGCGCCGGCGTCCTCGGCGGCGTGCCCGGCCGGAGACGCGGCGAAGATGCAGCACGCAAGGCAGGCAAACGGGCGACGGACCGGATCGGGCATCTGACAGTTGAATGACGGGGTCGAAACGAAGTGCGCCGGGAGGGACGGCGACCCAGTGTTAAAATCGGCCATTCTACAACGAACCGTCGGGCATCCTGATGTCGCGCGATCAACTTGTTACCGACTGGGTCGCCAGTCGCTTCCCGAATCAGTCGGTCGGGATCACCCCGGCCTCCGCCGATGCCAGTTTCCGCCGCTATTTCCGCCTGACCTGGCCGGACGGCGGGACGCGCATCCTGATGGACGCGCCGCCGGACAAGGAAGACTGCAGGCCCTTCATTCACGTCGCCGGCCTCCTCGCCAAGGCCGACCTCGCCGCCCCGCGCATTCTCGACAAGGATCTCGACAACGGCTTTCTGGTCCTCACCGACCTCGGCCGCATCGGCTACCTCGACGCCCTCAACGCCGATCCCAGCCTGGCCGACACGCTGATGCGCCCGGTTCTCGACATCCTGGTCAAATGGCAGTTGTCCTCGCGGGCGAGCACCCTTCCTCCCTACGACGCGAACCTGCTGCGCCGCGAGCTCGACCTCTTCCCGGAATGGTTTATCGGCCGCCACCTCGGCTTCGAACTGGCCGACGAAGACAAGGTCATGCTCGATCGCACCTTCAAGTTCCTGATCAACAGCGCGCTGGCCCAGCCCAAGGTCTTCGTGCACCGCGACTTCATGCCGCGCAACCTGATGGTGGTCGAAAGCGCCGAGCGCCTGACACCGGGCGTCATCGACTTCCAGGACGCCGTGTACGGGCCAATCACCTACGACGTCGTCTCGCTCTTCCGCGACGCCTTCATCTCCTGGAACGAGGAGCAGGAAATCGACTGGGTCGTCCGCTACTGGGAAAAGGCGCGCGCCGCCGGCCTGCCGGTGCGCGAGGACTTCGGCGACTTCTGGCGCGAATACGAGCTGATGGGCCTGCAGCGCCACCTCAAGGTGCTCGGCATCTTCTGCCGCCTGAAATACCGCGACGGCAAGGACAAATACATCGAGGATCTGCCGCGCTTCATGAACTACGCGCGCAAGACGGCCAGCCGCTACGCCGCGCTGAAGCCGCTGCTTACCCTGCTCGACACCCTCGACGGCAAGAGCGCCGAAGTCGGCTACACCTTCTGATGAAAGCCTTCATCCTTGCCGCCGGGCGCGGCGAACGCATGCGTCCGCTGACCGACCACACGCCGAAGCCGCTGTTGCCGGTGGGCGGCAAGCCGCTCATCGCCTGGCATCTGGAACGACTGGCGGCAGCCGGGTTCACCGAGGTCGTCATCAACCACGCCCACCTCGGCAAGAAGATCGAGGCGGCGCTCGGCGACGGCTCGCAGTGGGGCTTGCGGATCCGCTATTCGCCGGAACCGCCGGGCGCGCTGGAAACCGCCGGCGGCATCGCCAACGCCCTTCCCCTGCTCGGCGACCAACCCTTCCTGGTGGTCAATGGCGACGTCTGGTGCGAGATCGATTTTGGCCGTTTTTCCGGGTTGACCGCGGCAGGCAACCAGGCAGTCGCGCACCTCGTCATGGTCGCCAACCCGGCGCACCATCCCGGCGGCGATTTCAGCCTCGACGGCGATCGCATCACTTTCGCGCGGGGCGAACAAACACTCACCTACTCCGGCATCGCGATATTTTCGCCAACCCTCTTCGTCGACGTTCCGCGCGGCTCGGTCATGAAGCTCTATCCCCTGCTCGCCGCCGCGATTCGCCTCGGCACGCTGACCGGGCAACGCCACACGGGCCCCTGGGTTGACGTAGGAACGCCGCAACGCCTGGCCGAACTCGATGCCGCGTTGTCCAGCGTAGATCGCTCATGAATGAGCGTGGTCGCCAACCCCGCATCCTGATCATTGCCGGCCCCAACGGCGCCGGCAAAACCACGTTTGCCCGCGAATTCCTGCCCAACGAGGCAGGCTGCCCGGTTTTCGTCAATGCCGATCTGATCGCGGCGGGGCTGGCCCCGTTTGCCCCGGAATCGGCAGCCATTCCAGCAGCACGCCTGATGTTGCGGGAACTGGCCCGCCATTTTGCTTCACGCACCAGCTTCGCCTTTGAAACCACGCTGGCCGGGCGGACTTACCTGCGGCTGATCAACCGCTGGCAAGCTGCCGGCTATCGCGTCAAACTGATTTTTCTGAGCCTCGACAGTCCGGAGGAAGCGATTGCCCGGGTTGCTCAACGCGTTCGCCAAGGTGGGCATGACATTCCCGAGGCGGTGATCCGGCGCCGCTTCCATGCCGGACTGGACAATTTCCATCGTCACTACGCCCCGCGCGTCGACGCCTGGATGCTTTACGATAACGGCGGATTGACCCCACGATTGCTGGAATGGAGCGAAATATCATGAGTCATCGTCCCATCGAAACCGCCCGCGACCCCGATCTTCGGCTGTCGGTCCAGGCCATGGAACGCGCTGCCTTGCGCGCCCGGGAGATTGCCCGCCAGACCGCCACCGACCTCGTGATCAGCCGCAACGGGGTTGTTGAATGCCTGCCCCCCGATCAGCTTCCCGGGGAAACGCCCACCGTGCAAGAACCTGCCGCCCCTTACAAGGCCCGATGAGCCACACCCATTTCATCGCCCGCCGCAAGCGCCTGCTGAAGACCATAGCCGACGGCGTCGCCATCGTGCCGACCGCGCCGGAAGTCATCCGCAACCGCGACGCGCACCATCTTTACCGCTTCGACAGCTATTTCTGGTACCTGACCGGCTTCCCGGAACCGGAGGCCGTCGTCGTGCTGCTCGGCGCCACCGGTAAAAGCAAAGCCAAATCCATCCTGTTCTGCCGCGAGAAGCACGAGGAACGCGAGATCTGGGACGGCTACCGCTACGGCCCGAAAGCCGCCAAGGCCGCTTTCGGCTTCGATGCCGCCTACCCGATCTCCCAGCTTGACAAGAAACTGCCCGAATTCCTCGTCGACCGCGACACGCTGTGGCACGCCATCGGCCACGACGCCGAATGGGACGCCCGCATCGCCAAAGCCCTGAACGAAGTGCGCGCCCAGACCCGGGCCGGCAAGCGGGCGCCGCGCGCCATCCACGACCTGCGCGCCGAACTCGACGCCATGCGCCTGGTCAAGGACGACGCCGAGGCCGCCATCCAGCAGCGTTCGGCCGACATCGCCAGCGCCGGCCACGCCCGCGCCATGCGCGCCTGCCGCCCCGGCGTGGCCGAGTACGAGCTGGAAGCCGAGCTAACCTACGAATTCCGCAAGCGCGGCGCCGACGCCCACGCCTACACGCCGATCGTCGCCGGCGGCGCCAATGCCTGCGTGCTGCACTACGTCGAGAACAACAAGCTGCTCAACGACCACACCCTAGTGCTGATCGACGCCGGCTGCGAGATCGAAGGCTACGCCGCCGACATCACCCGCACCTTTCCGGTCAATGGCCGCTTCAACGCGCCGCAGAGGGATGTTTACGAAATCGTCCTCGCCGCACAGGACGCCGCCTTTGCCGCCACCGCCCCCGGCCGCCATTTCATGGAAGCGCACGACGCTGCGGTGCGCGTACTGACCCAGGGCCTGGTCGACCTGAAACTGCTCGCCGGCGACCTTGACAACCTGATCGACAAGGGCGACTATAAGCGCTTCTACATGCACCGCACCGGCCACTGGCTCGGCCTCGACGTCCATGACGCCGGTGAATACAAGGCCGGTGACGCGTGGACCACGCTACGGCCGGGAATGACGCTGACCGTGGAACCCGGCCTCTACATCCGCCCCGCCGACGACATTCCGCTGGCGCTGGCCGGAATCGGCATCCGCATCGAGGATGACGTGCGGATCACCGCGACCGGCTGCCACGTCTTCACGGCGGCGCCGAAAACCATCGCCGAGATCGAGGAGGTCATGCGCCATGACTGACAGCCCTTCCCTCTTGGCCCTTCCGCCTTCCCCGATCGGCACGGACATCCTGATCGTCGGCGCCGGCCCGGTCGGCATGACGCTGCATCTGGCGCTCGCCGCCGGCGGCCAGAAATCGCTGCTTTTGGACCGTCGACCGCAACAGGCCCAGCAAGGCGACCCGCGCGCCCTCGCCCTCTCGCACGGCGCCCGCCAGTTGCTCGAACGGATCAAGGCCTGGCCGGCCCGCGCCGCGACGCCGATCGAAACCATCCACGTCTCGCAGAAGGACGGCTTCGGGCGCACCGTGATCGACCGCGCCGACTACGACCTGCCCGCGCTCGGCTACGTCGTCCGCTACCGCGACCTCGCCGCCGAACTCGCGGGGCAACTGTCGCCCGACGCCCTGCTCGACGCCGTCGACATCGTCGACATCCGCCACGGCGAAGATCATGTCGGCGTCTCGCTGCGCCGGGACGGCGTCTTGCACACCTTCCGCGCCAAGGTGCTGATTCACGCCGAAGGAACGCCCGGCGACGATCCGGCGGTCAAGGTCAGCGACTACGGCCAGCACGCGGTGGTCGCCGAGATCACCCCGCAACCCGGCCACAACAGGCGCGCCTGGGAACGCTTCACGCCGGACGGACCGCTTGCCCTGCTGCCGCTCGGAGACCAGTACTCGGTGGTCTTCACGCTGCCGCCGGATAAGGCCGACGCCGTGCTGGCGCTCGACGACGACGCCTTTACCGCCGCGCTGCAGACGCAGTTCGGCCAGCGCATGACCTTCGGCAACCCCGGCCCGCGCAGCCGTTTTCCGCTCGCGCTGCGCATGCGCGAAACGCTGGTCAAGGGCAGCGAAGCGTGGATCGGCAATACCGCGCAAACGCTGCACCCGGTCTCCGGCCAGGGCTTCAACCTTGGCCTGCGCGACGCCTGGCAACTCGCCGAAATACTGCTCGAAAAAGGCGTCGACCGCGGCAGCCTGGCAAGCTACGCCGCCAGCCGTCGTCTCGACCGTCACGGCAGCGCGTTGTTCACTGACCAGATCGTCCGCGCCTTCTCCAACGATTTCGGCCCGCTCAAACTGGCCCGCGGCCTCGGCCTGCTCGCCCTCGACCTCTTCCCGCCCGCCCGCCACTTCGTCGCCAAACGCATGATCTGGGGCGCCCGCGCCTGGCCGTGAGAAACAGCGAAGGGTGAAGAGGGAAGGGGGAAGAGTAAAACCCACCACCCCACCCTTCCCCCTTCCTCCTTCTCCCTTCGCGAATGAAAACAGCCACCGCCTGGTTCCTCGCCTGCCGCCCGAAGACGCTCTCGGTCTCGCTGTCGCCGGTGCTCGTCGGTACCGCCATCGCCTGGCACAACAGCGGCCGCGTCCTCTGGCTGCCGCTGCTCGCCGCGGCGCTCGCTGCCGCCCTGATCCAGATCGGCACCAACCTGTTCAACGATGTCGGCGATTTCCGGCGCGGCGCCGACACGCCCGGTCGTCTCGGGCCGAAACGCGCCACCGCCGAAGGCTGGCTCGCCGCGGGCGTGGTCGAGGCCGCTGCCTGGCTCGCCTTCGTCCTCGCCTTTGTCTGCGGCATCTACCTGGTCTGGCACGGCGGCTGGCCGATGGTCGGCATCGGCCTCGCCTCGCTCGCCGCTGGCTGGGCCTACACTGGCGGCCCGGCGCCGATCGCCTACCGGCCGCTCGGAGAAGTCTTCGTCTTCATCTTCTTCGGCCTGGTCGCCGTCGGCGGCAGTTATTACCTGCAGGCACTGACGCTGACCCCGCTTGCCGTCTTCGCCGCCGCGCTGGTCGGCCTCCATGCGGCGGCAGTCATCACCGTGAACAACTACCGCGACCGCGACGGCGACGCCCGCAATGGCAAGAACACGCTGGCCGTCGTGCTCGGCCGGCGGGCAACGCGACGCCTTTACACCATCGAGATGCTGGCGCCCTACGCCCTGCTGCCGCTGCTCGCCGCCACCGCCGGCCTGCAACTCGCGTTCGCGCTGCTGCTCGCCCTCGCCTTCGCGATTTGACTGTTTTTTGGGCGCCGACTCGGGTAAACTCCGGGGCTTGCCCCGTTTCGCCGTCCCCGTC
>Ga0209573_1006161_pt1 | contig 10199 bp, 7 predicted proteins | sample TNRBio252014_DNA_FD_185870 | JGI IMG/M metagenome (GOLD analysis project Ga0209573, IMG submission 185870) | Wastewater treatment Type I Accumulibacter community from EBPR Bioreactor in Madison, WI, USA - TNR Reactor_6/25/2014_ DNA (SPAdes)... | ecosystem: Engineered > Bioreactor > EBPR >...
GTCCTGGTCGGCGCCGACGGCGCGCGCTCGCGCGTGCGCCGCGTTCTGAGCCAGCCCTTCAACGGCGACCGCCACACCGCGATCGCCGTCCGCGCCTATGTCGACGCGCGTCACGAGCCGCGCGGCTACCAGCAGTTCGACTTCATCGACGGCATGCCCTTCCCCGGTTATGCGTGGATCTTCTCGGACGGCCACGGAAGGGCCAATGTCGGCCTCGGCGTGGCCGTCGACGCCTACAAGGCCGACGGCGCCCGCTTCGAGGACCTTCTGTCCCGCTACTGCGCGCATCTCGGCGGCCAGGTGCTGAGCACGCCGGTCGAGATCGAGACGGCGATCCTGCCGCTCGGCTCGCAGCGGCCGGCGCTGTCCTTCGTCGATCGCCCGGCGGCACTCGTCGGCGACGCCGGCTCGATGATCAATCCCGCACTCGGCGAAGGCATCTTCTACGCCATGTACGGCGGCCTGCTGCTCGGCGAGCGCCTGGCGCCCGCACTCTCGGGCCGCGGCGACGTCCGCACGGCGCTTGCCGCCTTCGAACGCGAGTTCACCCGCCAGATGGCGTCGGGCTACCGCGACGCCCGGCTGCTCACGCGCGTGGTTTCGCACAAGGCCGTGCTCGGCTATCTCATCCGCCGCTACGCGGACGATCCCGACTTCTGCTACGACCTGAACGAGATGATCATGGGCATCATGCCGCCCCGCCGGTCGCCCACGATACCCCGCCTGCTGGCGCGGACGCTGCTGCCGCGGCTGTTCCAACGAAAGCCGCGGCCTGCGCGGCGGTCTGCCGGAGGACGGCAATGAACGCTGCCCCGCCGCCGGCTGCCGCAGCCGCCGCCATCCACCTCGACCTCTCCCCGCATGCCGAGGCCGACACCGAATGGTGGTACTGCCAGGGCGGCTTCGAAGGCGCCTCGACCGGCCGGCGCAACCTCGTGCTGCTGCTCTTCCGCCGCCGGGGGCGCCGGGATACCGGCAAGGATGGCTGGTTTCTGCTGATTTCGGTCACCGATCCCGCCGCCGGCACGCAGCGCGTCACCAGCCTGGCGACGCCGGAGATGGCCGACGCCTTCGGCCGCGAGGCGCTCGCCGACCTCCTCGAGGGCGGCGTTCCGAAGGCGATGGCCGAGGCCTATGTCGACGAGATCCTGGCCTGCGGTCCGGCGGCGCCGATCGTCGTCTCCGCCACCGGCGTCGAGGCTTCTCCGACGGTCCTCGACCACCGCCTGGAAGGCTTCGCCATCCGCCAGTCCGGCCCCGACCGGATCGACGTCGGCTTCGACCTCCCCGGGGACGGCCGCCGCTGCCTCTTCGCTCTGACGCCGGTGACGCGCTGGTTCCGCGATTCGCGCATCGGCGCCGAAGGCAGCGTCGGCCTCATGGAGTATGCCAGCTGCCCGCGCGTCGCGCTCGCCGGCGACGTCGGCGGCGAGCCGGTCACCGGCCGCGTCTGGTTCGACCACCAGTGGGGCGGACACGGCTGGTTCGAGCCGCACGGCGAGAGTGGCCACATGCTCGGCTGGGCCTGGCTGGCGATCAACCTCGACGACGGCAACGACCTGCTCGTCTCGGTGGCGATCGACATGACGACGCGCGAGATCGGCAAGGCCGGCGCCGTGTGGTTCGAGAAGGGCGTCGAGCCGCGCCTGGTCGAGACGGTCGGCGGCGGCGAGCTGCGCCGCTGGCGCAGCGAGCGCACCCACGCCGACTATCCCGTCTCCTGGCGCATCGTCATCCCCGAGCTCGATGCCGACCTCGTCTTCTCGCCGGCCCAGGACAATTGCGAGATCCCGATCTACGGCATCCCGACGGCGGTCTGGGAAGGCGCCGGGACGATCGGTGGAACGCTCTGCGGGCGGCCTGCGGCGGGCCGCGCCCATCTCGAGCTCTACGGCTATGCCTTCCCCACCGACTTCGACCGCTTCCGCGACGCATGGATCGACCGCATCGACGCTCTCATCGCCGGCTTCCTGCCGCGCCGCCTCGACGACGACTGGCTGCGGGCGGCGGCCGGGGTGCCGCGCGGCCGCTACGATGCCGACGCGCTGACGCGGCTGGTCAGCACCCCGGCCTGGACGCTGCTCGAACGCGGCGGCAAGCACTGGCGCTCGGTGTTCGGCATCCTGATGCTCAGCGCGCTCGGCAGCCCTGTCGAGCCCTACGAGGAGCTGGTCACAGTCATCCCCGAGCTGCTCCACGCCGGCTCGCTGATGATCGACGACATCGAGGACCGCTCGGTGCTGCGCCGCGGCGGGCCGGCCATCCACACGATCTTCGGCGAGCCGGCGACCATCAACGCCGGCAACGCCCTCTATTTCCTGCCTTTGCTCACGGTCGCGCGAAATCCCAACCTCGACGCGGCGCAGCGCGAGGCGATCTACCGGATCTCCTTCGACCTGTTCGTGCGCGCCCATCTCGGCCAGGCGCAGGACCTCGACACCGAGCGCTGGGTCGGCGACGCCGCCGTCCTCGCCGACCTCGACGGCCGGCTGGACGTTTCCCTCCAGACCTATGCGCTGAAGACCGCCGCCCCGATCCGGGCGCTCACCGGCGTGCTGTGCATGATCGCGGCGGCCGACGAGCGCACGACCGAAGTCTGCATGCGCTACGCCGAGACGGCCGGCATCGCCTACCAGATCGTCGACGACACCAACAACTTCACCGGCGGCGCCAAGTGGGGCAAGGAGACCGGCGAGGACATCCGCGAGCGCAGGTTGACCTATGTCGTGCTGCGCGCGCTGAAGGCCCTGCCCGCCGCCGGCCGCGACCGGCTGTGGGCGATCCTCTGCGCCGATCCGGCTTCCTTCACGGCGGACATGCAGGCCGAGGCCTGCCGCCTCGTCGAGCAATCCGGCGTGATCGAGCGCTGCCGCGAAGAAGCCCGCGCCATGATCGGCGACGCCTGGACCGAACTCAGCGATGTCCTGCCGCCGTCGCACTCGAAGCTGCTGCTCCGGCTTCTCGTCGAGCAGATCCTTGAAGGGGCGAGCTGAGGCGCACGGCCGAGGGCGCGGTCAGCCGGCCCTACCCCACAGGCGCAGGGCATGGTCGCTTATGTCCGCCGGCCAGCCGGCCGCTTCGGCGCGGAACCGCGCCTCGTCGCCGGCGAATAGCGCGCGCGACGCCTCCTCGAAACCCGCCAGGTCGCCGGCCATCGCCATCATGAAGCGATAGGCGGCGTCCGTCGCCGCGCGACGCGCCGCGCGGCCCTCATCGGCCGCGCGCGCCTGGTCGACCAGCCGGCGCAGGGCCTGTGACGCGCCGCCCGGCTGCGCCGCCAGCCAGTCCCAGTGGCGCGGCAGCAGCGTCACCTCGCGCGCCACGACGCCGAGTTTCGGCCGCCCGCGGCCTGGTTTCACCGTATCGTCCGCCTCGGGCGACCCCGGACGAAACCCGAGGCGTCTGAGTACATCCTCGTCGCTGCCGCGCAGGTCGAGGTCGACGACCTTGCCGCTGGCGTCGTCGAAGACGAGCACGGCGATCTCCGGCCGCGCCACGGTTTCCGCCTTCGCCGCCAGGGCCACGTCTGGCAACGGGCCTCGCGCAAGGACGCGCTGGCCGGCGAAGGCGGTAACGAAGGGGTTGAGCGGCTCGCTCACGCGGCGAAGGATCCCGGTTGCATATTAATATTACCCGGACTAAATAGCACCCATCATTTAAATCCGGGTAAAAATACCATGTCAACCGTGGACCGCAAGGCGGCGATCGCCGAATACAAGAAGCGCAAGGCTCTCGCCGGTATCTTCGCCGTGCGCTGCCTGGCTAGCGGCGAGGCCTGGGTAGGACGGGCGCCCGACGTCGACAGCATCGAGACGCGGCTGCGCTTCGGCCTGCGTGCGGGCGGCCATCGCCATCCTGCCATGCAGGCCGCCTGGAACGCGCATGGCGGCGGCAGTTTTGCCTTCGAGATCGTCGAGACGGTCGACGAGGAACTCCCTTACCTCCGCGATGCCATCCTCAAGGGCCGCCTCGCCCACTGGCGCGAGGCGCTCGGCGCCGACCTCGCCTGAGCCTCCCCTACGCAGCCGCCAGCAAACTCGCGTTGCCTCCGGCCGCCGTCGTGTCGACGCAGACGGCGCGCTCGTGCGCGTAGGCTGCCGGATAGATCGCCTCGGTCACCAGCGGCACGATCGGGCCCGAGCGCCTGGCCAGCGCCTGGCGCACGGCGCGTTGCGCGTCCGCATCGCCGGCGAGCGCCACGACGTCGACCGGCAGGTCGGCGAGGTCGTCCGCCGCCACCGTTCCGTCGATCGCCGCGACCGGCAGGCCCTTGCCGGTGAGCGGATGCAGCGCCGCGGCTGCGCCCGGCGCCACGGCGAGTACCGCGTTGCCGGCGGCGAGCGCCTGGATCGCCTGCGACAGCAGCGTCTCGGGATCCGGACCGAGGCAGAGCACCCGCCCGCGCGGCAGCAGCGACAGCGTGTTCGCCTCGCCCGTCGGCCCCGGCAGGTCGGCCTGTCCGTACTCGATCTGCGCCGCCGCGGCGATCGCCGCCGCACCCTTGCCGCGCAGGTGCTTCCTCAGGATCGCGATGCGGTCCGGCCGCGTCGACCAGCCGCCGGACGCAGGATCGCCGGGATGGCCGGCGAGCCGCGAGGCCGCGACCGTCTCGGCCGACGTGACGACCGGCTCGCTCGCGGCGCCCTCGGCAATGCGGAAGCGGCGCAGGTAGTGCGGCCCGCCGGCCTTCGGCCCGGTGCCCGAAAGCCCCTCGCCGCCGAAGGGCTGCGCGCCGACCACGGCGCCGATCTGGTTGCGGTTGACATAGATGTTGCCGGCATGCACGCCGTCGACGAAGTGCTGGACGCGCGCCTCGATGCGCGTATGCAGGCCGAAGGTCAGCCCGTAGCCCTTGCGGTTGATGGCCTCGATGACGGTGTCGATCCTGTCGGCCTCGAATGTGGCGACGTGAAGCACCGGGCCAAACACCTCGCGCTCCATCTCCTCGATGCCGGAGACGCGCAGCACGTGCGGCGCGACGAACAGCCCTTCCGCCGGCGCCTCGCGCTTCGCCACGAGCCGGCCCTTCGCCGCCATGGCCCCGCAGTAGGACGCGATCTGCGCCCGTGCGTCCTCGTCGATCACCGGGCCGACATCGGTGGCGATCCGCCAGGGGTCGCCGACGGTGAGCGCCTGCATGGCGCCTTCCAGCATGGCGAGTACCTTCTTCTCGACGTCCTTCTGTACGTAGAGCACGCGCAGCGCCGAGCAGCGCTGGCCGGCGCTCTGGAAGGCCGAGGCGAGAATGTCGCGCACCGCCTGCTCGGGCAGCGCGGTGGAATCGACCACCATGGCGTTCAGCCCGCCGGTCTCGGCGATCAGCATGGCGTCGGGCGCGGCGGTCTTGGCCAGCTGCCGCTCGATCAGCCTCGCCACCTCGGTCGAGCCGGTGAAGCACACGCCGGCGATGCGCGGATCGGCGGTCAGCGGCGCGCCGACCGACGGCCCGTCGCCGGGCAGGAGCTGGACGACGTCCTCCGGCACGCCCGCCTCGCGCAGCAGCGCGACGGCGCGCGCGGCGATCAGCGGCGTCTGCTCGGCCGGCTTGGCGAGCACCGAATTGCCGGTGACGAGCGCAGCCGCCACCTGGCCGGTGAAGATCGCCAGCGGGAAGTTCCACGGCGAGATGCAGACGACGGCGCCGCGCGCCCGCGTTCCCTGTTCCGCGGCGGCCGCCTCGGCGGCGTAGTAGCGCAGGAAGTCGACCGCCTCGCGCACTTCCGCCACGGCGTCGGCGAGCGTCTTGCCCGCCTCGCGCGTGGCGAGCGCGAAGAACTCGATCGCGTGGCGCTCGTAGAGGTCGGCGGCGCGCCTGAGCACGGCGGCGCGCTCGGCGACCGGCCGCGCCGCCCAGGCGGGCTGCGCCTCGACGGCGAAGCGCACGGCCGTCGCCACCTGCCCGGCGTCGACCTCGTGCACGGTGCCGACGACGTCGTCGGGCCGCGCCGGGTTCACGATCCTGCGCGTCCGCGCATAGCCGGCGGCGCGCGTCACCGGCTTCGCCGTCCAGCGTTCGGGTCCGGAGAAGGCCCCGCGCCCGGCCTCGATCTCGGCCAGCGTCGTCGGGTCGGTGATGTCCCAACCCTTCGCATTCCTGCGGCCCGCGCCGAAGATGTCGGCCGGTTTCGGGATCGATGGGTTGGCCGCCGGTCCCTGCGCCGCCACCGTGTCGAACGGGTCGCGGGCGATCTCCTCGGCGGAAACGTCCTCGTCGACGATCTGGTGGACGAAGGAGGAGTTGGCGCCGTTCTCCAGAAGCCGGCGGACGAGATAGGCGAGCAGGTCGGAATGCGCGCCCACCGGCGCGTAGATGCGGCAGCGCGTGCCTTCCGCGATGCGCACCGCCTCGTGCAGCGCCTCGCCCATGCCGTGCAGTCGCTGGAACTCGAAGCAGTCGCGATCGGGCGCCATGGCCAGCACCGCGGCGACCGTGTGCGCGTTGTGAGTGGCGAACTGCGGGTAGATGCGGTCGGTCATGCCAAGCAGCTTCCGCGCATTGGCGATGTAGGAGACGTCGGTGTTGGGTTTGCGCGTGAACACCGGGTAACCGGGCAGGCCGAGCGTCTGCGCGCGCTTGATCTCGGTGTCCCAGTAGGCGCCCTTGACCAGCCGCACCATGATGCGGCGGTCGAGCCTTTCCGCCAGCGCATGCAGCCAGTCGATGACGAAGGCGGCGCGCGGCCCGTAGGCCTGCACGACCACGCCGAAACCGTCCCAGCCGGCGAGGCTTTCGTCGGCGAGCACGCGCTCGATGACGTCGAGCGAAAGGTCCAGCCGGTCGGCCTCCTCGGCGTCGATGTTCAACCCCATGCGCGCGTCGCGCGCGGCCCGGGCCAGCGTCAGCAGGCGATCGGCCATCGCCGGCAGCATGGTCTCCTTCTGCGCCACCTCGTAGCGCGGGTGGAGCGCCGACAGCTTCACCGAGATGCCGGGGTTGCGGCGGATGTCGGATCCCGACGAATGCGCGGCAAGCGCGGCGATCGCGTCGGCATAGGCGCGGTGGTAGCGCAGCGCGTCCTCTTCCGTGCGCGCCGCCTCGCCGAGCATGTCGTAGGAATAGAGGTAGCCCTTCTGCGTCATCGGCCGGCCGCGCTTCACCGCCTCGGCGATCGTGCGGCCGAGCACGAACTGCTCGCCCATCTCGCGCATGGCGGCGGCCACCGCCGTGCGGATCACCGGTTCGCCCAGCCGCCGCACCATCGAGCGCAGCGTCCCCTCGATGCCGCCCTCGCCCTCGTCGAGCACCTTGCCGGTCAGCATCAGCGCCCAGGTCGAGGCGTTGACGAAGATCGAGCTCGAGCCACCGGAATGCGAGGACCAGTCGTGCGGCGCGATCTTGTCGCGGATCAGATCGTCCATCGTGCCGGCGTCGGGCACGCGCAGCAGCGCCTCGGCGAGGCACATCAGCGCCACGCCCTCCTTCGTCGACAGGCCGTAGGTCGACAGGAACACTTCCATCAGCCGCGGGTCGGACGATCCGCGCACCGCGCGCACCAGGTCGGCGGCGCGCGCCGAGATCGCCGCGCGATCGGCATCGGAGAGGTCGGCCAGCGCGATCAGCCGGGCGAGAGCGGCGGCCTCGTCGGGCAGCGTGTTGGCGCGGATGTCGGCACGGATTGCGTCGAGCGGCTGGGCTGGCATGAAGGCATCCCCGAGACTGGCGAAGAGTGATCCCGATCCCGCCGGCAGGCAAGCGCATCGACGAGATCCTGGCAGCCCGGATAGCACGGAACGGCCAATCCGGTCCGGTCCGTTCCTGTGGCAATCCCGGTCCGTTTCGTCTATTCTTGTCGATATGAATAATCGGATCGGACCATCATGCCGCAGCCTTCAGACCATCTGGACCGTTTCGACCGGGCGATCCTCGCCGCGCTCTCCGCCGACGGCCGCCTTTCGATGGCCGAACTCGCGGCAAAGGTCGGGCTGACCAAGACGCCGGTGCAGGCGCGGGTGAAGCGCCTCGAGGCCGACGGCTTCATCCGCGGCTACTCCGCACTGGTCGACCGCGAGCGCATGGGCGAAGGCCACGTCGCCTTCGTCCAGGTGAAGCTCTCGGACACGCGCTCCGCCGCCCTCGACGCCTTCAACCGCGCCGTCCAGGCGGTGCCGGCCATCGAGCAGTGCCACATGATGGCGGCGAGCTTCGACTATCTGCTCAAGGTGCGCACGAAGGACATCGCCTCCTACCGCAAGGTGCTCGGCGAGAAGATCTCGGCGCTGCCCCACGTGGCGCAGACCTCGACCTTCGTCGCCATGGAGACGGTGAAGGACCGGTACTAGCCCCTACTCCGCCAGCGTGCCGAGGAAGGCGATCAGCGCCGCGCGCTCCCTGTCCGACATCTTCAGCGGCTTCAGCTCCGAATGGCCCGAGACGCTCGCCGGCGCGCGCACATAGTGGTCGACGACGTCTTCGATCGTGGCGATCTGGCCGGAATGCATGTAGGGCGGCCGGGCGGCAGCGCCGCGCAGCGACGGCGTCTTGAAGGCGCGCTCCAGTTCCTCGCCCTCCTTCACCATGAAGCGAAGTTCGGCGCAGGCTTCCTCGCCGCCGTCGCGATGGATGCCCAGGCAGTTGAACGGATCGTCGAGCAGCTTCTTCGCGCCCGCAGCGCGGCCGGTGTCTTCCGGCAGGCCGTCGACCGGCGGCACGCCTGTGTTGTGGAAATGATCGTCGGTGAATCGCGGGCCGTTGTGGCATGTGACGCAGTTGGCGCGGCCGATGAACAGGCGCAGGCCGTACACCTCCTGCTCGGTGAGCGCGGCGTCGCCGTCCGGCCTGCGCCCGGCGGCAATCGCGTCGGCGAAGCGGTCGAAGCGCGTCGGCCGGTGCACGATCGTGCGCTCGAAGGCGGCGATCGCCTTGCCGAGGTTGGCGAAGACCGTGTCCACCTCGCGCCTCTTCTCCTCCGGCATCGCCTGCCAGGCGGCCCTTTCCGCATCCGAGCCGAGCGGCGAGGCCGCGGCCGGCACGTCCGCCAGGTCGGGCAACGGTCCGAAGATCTTCTCGTAGCGCACGCCGAAGGCGTCCGCGACGAATCGGGCGTAGGCAGCGCGCGTGCCGCCGTGCTCGCGCGCGTCCTCCAGCGGCCCCAGCGCCTGCGCCCACAGGCTGTCCTTGCGCCCGTCCCAGAAGAGGAAGGGCGCCCGCGCCACGCCGGCCAGCGGCATCGCCCGCCGGTCGGTGGTCCCAAGCCCGACCGAGCGCGGCAGGTCGTCCTGGAACTGGCGCTCGGAGAGATGGCAGGTGGCGCAGGCGACGGTGCCGTCGCGGCTCAGCCGCCGCTCGGAGAACAGCGTCTCGCCGAATTCCGCGGCCGCCGGGTCGTCGGCGACGCGGTTGGTCGTGTCTGCGGGAAGCGGCGGCAGCGCCGACAGTGACAGCGACGCGATCGTCGCCTTCTCCGCATTGGTGAAGTCCTCCGGCTGGCAGGCGGCGACGCCGGCCAGCGCCAGGAGGACCGCGATCAGTCGCGTACGCACCGTCCTCTCCTAGAGCGTCAGGTTGAAGACGACGCTGTCGTCGCCCGCCGCCGCCTTGATGTCGAACTTGAATTCCCACCACCCGCTCATGTTGAAGCGCACGCCCTCGATCCGGTAGCGGCCCTCGCCGAGATAGGCGGTCGCCTGCGGCTGCGTCGGCAGGCCGTGCCCGTGCTGCGGCATGCCGCCGCCGACCGAGATGGCGGCGCCCTCGAGCGGCGCGCCGTCCGCCGTCTTCAGCGTCAGGATCCAGCTGTGCAGCGGACCCTGCTCGAGCGGCTCCTTCTCCGGCGCGATGGCAACCGCGTACAATCCCTTCGCCGATGCCTTCGCGCGCGACAGGTCGAGATCGTCCGGCGGGGTCATCATCATGCCGTAGCCTATGATGCCGATGGCCACCGCGACCGCGATGGCGAGGAGGACGTATGCGAGGGATCGCCTGTTCATTTTGTGCTCTCTTGCCTGCACTTTTCCTTCGATGCGGCGGCTCTAGGCCTTCCCGCGACTGGAAGGTCAAGCGCCTTTTTTTCGTGGCTTCGGCGCCGCCGCGAGTGTAGAGCCGAAACGGTTTCGAGGGGAGGTACGCAATGCAGGGCAATGGCGTGGCCGCGGTCGGCGAGTGCATGCTGGAGCTTTCCGCGCTGCCGGGCGGCGACTGGCGCATGGGCTTTGCCGGCGACACCTTCAACACGCTCTGGGCGATGCGGGCGCTGCTGCCG
>Ga0209573_1006162_pt1 | contig 10197 bp, 6 predicted proteins | sample TNRBio252014_DNA_FD_185870 | JGI IMG/M metagenome (GOLD analysis project Ga0209573, IMG submission 185870) | Wastewater treatment Type I Accumulibacter community from EBPR Bioreactor in Madison, WI, USA - TNR Reactor_6/25/2014_ DNA (SPAdes)... | ecosystem: Engineered > Bioreactor > EBPR >...
GGCGCCAAGGTGTCCGAGATGCACTGCAACTTCCTCATCAACGACGCCAGTGCCACGGGTGAGGATGTCGAGACGCTTGGTGAGACCGTGCGCGCGCGCGTCAAAGCCGCGTCCGGCATCGAGCTGCAGTGGGAGATCATCCGCCTTGGTCGCCCGCGCGACGGCCACGCCGTCGGCGAGGCGCTGGCCTTGAAGGCAGCCTGAGAGGCATTGGCAACACGGCGTCCGCCGCACGGGAGTTGAGCCATGACCCAGCACGTCGCCGTCCTCATGGGCGGCTGGTCTGCCGAGCGCGAGGTGTCGCTGTCGTCGGGCAAGGAATGCGCGGCGGCGCTCGAGGCGGAAGGCTTCAAGGTCACGCGCGTCGACGTCGATCGCAACCTGGCCGCGACGCTGACGACGCTGAAGCCCGACGTCTGCTTCAATGCTCTGCACGGCCGCTGGGGTGAGGACGGCTGCGTGCAGGGCCTGCTCGAGATCCTTGGGCTTCCCTACACGCACTCGGGCGTTCTGGCGTCTTCGGTGGCCATGCATAAGGAACAGACCCGCCGCATCATGGCCAAGCTCGGCGTTCCCGTCGCCGATGGCCTGATGGTCACGCCGCAGCAGGCTCTGGCTGACCATGTCATGGCGCCGCCTTATGTCGCCAAGCCCGTCGCCGAGGGCTCGAGTGTTGGCGTCGTGATCGTCAAGGAAGGCGCCAACCGTCCGCCGGAAGCCATCGGCCGCATTCCTGTGACCCGCGACAACGAGATCTTGGTCGAACGCTTTATTCCCGGCCGCGAGCTGACCTGCGGTGTCGTCAAGGGCGAGGCCACCGACATCATCGACATCGTCGCCGCCGACCATCTGCAATTCTACGATTACGAAGCCAAGTACGCTCCTGGCGGCTCGAAGCACATCTTGCCGGCGCGCATCCCCGCGGCCGTCGCAGCGACAATCCAGCGTCACACCCTCGCAGCCCACAAGGCGCTCGGCTGCCGCGGCGTCTCGCGCTGCGATTTCCGTTGGGACGAGGCCAAGGACGACCTGATCTTCCTCGAGATCAACACCCAGCCCGGCATGACGCCCACCTCGCTGGTGCCCGAGCTCGCCGCGCACGCCGGCATGAGCTTTGGCCAATTGGTCGTCTGGCTCGTCGCCGACGCCGGCCTCGATCGTTAACGGCGGGCGACAATCCCGCCCGCGCCTCGATTCATCGAAAATTAATCCGTTTCATGAAGGGTTAACGATGGACAGCCCGGTTTTGGCTGCGCCGGTCGTGCCGCGTTCACCCTGTATCGGCCTGAACGCCGACGGTGCCATCAGGTCAAAAGACCGGGAACGGAAGGGTCGGACGGCAACACGTGGTCGAGACGCGGACAAACAGTAGGTTTTGGTGGAGGGGTGCGGATGCCCCCGCCGCGCCAAAGCCTGTTCGCGCGCCGCAACCTACCGTCCAGGCGATGGCTATGCCGGTACAGCATGCCGCATTCGAGCCTGCCGACGTGGCTCTGGTCATGCCCTCGATGGTGCCCGAGGCAATGCCGGAGCCTGAGGCGGCCGCGCCGATCGCAATTGACAGGCAACCTGTCCTCGAGCCCGTCACCGGCATCATCGCGTCTGCGCCACGCCGGTCGATGGCGTTGCGGCGGCGCGTGCGGGTACCATCGCTTGCCGCGGCTGGCCTGGCCGGAGTCCTCTTGTTTGCTGGTCTCAGCGGCTTCGGTCGTGAGGTGCGGGTCGCAACTCCGATCGGGGCGCAGATCGATCTTCTGCTTCGCTCCGCCGGCTTCTCGATCAACGAGATCGCGATCTCCGGCCACCGCCTGACGCTCGACGCGGACATTTTCACCGCCCTGCGGATCGACGCGAACACGTCGATCCTGGCCTACGACGTCGCAGCGGCCAGGAAGCGCGTCGAGGACATCTCGTGGGTCGCCGAGGCCCACGTCGCCCGCGTCTTCCCGGACAAGCTGCGGATCGTGGTCAGCGAGCGCAAACCGGTGGCATTGTGGCGGCACGGCGATCAGCAGGCTCTCATCGACGCCACCGGCCGCGTGCTCGCGCGCGTCGCCAAGGGCTCGCAACCGTCGCTGCCGGTGGTGGCGGGCGAAGGCGCCCCTGCGGCCGCTGCCGAACTGCTGGGCGCGCTCGAGCTGCATCCATGGATTGGCCAGCGGATACAAACCGCGACCCGCGTCGGGCAGCGGCGCTGGAGCCTCGCGCTCACCGACGGGACCATGATCCATCTGCCGGAGGCAAGTGCCGCAGATGCATTGCGCCGCCTTGCTGAAATGGATCGGCGCACCCGCCTGCTGAGCCGCCCCCATCAAACGATTGATTTGCGTCGCGTTGGTCTGGTCGCCCTTGCTCCCGTGCCGAAGCGCGCTGCGGCGGAGGGACCGGACAGGCGCGGGACCAGGGAGTCTGGAGTGCCATGACCGTCGGACAACGTCGAACAGGCGGACATTCTGCAGGAGTCGCCGGTGTCCTCGACATCGGCACGAACAAGATCTGCTGCCTGATCGCGGCGCCGGATGCGACGGGCCGCATGGGATTGCTGGGCTTGGGCCACCAGCGCTCGCGGGGCATCAAGGCGGGCATGATCGCCGATGCCGCCGAGGCCGAAGCCGCGGTGCGCTCAGCGCTCGCTCAGGCGGAGCGGATGGCTGGACTGACCCTCGACCATATCGATATCGCGTTGGCTTGCGGCCGCTTGTCGGCGAGCCGGTTCACGGTCCGCGCAGGGGTTGAGCATGCCGTCGTCACCGATGCCGAAATCGCCCGCCTCGTTGGCGGCGCCGAGGCATTCGTGGCCAAGAGTGGCCGCGTCGCCGTTCACATCGAGCATTCGGATTGGTGGCTGGATGGCGTCGGCGGCGTCGCCGATCCGAGGGGACTGGCCGGTCGCGAGTTGGCGACGCAAGTGACGGCGGTGTCGGCGGACGACGGGCCGTTGCGCAACCTTTTGGCGGTGATCGAGCGCTGCCACATAGAGGTCGGCCGGCTGGTGCCGGTGCCGCTCGCGAGCGCGATTGCGGTGACGGCCCCGGAAGAGCGTGCCGGACAGGTGCTCGTCGTCGACCTCGGTGGCGGCACGGTCACGCTTGCCGCGATCGTCGATGGGGCGCTCGTAGCGGTCGAGGCAATTCCGGTCGGCAGCAACCACATCACGTACGATATCGCCCGCTCTCTGGCCACTTCGGTTGCAGAGGCTGAGCGAATCAAAACGCTTTATGGCACACTGGTCAAGGCGGCGTCCGACAACTCCGAGTTCATCTCCTACCCTGTGGAGACTGCGGAGGGGCGAGCGATGTATCAGACGAGCAAAGCCCAGCTCCGTTCGATCATCGAGCCGCGTGTCGAGAGTTTGTTCGCATTGATCTCGGAGCGGCTCATCGCATCCGGGGCCGGTGCATTCTTGACCGGTCGCGTGCTTCTGACCGGTGGTGGCGGTCAGCTTCTCGGGCTCGATCAAGCCTGGATGCAGCGCTTTGGCGGCGATGCCCGTGTCGCCCGTCCGCGCCCGCTGCTCGGAATGCAGGCCGGGATGTGCAGTCCCGCCCTGTCGGCGGCTTTGGGTCTCCAATGGTCGCTGCGTGAATTGAAGTCGAGTGGTCGACAGTTGAGTGCCGGACATGCATCGCGTCGCGGTTATCTTGGCCGCATGCAGAAGTGGCTCGGCGAAGGGTTCTGAGTGGTCATCGAGTGATGTCGGTCTGTGGGCCGATGGATTGCCGATCGGGACGGACTGACGGCGCTTGGCGCCTACCGGCCTGAACGGGGAATCAGAGGGGCTGATGAGCATCAAACTGCAGTTGCCCAAGGTCACGGACCTGAAGCCGCGCATCACCGTCATCGGTGTTGGCGGTGCGGGTGGCAATGCGGTCAACAATATGATCGCGTCCGGGCTCAACGGGGTCGACTACATCGTCGCCAATACGGACGCGCAGGCGCTCGCCACGTCCAGTGCGGAGCGCCGCATCCAGCTTGGCATATCGCTGACCGAAGGGCTCGGCGCCGGATCGAAGCCCGAGATCGGCCAGGCCGCGGCCGAGGAGGCGATCGAGGAGATCAAGGCTCAGATCATTGGCTCCCACATGGTGTTCATCGCCGCTGGCATGGGCGGCGGCACCGGCACCGGAGCTGCGGCCGTGATCGCGCGGGCTGCACGCGAAGCCAACATCCTCACGGTTGGGATCGTCACCAAGCCGTTCCAGTTCGAAGGCACGCGGCGGATGCGGATTGCCGAAGCCGGCATCGCTGAACTGCGCAAATACGTCGACACGCTGATCGTCATCCCGAATCAGAACCTGTTCCGCGTCGCCAACGAGAAGACGACATTCGCCGAAGCCTTCATCCTGGCCGATCAGGTGCTTTATTCGGGCATCGCATGCATCGTCGATCTCATCGTCAAGGAAGGCCTGATAAACCTCGATTTCGCCGACGTTCGCACTGTGATGAGCGACATGGGCACGGCGATGATGGGAACAGGCGAGGCCAACGGCGAACGGCGCGCCATTCGTGCCGCCGAGGAGGCGATTGCCAATCCGCTGCTCGATGAAATCTCCCTGAAAGGCGCAAAGGGTCTGTTGCTGTCGATCATCGGTGGCCGCGATCTGACGCTGTATGAGGTCGACGAGGCGGCGAGCCGCGTTCGCATGGAGGTCGATCCGGAGGCCAACATCATCGTCGGCGCCACCTTCGACGAATCGATGGGGGATCGGATCCGTGTGGCCATCGTGGCGTCAGGACTTGTCCTCGGCCAGATGCCGCAGTCGAACCCCGGTCTCTCCAAGCTCAATCCGGCATCGCCGGCGCAACGGTCGGCGCCAGCCCCGACTCCGCTTCCCGGCATGCCAGTCCAAGCTCAAAACTCATCGCGCCACGGCAGCGGCCCGCTTCCGCCGCCGGTGCCGCCAATGGCGGCCTCCGACGGTCCCGTGCCTGGCCGCGAGATCTGGCGGGCGCCCGGTGATGTCGTGATTGAAGAGGCGGCCCCGCATAAGGCTCAGCCGTCGATGCGTGAGACGGCCGCGCAGGATCCACGTTATGTGCCAGCGCCCGCGTTTGCGCCCGCGGCACCTGAAAATGTGCCGCGCCAGCAGCGGCGTCTGCCGGACGTCGATGACTTCCCGGCTGTCGGGCAACGGGAATATCGCGCCAAGGCCGGTCAGTACCCGGAGCAGCCTGCTAACGCACCGCCGCGGGCCTACGAGCCTGCCCCGGCTGAAACACCCCAACCCCGCGGTGGCTTTCTTCAGCGCATCGTCAATCCTGGACGCGCACGAAGCGCCGAGGCTCGTGAGCCGCTGCCTGACGAAAATCGGGACAAGCCTCGTCGCGAGGCACCGCAGCTGCCTTTTTTCTTCAATCGAAACAAAAGCTAAGGCGGCTGCTGCCTAATTACTGAGCGTGTAACGGACTGAAAGAATCCGTGATTTGTCTAGGTTAAGAAAGGCACGTTATCGTTAAGCCTAAGAAGCGTTTCGATTCGTATCGCTGGCGCCCCGGAAGAGTGAAGTCCAGGGCAGACCAACAAGGCGGCGTCCGGAACGTTTGGGGGGCTCGCAGGCATCGTTAAGGTGAATCTGCGGGTCGTTTAGGGGATCGAGGGACGGCGCATAATGTCGAAGCGATTCATCGGCGCTCGCCAGACGACGCTTGCTCGTGAAATCGACGTATCGGGCACGGGAGTACACAGCGGGGCACCCGCTTCGGTCGTTCTGCATCCCGCCCCGGCTGACACAGGCCTGAAATTCCTGGTCTCCAAACGTGGTAAAATTATATCTGAAATCCCCGCCGACGTAGGGGCAGTCAAGAACCTCACGCTTTGCACGGTCATTGGCGATGATCGCGGCGTGACGGTCGGCACGGTCGAGCATCTTCTCTCCGCGCTTCGTGGTCTCAGCATCGACAATTGCTTCATTGAGATCGACAGCCGCGAAATTCCGATCATGGACGGTAGCGCTCTGGAGTTCGTCCGTGCACTCGATGAAGCCGGAAGGGTCGAGCTGGCAGCTCCCCGCAAATTCATCAAGGTCTTGAAACCCATCAAGGTTCAGGAAGGCAACTGCTGGGGCGAGATCGTTCCCCACTCCGGTTTCCACCTCGATGTCGAAATCGAGTTCCCGAGCCCGGTGATCGGACGCCAGCGCATGGCGATCGAACTCAATCCCGGCAATTATCGCAACGAGATCGCGTCGGCCCGCACGTTCGGCTTCATGCGCGACGTCGAGACGCTCTGGAAGAACGGCCTCGCGCTCGGCGCCTCACTCGAGAACACCGTGGCGATCGGCGACGACCGCGTCATGAACCCTGAAGGGCTGCGCTCGCCGCAGGAATTCGTCCGCCACAAGATGCTTGATGCCATCGGTGATCTGGCGCTTGCCGGCGCGCCGCTGCTTGGCGCTTATCGCTCGGTCCGCGGTGGTCATCGTCTCAATGCTCACGTGCTCAAGGCGCTGTTCGCTGATGCCGAGGCTTGGACCATGGTGCATGCGCCGCGTGTCCGGGAGGTGCCGACGCTCGAGACGGCAACGTCCCGCAGCATGCCTGTGGCCGGGTACGCCGAGCACGGCTGATTGCCGGATCGACCAACCGATCTTTGCGTCGAGAGCCGGCGTTCGCAACAGGCGCAAGAAAAACGCCATCGCGAGCAGAAGTGGCAATTGAAACCGTAGGGTAACTGCCGCGTACGGATTGCGAAGACCGCTTCGATCGTGATACGCAGAAGCCACGGCGCAATGACGATGCAGTGTCAATTGGGGTTGCGGCCATCTTCGGAACACGTTTCCGGCCAAGGGTCGCAAAAGGGTTTGCAGATAGGTCGCGTCGCGGGGACGTACAACGGTTGACCTGCCAGTCGAGAAGCGGGCAACCAGTCAGGGACGCAGATGGCATCCAAGCAGAAGTCCAGGCTCGGGACCGCAATTGCCGGCGTGTTGCTGTGCATTGCTGTTGGCCTCACTGGCTGCGCCTCCTCGGACGCGGCGAAGAAAGCGTTGAACCCGGATCCTCCCGGCAAGATGTATGCGGACGCCGACGCCTTGATGTCGGCAGGTCGTTACGAGGATGCCGCCAAGAAATTCGAGGATCTCGACCGCGACCACCCCTATGCGCCCGAGGCGCGGCGCGCCATGGTCATGGCGGCATTCGCCTACTACAAGGCGAAGAAAAATCCCGAGGCGATCGCTGCGGCCCGTCGCTACACGACGATGCATCCAGGCACCAAGGATGCAGCCCTGGCCCATCACGTCATCGCGTCGGCCTATTTCGGCGACATCAAGGATCCAGCGCACGACCAGACAGCGGCCAAGCGTGCCGCGGCGGAGCTGAAGATTGTGGCGACGCGTTTTCCGGACAGCCCGTACGCCAAGCAGGCAGAAAACCGGATCCGCATCGCAGAGGATTCCGTTGCTGCCAACGAGATGTACGTCGGTCGCTACTACATGAAGAAAAACCAGCTCCGGGCGGCGCTCGGACGGTTCCAGGTTGTTGTCACCGAGTTCCAGACGACGCAGCATGTCGAAGAGGCACTGCATCGCCTCGTTGAGGTCTACACCGCCCTGGGATTGCGCGAGGAAGCACAGTCAGTCGCCGCTGTCCTGGGTCACAACTTCCCGAATTCGCGCTGGTACTCGGCCAGCTATACCCTGCTCGGCCGTGAAGGCGTGAAGCCGCAGGCCAATCAGGGTTCGTGGATCGCGCAGCAGTGGCGTAAGCTGGCCCCTGGGACCACGCCTCAGAAGCCGCCGCCGCAGGAGCCGACCGTGGCTCCGCCGCGTGAGATGCCCTTGCCGGACGCCAAGCCCCAGGTTGCTCCTCAAGACGTGCCGACGGCCAGCACCGTGCGTCAGAAGCCGATGGGGCTGACGGAAGCGCGCTGAGCGTCCGATCGTTGCACGCAGGTGCGCACGCCTTCAGGTACAGCGGGGCCCGACCTTCCACTGCCTTGGCGTGACGCCGTTGCTGCGGCATAACCTGTGCCATGAGCAAGTCGCCCAAATCACGCGCAGTCGCCCCGAAGGCTGCGAAAACGCAAGCCGCCACCGTTGAGCGCGCGGCCTCGGCCACCACGCCGGTCGCGGATTTGGATGCGGATCAAGCCGCTGCCGAGTTGGCGCGTCTGGCGCTCGAGATCGGACATCACGACCAGCTCTACTACGGTCAGGATCGTCCCGAGATCACGGATGCAGCCTACGATGTCCTGCGGCAGCGCAATGCCGAGATCGAAGCCCGCTTTCCGGCCCTTCTCCGCCCGGATAGTCCAAGTCGCAAGATCGGCGCTGCCCCTTCGGACGGCTTCGGCAAGATCCGCCACGCCGTGCCCATGCTGTCGCTCGGCAACGCCTTTGCTGACTCGGACGTCGACGAGTTCGTCGAGCGCGTACGGCGCTTCCTGATGCTGCCGGCCCATGCCACGCTCGCCTTCACCGCCGAACCCAAGATCGATGGCCTCTCGATCTCGATCCGCTACCTACGCGGCAAGCTGACGGAGGCCGCAACGCGCGGTGACGGCAGCGAGGGCGAGAACGTCACGGCGAACGTGCTGGCCATGTCCAGCATTCCCCGGCAACTCACTGGGAAGGCTGTGCCGGACGTCATCGACGTCCGCGGCGAGATCTATCTCAGTCACGCGGATTTCCAGAAACTCAACGACCAGCAGGCGGCCGAGGGTGGCAAGATCTTCGCCAACCCGCGCAATGCGGCGGCAGGCTCGCTGCGCCAGCTCGATGCCTCTGTCACGGCGCGTCGTCCGCTGCAGTTCTTCGCCTACACCTGGGGCGAAGCCTCGTCGCTACCGGCCGATACGCAGTCGGGCATCATGACTGCCTATGCAGGCTGGGGTCTGCCGGTGAACAGAGACATGAAAGTCTGTCGCGACGCGCAGGCCTTGCTGGCCTATTACCGCGACATCGGCGAGCGCCGAGCGAGCCTCGGCTACGACATCGATGGCGTCGTCTACAAGGTCGATCGTCTCGATCTGCAGGAGCGGCTGGGCTTCGTGTCGCGTGCGCCCCGCTGGGCGATTGCGCACAAGTTTCCGGCTGAACGCGCGATGACGGTGCTCGAAGGCATCGAGATCCAGGTCGGCCGCACGGGCGCGCTGACGCCGGTGGCTCGGTTGCGCCCGGTGACCGTCGGCGGTGTGGTCGTCTCCAATGCCTCGCTGCACAATGAGGACGAGATCCGCCGCCGTGACGTCCGCGTCGGCGACACCGTGATCGTGCAACGCGCGGGCGACGTCATTCCGCAAGTCGTCGGTGTCGTGCCCGAGAAGCGGCCGCAGGGTGCGCAGCCCTATGCCTTCCCTGAGACGTGTCCGGTGTGCGGCAGCCACGCCATTCGCGAGACTGACCCCGCGACCGGCGAGGCTGATGTCGTGCGTCGCTGCACGGGAGGCTTCTCCTGCGCGGCGCAGGCCAAGGAACGCCTGAAGCATTTCGTCTCCCGCAACGCCTTCGACATCGAGGGCCTCGGCGACGAGAAGATCGAACTGTTCTTCGATGAAGATCTCATCACAGAGCCGGCCGAGATCTTCACGCTCGAGGATCGCGATCGCACGTCGCCGTCCCCGCTTGCCGAGCGCAAGGGGTTCGGCGCCCGCTCTGTCGACAACCTCTTCCGCGCCATTCGCGCGCGGCGTCGGATTGCCCTTGAGCGTCTCATCTTCGGGCTCGGTATCCGGCACATCGGCGAGACCACGGCCCGCGATCTCGCCCGCGCCTTCGGAACCTGGTCTGCCTTTCGTGATGCCGTTGGTCGTGCCGCCGCAGTCCGTCCCGGACCTGAGTGGCGGCGCATCCTCGGCATCCCCGGCGTCGGCGCCAAGACGGCGGAGGCTGCCGTCAAAGCGATCGCCGCCGACGCGAGGAGACTGACTGAGAAGGAGGACGGCTTATTCCCGACGCCTCTGGCGCAACGCCTTGTGCAGGTGAAAGCCGCTCCACCCAAGGCAGCCGCGGCGCTCGATCAGGCATTCTCCGGCGATGCCCAAGCGCTTGTTGATGCGGCCCGCACGGCTGCCGGCCAGCTCGCGGGTGACGCTTACCTGGAGCTGGCGTCGCTCAATGGTGTCGGCGAGGTCGCCACCGATGCGCTCTGCGATTTCTTCTCTGAGCCGCACAACGTCGCGGCGGTCGAGCGGTTGACGGCCCTTCTCGACATTCAGGCAGCCTCTCGCCCCGCCGCCGAGGCGTCCGCGGTCACCGG
>Ga0209573_1006163_pt1 | contig 10195 bp, 12 predicted proteins | sample TNRBio252014_DNA_FD_185870 | JGI IMG/M metagenome (GOLD analysis project Ga0209573, IMG submission 185870) | Wastewater treatment Type I Accumulibacter community from EBPR Bioreactor in Madison, WI, USA - TNR Reactor_6/25/2014_ DNA (SPAdes)... | ecosystem: Engineered > Bioreactor > EBPR >...
ACAGAAGATTGCGCAGATTCTGGCGGCGCGGACCGCGCGGGAGCACCCAACGACCGCTTCGACCGTGAAGCCGCCCCAGCCTGTAGCGGCAGAACCCGTTAAGGCGGGGCCGACGGTGATTATTAAAAAACGGCGAAGTTGGAAACCATACGCTCCATCCGCACCGGACCCTGCCGGAGCAGTTCGGTGAAGACTTCCAGGCTCCGATCGGCAGACAGTGGATAGAGCAGGTTCATGTCCCTCTTCTCCGCACCAGTCGCACCTGCAAGCGGGCGTCTTTGCTCAGATAGCCGGTCTGGCCCGTATCAAAGTCGACAAACCACGCATAGCGCGGGTTGCGATGCGGCCAACAGGTCCAGTACCGGCCCTTGATCGCCACGGGAAACGCCGCGCGATGGCGAGGGCGATCCAGCAGGGTTTTGAGTTCGCCCCGGTTGGGCCATCGCCCGTCCTGATACCCGCCGCAGCCGCCGGCCTGGTTGAACGCTTCGACCGCCCGCCAAGCCTCTTCCCAAGGGTACAGGCCAGCCGGCTCTTCCGTAGTTGGATGCCTTTGATGACTGATCCCATCTCGCAGGCGTCGTAGCCAAGCCGGCCACCTCCAGCGCCGCCGCCCGGTTTCCGGGAACCCCAGGGGGGCCGCCATCCAGTACAAGCCGGAGTCGGTATCGCGGATCGTGCCGTCGCCCAGGTTGCGGTAGCGGGGGGTGCTCATGGCGTCAGGGTCGGCAGGGACTCGCAGGCCACGGCAAGTATAAAGCCGCCCGCAGGCGGCTAATGGGTGACCCGCGCCTGGACTGGGCGATTATTTCATGACGCCCTTGGCGGCCTCGGCGGCTTTCTTCTTGGCAAGGTCCTCGGCCGTTTCCGTTGCGGCCTTGGTCGGATCGACCGCCGCGCCCGGCACCTTGGCCGCATCCATGCCCGGCACTACCGCGCCAGCCTTGGCCGCCCCGGTGGCCGCCTGGGTGGGATCGACACCCGGCACCGTAGCAGCGCCCTTCACGGCTTTGGTCGGATCGACACCGGGTATTGTAGGCGCTCCCGGCACCGCCGCCGCGCCGGCAGCCTTGGCGGCATCTGCCCCAGGGATCGCCGCTGCGCCCGGAATCGCCGTGGCTCCAGGCACCTGTTGCTTGATGGCCTCGGTGGCCTGTTGTTTGGCCGCCTCGGTGGCGGCGCCGGTTACATCAGCCGCCAGGGCCGGACCCGTGATGACCAGGGCCAGGAGGGCGCTGGTGGCAAGGGTGATGGGTTTAAACGTCATCGTAGTGACTCCTCGGTGGATGGGATCAGTCGTCATCATCGTCAGCAGGAACCAAGAGGGTGGGTCCGACCAGCATCGCCACGCTGGCGATCAAGATCAGTAAGGTTTCCATGCGGGATGGCTCCAGAGTCGATCATTCATAGATCCGCACCTTACCCCACGGTTTCTGAACCGGCGTTGAACACCGTTCAGGGTCAATCCGTGACTCGTGGCGCGATCAACGGCGTAACCGGGTGCAAGCATCGGGAATGCAACCGCCATCGAAGGCATCGGGACAGGCATCCGTCGGACAGGCGTCGGGCAAGCACTCCAGCGCTGTATCCCGGCGGCGCTTTCGGCGTTCCTGCTCCTCCTGATCCGCTAAAAGGCTATGGGCGGCCACTCGACAGGCCCGTAATCGTTGCCGGAGGGGCGGCAGAGTGCGCCACAGGCCATCAGCCATCAGGGTTTGCCGGGCGTATTCCGAACAGGATGGGCCGCCATGCCGTACCCGATGGGCGCAACCGAAGCCTTTGCGCGGGGACAAGTGGCGTTGATCGGCGGTGAGGGCGGCCAGCGCCAGGCGATCCAGGGGGGTCATGGCTGCACCGTGACCCGTTGCACGATCAACGGGACAAAGCGTTCATAGAGGCCCTGTTGCACTCCGCCCAGGGTCGCTTCGACGTTGAACAGGGTAGCCGCCGGCGATAAGTACCGGTGTTCGCCCACCGTGGTGGGGTCTTCCAGCCAGCGCCAGAGCGTTTCCCGCTGCGGTTCGGGGAACGCCGCCAACAGGTCATCAATGCGCGGGCCGGTGAAGTCGAAGGACAGGGCGTACTCCTGGCCTTGTTCTTCCGTGCTCAGGGTGAGGCTGACGATGCGCAAGGCCGGGCGGGTGAGGTGATCGACGGGCAGATCGAAGAACATCAGGCGCGTTTCGGAGCGGATGCCTTTGCCCAGCAGATAGAGGCCGTAGTCAGGGAGGAAGGGGGAGGTCATAACAAAGGGCTTAGCGATTACTGAATTGGAAAATTCGTACATCGTGTAAATTCAACTATCATGACAGCTAAATCCGTTGATCGGAGAAGCGTACATGGAGTTGAGAACCGTTATTGCTGAAAGGCTCCGGCGGGAAATGCACCGCAAAAGCTTCACGCCGGAACGGCTCGCGCAGGCAGCCCGCATTTCTCAACCTGTCGTTGAAAGCTATTTGGGTGGGCATCGAGAATTGCAGTTTTCCGAATTGCGGCCTCTGTGCGATGCCTTGATGCTGCGGTTGATGCGGTTGTTGTCGGCGAATTTTGCGAATGCCCAACTTCAGTACCGACAGACGGGGGGACGCGACCGGGAACGGGCAGCAGCTATCGAAAATGCTTTTTTGGCGGTAACCGACTGGCTGCCTATGCCGCGTCGGTTGTCGACGGTCCAGCTTGACGCTGATGAGGACAGCATAAATTGGTTGTTGGCGGCGGTGCAGCGGGTGGTTGATCCGTTGCTGCACCAATACCAGACCGTCGAAGCGTTGTATCGCGCTGCGGCATTGCCGGTGTTGCCAATTCGTGCGGGGGATGAGTCGTTTGATGCTTTTCTGATGCGGGCAGAAGGGAAATCGCTGGTTTGCATCAATCTCGACAAGCCTACGGTTCGCATTCACTTTTCGCTGCTGCATGAAATGGCGCATTACCTGTTTCACGCTAACGTTGATCTACCGATTGATATTGATGTGTTGCCCAAGTCGTTGTACGACGATACGGTCAATGCCGAAGTGCGACCGGAATACATCGCCAACAAGTTTGCTCAGTTCTTTCTGGTGCCGTTTGAGGATGCAAAGAATATTGTGCTGCGCTGGCCGCGCTTTGATCTGCCTAGTGACTATTTGATCCAGCATCGGACGAGTCCACAAGTGTTGACGAACGCGATTTATGACCTACTGTGGATCAAGTCAGGCGCGCCGCCCCAGTATGTAGAGGTCAAGGCAGCGGTGGAGGCTGTGGCGAATGAATATGGGGGCGACAGTGATTTGCGGGTGTTTCTGGAGCAGGAAGGACAAACTCTGCGAACTCGGCTGGTCGCTCATCGGGATGAGTTTGCTGATGAAATATGGGCGTCAGTAAGAAAAGCATGGGATATCCCAGATGCGTGAGGGTCGCCGAGTTGTTTTTGATACCAACTTTTTCGAGTTTTTGAGCTGGATCGACGAGGACTGCCAACTGGTTGATTGGTTGTGCGAGATCTTTGCGGGTCACGGCATCGCTGACCACGATCAATTGGCATTGATGAATTATTGCCGGGGTTTAGCGGGTAAACTCGCACATCATGATATTACCGACGAACAGGTTGCAGAGTTTGTTTTTCGTTACCAAGGTGCGTTGAGTCTACAATGTATCCTGCAAGACCCTTCCGATTTGAAGTTGGTCGTCTACGTGATAAAAAACCAGGGGGCGGTGTTCCTGACGAATGATCGGATGCTATTGCGCTTGAGCGATCAGGAGGGTTTGGAACACTGGTGCTTTAAAGCAGTAATTCACCAGCTTGATCTGAGGATTGGCGGTCTTTTCAATGAACCTGACTATCAAACTCAGTTAATGTTTGACCAGACAGGCAAGCATCCATATTTTCATTATGAAAATGGTAAAAATTGCCCGTTATGCGATTCTAAAAATCAGTGTTTGACCAAGAGCAAACCTCCACAGAATAGGGATTATCATGGTACTGGTTCTTGACGTACTTGATGGGTATCGAAAAGAAATGTTGCCAATGCGGAAGCGCAAGTGACCGCTAAACGCGCATGGCGCACCGATAATCCTTTTGCTTTTCCATCTTTACCGTGACCCGTTCCATATAAATTCCGTAGTTCAGCTAAACCTTGAGAAATTTGGCCAAGACTACTTAGAATTCGCTTGATTGATTCTGCACCTTTTGCACTATCCGGGATATGTTCGGGGACTAGACGCAGAATGGAGCGTGTTTCTTTCATTAAACGATTAATATCCCAGTTTCCATCCGCAACCACCCCATAATCTGCTAGAATTGTTTTACATGTTGTTTCAATTAGTTCTTTTGCAGTACCAATTGCAAGAGATGGATCATCCTCTACCGCGTTTCTTAAACGGTCTAGCTGTTGGTGCAAGACATCAGCATCAAATGCTTTTGCTGTTTCAGCCAAGCTGTCTATCGCTGCATTACGCCCAACAGGTTTTATCTTTCCGTCGATATATTGAAATCCATCACGTTCAAGGCAACGAGTAAGAAAACTAAATTTGTTTTTTATATATTCAGTTGAACATGAGTTATTGATAGCTTCTTCGAGTGAAAATAAAACCGATTCATAAACTCTTATAATCTTCTGGACATCATGCCAAGATGTAAAGTCAATGACATGATAATACTGCTCGACGAGCGATCTTCTTTGTCCCTGCTCTGGTGATAGATAATTAATATCACAAGGTACGTCAGCAGCATCAAATTCTTGGGAGATTTCTCTAAGAGTAGTTCCAACGAAATACTCACGGAACTCATTTCGGGTTTTCTTACTAATAATGTCTCGCATTTTTATGATGCCCTATAGTGAATCTGAAATAACTTCCACCCAATCCCCCTGATCCCCTTGCCGATGGACTCGCAACCGAGGATGCTGGCGCAATTCCAGTGGATTCAGTTTCAGCGCAAACGGAAACAGGGCAGGATGGCTGGCGAGTGGCCCGAGCGCCAGGCCGTGGCCTTCGGCGTGTAATAGCCCTTCCAGCAGCAGCACGGTGGTGGTCTCCGCCACCGGCAGCCGTTGGCACAGTGGGCGATAACCGCCTGATGTGGCGCCTTCCTGCAATACGCCCCAGCCGATCATTGAGCGCAAGATGCGTTGCACAGCGCGAGTCAGGGTCGAGCGTTCCCCCCAACGATCCACCATGCGCTGATGAATCTGGGCAAAGATACAGTCGCCGTTGAGACTGAGGAGCTTGCCGATCTGGGCGGCCACGTCGAGAAAGAAGGGGTAGGCGGCCAGGATCATCGTCCAGTGCAGCGCCAGCCGTTCGTCCGGGGTCACTGCATTGAATCGCGCCAAAATCTCCCTACGGAGCGGTTCAATCGCTGCCGGCACGTTCAACCAAATGGCGGAAAGCACGGTCAGGGTCTTACCGCGGGCGCTGTTGGAGGCATCGCCACTCAAGACACCCTCCAGCAGGTGATAAACCGCTTCACGAACTTGCTTGGGCGTCGCGCCGGTGGCCAGTCGGCCCGCCGTGGCGTCCAGCCAGTCCAACTCCAGCCGACGATCAAAGCCAATCTTGCGCGGGCGGCCAGGATTCATGGTTTTCTCGTGATGCGGATCCAGGGGACGACCAGTTCTTCCAGGGCGATGCCGCCGTGAGCGATGGTGCGTTGCCCTGCCGTGATGAAGGCGCGGCGTGGGGGAGCCAGCAGCGGTAAATAATCCTCGGGCAGCCCCATCGTGGGCCAGCAGATCGTGCCGGGATAGTGAGCCGCGACCGCTTGCCGCAAGGATTCATCAGCGAAGACGTGAACCCGTTCGCCGCGTTCGTTCGCGGTGACGCCGACATTCGGTTTGCCGATGCCTTGCGCTTCGACATTGCCGTGGTCGGCGGTCAGGAAGACTTCAAAACCGGCTTCGGTGAGGCGATCCAGCAGACTCCAGAATGCGCCGCGTTGCGCCCAGTGCCGGACACTGGCATGAAGGCCATCCGTGCCGGTCACCGCGCCATGAATCATCTGGTCCACCGTGCTGACGATCACCGCCAGAACGCGGCATTTCGGATCACTGATCCGGGCGGCTACTCGTTCGGTCAAGGCGTCGTCGTCTTCCGCCTGCTGCTGGCGGAGATAGGCCGGTTCATTCCGGCGCAGTCCCTGTGCTTCCCAGAACCGCAGCCAGTGCGCTTCTTCTTTGTGGGTGGAATCGAGGCTGGCGGCAAAGAAAAACGGCGGTTCACCGGCGAAAATCGCTTGCCGGGAAACCGAGGTCAGGGTGGGCACCCAGGCGAATAGCGCCCCGTCCTCGATGTTCCAGGGCCGGGCGGGCATTTCGGAACGAGCCGCGACCCATTGATCCAGCGCCAGTCCGTCCACCACCACCAGCGCCCGTTTTTGGGGAGCGTGGAAGTTGTGGGCGAGAAAGTGCGGAAGCTGATGCACCAGCACCGGCTGTGGCCAATAGGGCAGGCTGTGCAGAGCGGCGTAATGCGCCAATACCCAGGACTGGAAGGTCTGTTCCAGGCGGTCGTGCAGAGCCTCCAGCGCCGGCAGGTCGGCAGCCAACGCCTCCGGGGGCACCGTCCAGCGCAAGGCGACGATGTCGGCCCATTGCCGAGCGGTATGCAGCCATGCCCGATAACCGGCATGGGGTTCAGGGAAGTTGGTATTGACCAGAATCAGCCGTTTGCGGAGCTGTTCCCGCTGATCCATGGGCGTATCCCCGGCCACGCCCACCGCCAGCCAACAACCCGTGACGGCGCTTTTCGGAATCAGGGTCGTGGGCGTGAGTTGGCCTTCGGTGAACAGGTTATCCAGGTAGACCCGGATGTCTTCATGGTCGAAAGGCAGATCGGGCGGGCCGGGGTGGATAAACGGTAGCGGTGTGGGGAGTTCCGCCGCGAGGTCTGCCAATGGTGGGACGTTCTGGTGCACAAAATGCGGCCAGCGTTCTTGCAGGAAGGCCAGAAAATCGGGGCGGCGGCTGAACAGCGCGGCCAGCGGCCAGTCGTTCCAGCGTTCCTCCTGCCGTAGGCGGTGCAGCAGGCGGGCCACGGTCAGCGATGGCAGCGTTTGGCGGCGGTAATGCAGCCGCAGCAGCACGCGCAACAGTTCTGCGGGGTGGGTCATCAGCGCCGGGTCGATCTCGAAAACATGGCGCAATAGGAAATCGGCGGTGGCGTTTTCGCCCAGGGGGTCTGATTGATGGGCGTGGGCGGCAAACAGCCGGTCGAAATGGCCGCGATCCAGTTCCGCGATCAGGCGCGGGGCGAGGCGGGGAAACAGTTGGGCCAGGCTGAAAATGAAAATGCGGGCATTGCGCCGGGCTTGATCGAGCAGATCAAAGGGCAAATCGGTGACAGCGGCGTTGGCGGTGCGCAGAACGACCACCAGCGTGGTCGATTGACCGGCGTCCCACCGTTCACGAAAGCGCCGTTCATAGGCGTAACGAAAGGCGACGTGATCGGTAAAGGGGAGAATCTCGAAGCCTCGCGCCCGGATGCCTTCAATGATACCGGGTTCGGTCAGGAGGTCATCGGGATCGGCCACCACCGTCAGCCGGGCGACGGCGGCAATGGCCGGGCTGAACTCGGCCAGAATGGGTTCGCGCCAGTTGCTGGACCGGTTACTCATTGGCGATTTTGACTCGGGAAGTGAAGTCATTGAATACCGACGCAATAACGAAGCAGAACCCCATCAATGCCCCATGCTCATCGCGTTGCGTCACGGCCTCCGCCCAGGCCGCCAAATCGTCCTCGCTCAGGGCCTCATCAAACAAACCACTAGCGGCAATCGCCTGCTTTCGGTGCGCATTCAATCGCGAACAGTCCAGCCCCAGCCTTTGAATGGTGGTAGCAGCACGCTCGTCCCCGGGGTCATGCGGACCGATCGCGCCATCGGCGGTAAAACGGAAATGGGTCTGGCATTGCGGATCCAGCGGCGAGATAAACCGGGATTCCTCATACCAGTTGCCCTTGCGCATTCCGCAATGCAGGTTGGCGCGGCCTTTGTCCTCGGGCAGGCAGGAAGCGAGCAGATTTTCATAGGCCAGGGCGGCTTCGGGGTAACGTTCCCGGGGTTTGATATGCTCGATATGACTGGGGCGCAGGTCGATGCGGATGCCGCAGTAACCGCAAATCATGCCTTGCTCCAGCATCAGCGCCGCTTTAAGCGCTTTTTTAACCTCGGACGCATCCTCCAGCGCACTCCAGTCTGGCGCCCAGTCGGGACTTTCGCCCTGTTTCCACTGCCGGAATACCTCAGGCTCCGGTTGTTTTTGAATGGGCTTCATTTGCCAATGATCTCTTTGCGTCGGATCAGCACGGCGGCTTTAGTCAGTTCTGGATCGTCGCCAATATCGGCAAGAAGTTGTTGCAGCCCCTGCCTGGCGGTGTGCAGCTCGCCAGCGTGAATCTGTGAAAATAATTCGCCAAGCCGGGTCTTGATCGCTTCGGGGCGTTCGGCAACGTGCATGACATCTTCGAGAATCCGATTGGTATCCAGTCCATAAGCGCCGTCCGGGTGAATGGCCACCGGCGGCTCAAGGGCAATCATCCAGATGGATTCTGCCTGGACTTCGCTGACGACCTGTGGCGAGTGAGTGGAAAGAATGAATTGACAGTTGGGAAAAGTCCGGGCCAGCGTGGGGAGGATCCGCCGTTGCCAGTCGGGGTGCAAATGGAGATCGATTTCATCAATCAGTACGATGCCATGACCGTGGAGGGGGTTCGCCAAATCCGGATGGGTCATCGCCAACCGGCGCGCCAGGTCGCCAACCATCGCCAGCAAACATTTTTCGCCGTCCGAGAGCTGATTAATGATCAACTCATGGCCGTCCTTTTCGATGGTCATCCGCAGGGGTTGCCGTTGAATCCGGGGTTTCGCAAAGCCGGGAAGAAACGCGCTGATGACCGTTCGTACTGCCGCCAACTGCGGGTCAGGCTGAAAGGGATGATGGGTAAACAAACTATCTTCACGGGATTTCCTGAACAGCTCGTTTTCAATATCTTCACGATTTCTGAACCACTCGAAAAACACCCGAAAGTTATTTTCAACGCCAGTCAGGGCGCCATCATAAGCAGTGAGCTGATCAAAGATATGTTTTTTCCTGATTTTTAATGGAATATCCAGAACTGCCCGATTGACCGGATAATAGACCAGCAATGGAATTGAAGCTTCCGGTTGATCATTCAACCGGTTCTGGATGAACTCGGCAACGACTTTTGCGCCATGCAGTGATGAAAATTCCAGTGGTGGTTTGCCCTTTCGGGTTTTGGCCACATTCCATTGGTAGTCCTGTTCGTCAAATTCAATCGTAATATGGTTATTAGTGGATTTCTCACCATTTTTAATATCATTTTCTGAAAATTGCCGGCCCAGTGCTTTGGCGGAGATCACCGCCGCTGAAACACGCGACAATAGAACGGCTATTCCTTCAAGGATGCTGGATTTGCCAGCGCCATTGATGCCAATCAGCACATTCATGGTCGGGTCAAAATCAATAGCAAGATTTTTGAAGCCCCGGAAGTGCTTGAATGCGATTTTTTTTACTTTCATCCGCGCGACTCCCGCTCGACGCGCAAAATCAACAGGGCGGTGAGTTCGGGATAAACCGGGTACTGGGTAAAGTCAATATTATCCAGTTCTGGCTGTGAAAGGGGACCGCTCTCTCGTTGCAGACCGAGTACCGTACTTAACTCTTCTCGTTCCAACTGAAATTGCTTTTTAGCGGCTGCTTGCGACTCAAAGCGTTTGGTGGTTATCCACCGATAAAGGTAGTAATTCTCACGATCTGACACCCACTGATTTAACCGTTGTTGGTAGGCGCTGACCAGTTCGGTATGCATCTGTGCGCCTTGGGTTTCGGCGGCCTGGCGTGAGGCGTTATAGGCATCCCCGGCGTCAGTACCGGACAATGGCGCACCTTGCACCTGCAAGCCGTCCGGCCCTTCAATTAAGCCGTCCCAGACGGTGCGGGCGGTGGGCGCTAAGGTTCGGCCCTCGTCGCTGATGAAGACCGCCAGTAGGTTTTGCCGACGTTCGGCGGGTTTGGGCAGGCTGATCCGCCAGAGAGACCAGAATCCGCTGACTTTGTCGGACACGCCCGGCACGATCACCGGGTAAATGGGTTGTCCGGGGGCATGGAACGGTAGTTGATCCAAGAGTTTCCGGACTCGTTCATCCTCCAGCGATACCCAGACCGCGCCGGCCCGTTCCGCCTCGGCTTTGGCGAACACGGCA
>Ga0209573_1006164_pt1 | contig 10195 bp, 8 predicted proteins | sample TNRBio252014_DNA_FD_185870 | JGI IMG/M metagenome (GOLD analysis project Ga0209573, IMG submission 185870) | Wastewater treatment Type I Accumulibacter community from EBPR Bioreactor in Madison, WI, USA - TNR Reactor_6/25/2014_ DNA (SPAdes)... | ecosystem: Engineered > Bioreactor > EBPR >...
CCAAGCGCCGCCTTTGATACCTGTATGCGCCAGCTTTTGCTGGATTGTTGCGCCTTGGATTGGAGTCGGATTTCTCCGGCGATCTTCGGCAGCCTGTTTCAGTCGGTCATGGACACTACGAAAAGGCGGAACCTGGGCGCGCACTACACCACGGAAAAAAACATTCTCAAGCTTATAAAACCGCTGTTTCTGGACGAGCTACGGGCCGAGTTTGAGCGGGTGAAAACCAATAGAAAGCGACTGGAGGAATTCCATCAACGCCTCGCCAAGCTCCAATTCCTGGACCCCGCTTGCGGGTGCGGCAACTTCCTGGTGATTGCCTACCGGGAATTGCGCTTGCTGGAATTGGACGTGTTGCGCGCACTGGACAAGGGCGAGGCCTCCCTTGACGTTTCACAGTTCAACATCCTGTGCGATGTGGACCAGTTTTTCGGCATCGAGATCGAAGAGTTCCCGGCCCAAATCGCCCAGACGGCTTTATGGCTGATGGATCACCAAATGAATATGCGGGTCTCCGAGGAATTCGGTAGATACTTTGTCCGCTTGCCCTTGCAGAAATCCGCCACCATCGTTCATGGTAACGCGCTACGCATGGACTGGCGGGAAATCGTGAAGCCGGAGGCGCTGAGTTACATCCTTGGCAATCCGCCTTTTGGCGGAGCCAAGTTTATCAACGAGGGGCAACGCGCCGATATGGCGGCAGTTTTTGCAGACGTGCCAAGCGCCGGATTGTTAGATTTTGTCGCGGCATGGTATCGGAAAGCGGCGGATTACATGGCAGGAAATCCGGCGATCAAAGCCGCTTTTGTGTCTACAAACTCTATTACACAAGGTGAGCAAGTCGGGGTTTTGTGGCCCGACCTGCTCAAGCGAGGCGTCAGACTCCACTTTGCACACCGAACTTTTCAATGGTCTAGCGAGGCGCGAGGCAAGGCCGCCGTGCATTGCGTCATTATCGGTTTTGCCCTGCATGACACCGAGGACAAGCGGATTTTCGACTACGAAACCCCGCAAGCCGAGCCGCACGAGGTCAAGGCCAAGAACATCAACTCTTACCTTGTGGACGCACCAAGCTACTTTCTCGAAAGACGGGAAAAGCCAATATGCGACGTGCCAGAGATAAACAAGGGAAGCGAAGCAACTGATTTTGGTTTTCTTGTCCTATCACCAGAAGAACGCGCAGACTTTATAAAATCTGAACCACCATCCGAGAAGTGGATTAGGCCATTTATCGGAGGGGATGAATATATCAACAATGTTGAAAGATATTGTTTATGGTTGCAAGGCATAGAACCCAATGAGATTAAATCTATGCCTAAAGTTATGGAGAGAGTCAAGAAAGTTCAGGCCGCACGGACAGCGAGCAAAAAAGAAAGAACGATAGAATGGGCAAAATTCCCCGCGCTCTTTACAGAGAACAGGCAACCGCAAACCAGTTATCTTGTAGTTCCTAAAGTATCTTCTGAACGGCGGTCTTTTATCCCAATAGGGTTTGTTTCAGAGGACTGGATTGCAAGCGGGAGCGTCCAAGTTATCCCTAGCGCAACGCTTTATCACTTCGGAATTTTAAGCTCTTCTATGCACATGGCATGGATGCGAACAACCGCCGGAAGGATGAAAAGCGATTATCAGTATTCCAACACCATTGTTTACAACAATTTCCCATGGCCGCAGACCCAGACGGGCAAGCAGAAACAGGCGATTGAGAACGCCGCGCAAGCGGTTTTGGACGCACGGGCGCAGTTTGCCAACTCTTCCCTTGCCGACCTTTACGACCCCTTGACCATGCCGGAGGCACTGACCAAGGCCCACCATAAGTTAGACGCCGCCGTTGACATGGCCTATGCCAAGCGGAAATTCACCGGCGACAGCGACCGGGTAGCGTTCCTGTTTGAGCTTTACCAGCAAATCACCAGCCCGCTTGAATCCAAGAAGGCAACTCGAAAGAAGCGGGCGAAAACCTAAGCCATCGTCTTTCCTATAGCCCGCCTTAGCGTTGCTACGTTCACCCCGAACAGTTCCGCGACCCCGGAGCGGATTTCCAAAAACCGTGCTTACCCATCCTTTTGTCCCATGTTGGGGTTTTCTGGCCCTTTGCGGATCAATGACTTGCGGGCGATGTTGCGGAGCGACATGGGACAAAAAGAAACATTTTGTCCATTAAAGTCAAGAGAGAAAGCACAGGCAGAGTCGGAAGCCTACTCATGATTAGACCAGCCGATATGAACTCATCCTTGATGAACTCATTCTTGATGAACTCATCTGACATCATACTGTCAGAAACAGTATGCGATCAGGAATCGCATGTTATGGCAATCAGTACCGTTAACTCCGCATGACAAGGTAATCATTATGGCTATGATGTCTGAAAGGTCTCAGATTCCTATGCGATACCGTACTTGGCTGAGGCTTGTGTCATATAAACGGTATCGTAAGCAAATTCTTCCAGAAGTGGAAGATGAATACGTAGGGCTACTGACCTTGGAAGGTCGAAAAGTGGCCAACAGGTACATCTTGTGGGAATGTTGCCAAATGACGGGCGACATTGTCATAAGCCACGTCAAGTTGGCAATATTTGTGGAGATTATCAAAGTGTTGCTGTCCAGATTTTAAGGTCATCGTCACCGGGTATGTGGGCAGCTGTGATCGGACAAGCGGCTGGCTGCATACTCTCTGGACCTAGGTCATATAGCCTAAGCATGGAGCTAACTGTCTGTGCGGATAACGGTGTTAACTGATTGTGTGTTAGTACAACATCTAGGGGAAAAGGTATGATGGGTATTCAAAACTTGGCATCTACTGCCACGAAGTCTGTGATCCCGAAACTTTCAGGCAGATTTGAGGAGGTGGTTATTGTCAGCCTTTTAAGGCTTGGATGCACAGCGGTTGGTTGTAGTGCACGGACGGTGCGAATGGATATCGAATCTCGGCTTGGCGAGAAGGTATCTATTGCTGTTCTGTATGCAACCCTCGGGAGACTCGAGGAAAAAGGGTTTATTTCTTCTGAGTTAATCGGTCCTACTGGGCAACAAAGCGTCCGGTCGCAGCGATTGTTTAGCGTTACGGAAGGTGGCCGCAATGCCATGTCAAAACTCCGCTTTTTTACTGAGCGGGTTTGGGAAGGCGTTGATGACAAAGCGGTTGCTGCCTAAGTAACACCGCCGCCGTGTAACGCCCATGCCAACGTGCGTTGTGGTTAAACGCTAGTGCTTCACACAACGTTTAGTGGCATTGAGATTGGTTATATGCATCAAAGGTCTGCCCGTTAGGGCAGACCTTTTTTCTTTAAGATTCGCTATAATTATATTCTGGTGCCAATTCATCAGCGTCAGATGATCTATCTATAAAAAGATATTTTTTATCTTTACATAAACCTTCTTTTGTAGGATAAAAGTGTGGTTTATCCACACCATTGGAGCACTGAACTTCACTCCATACAAGACCAAGGTTTTCCAACCGACTTAAGGCATTATATAGGCAGCCTATGCTGGTTTCCTCATGCCGTAGCATACTAACTCGCATCCGCAACGTTTTTGAATGCGCATCAAACTGCTCTATGCAAACCGCGTGAAGAACATCCGTATCAAAATCTCTTTTCATTATTATCATTTTCTATTTTTTGGTGCAATCAGGTATGAGATTAGATATGTTTTGCAAAAAATTCAACAGAAAAGTAAGTGATAATCGGCAGTATGGAAATATAGAGGGCGAGAATTCCGCCCCACCCTTTTGCCGCTTTCCAGCCCTAAAAGAAACAACAGGTTAGAGGGCCGCCGCCGACCGCGCAAAAGGGAACCGTTTTGCGCGGTTATCTGCTGGGGGTCGTCTCAGAAAACGGAAAAAATCGTACGCTAAGCCTGCGCGGAGGCTGGCACCCAGCGGTATAGCGTCGGAATGGACACGCCGAGGTTCTTGGCCACGTCCCGCGGCGGTACGCCGCTAGCCAGCAGTTTCTTGGCCGACTCGATCTTACTGTCGGTCATCTTCGGCTTGCGGCCCCCTTTGCGGCCGAGTTGCTTGGCAACCTCCAGTCCGGCACGGGTGCGCTCGACGGTCAGCTCACGTTCCATCTCGGCAAGGCTGGCCATGACGTGGAAGAAGAAGCGCCCGGACGGCGTGCCGGTGTCGATGGAGTCGGTGAGGCTCCTGAACTGGACGCCTTGCTTGTGCAGCTCGCCGACTAGATCGACCAGTTGCTTGACCGAGCGGCCCAGCCGGTCGAGCTTCCAGACGACCAAGGTGTCGCCCTCACGCAGCATTTCGAGCGTTTTGGCCAAGCCCGGACGGTCTGCCCGTGTGCCGCTCACCTTATCCTCGAAGACCTTTTGGCATCCGGCCTTGGCCAAGGCTTCACGTTGCAGCTCAAGGTTCTGATCCTGCGTGGAAACGCGCGCATAACCGATTAGCATGGCTTGCCTTTTGTCCGGTCGATGCGTTCCTGCACCCCCTGCATGGCTTCTTCGTGGGGGTAAGCCTTGGCGGCGGGGTCGTTGGCATCCAGGCGCACGGCAGGCAGTTGCTTGAGCAATTCCGGTAGCCATTGCTGTACCGTCTCCCACACCCCATCGAGGTTGATGTCGAAATAGCCGTGGGCCATGCGATTGCGCATGCTGCGCCACGGCACGTCGGCATGCGCCTGGGTGAACTCGGCGTAGCCATCCATCACCTTCGTCGCAGCCTCGCCGATGACGATCAGGCTCATGATGACGGCCTGCTGGGTGCGCTTGTCGGCCAAGAAGTCGTCCCTGGCCATCCCTTCCACGAAGCTGTGTGCATCGGTTGCGGCCTGCTGGATGTGGTCGAGGTCATCGGGCAGACGGTTCTCGCTCATACCGGCTGCGCCTCCGCAAGCACCTTGGCCCGGAACTTTGGCGGCAGGTCGCCGGGTGTCAGCAAATCGACGTCCACGCCGAGCAGCGATTTCAGTTCTTCTTCCAAATCGCCCAAGTCCAACAACGTGGCGCCCGGCAAGGCATCGACCAGCAGGTCGAGGTCGCTGCCATCCCGGTCGGTGCCCTGCAGAACCGAACCGAATACGCGCGGGTTCGCGGTGCGGAAGCGGCCTACTGCTTCACGCACCGCGCTTCGCTTCATGTCAAGCACAACGGACGGTCGCATGGGCATCCTTTCTTATCGAAACTCGTTGAGATGATATGCAATCAAGAATAGAATTTCAAGAACTATTTTCGAGAATCGCAATGCCTTGATTTCGCGTGCCGCGCCGGGCGCCTTGGCGGGCTTGTCACAAACCTACGTTTGCAAGAAGAAGGAAACCCCATGCCCCGCCGTTCGATCCTGTCCGCCGCCGAGCGCGAAAGCCTGCTGGCGTTGCCCGATACCCAAGACGAACTCATCCGGCACTACACGTTCAGCGAGCCCGATCTGTCGCTGATCCGCCAGCGACGCGGTGACGCCAACCGCCTGGGGGTTGCGGTGCAGTTGTGCTTACTGCGTTTCCCCGGTCAGGGCCTGCTGCCCGACGCTGCGGTGCCGATGCCTCTGCTGCAATGGATCGGACGGCAACTGCGGCTCGACCCGGCCTGTTGGCCGCAGTATGCCGAGCGGGAGGAAACCCGGCGCGAACACCTGCTCGAACTGCGGGCGTATCTGGGCATGGAGCCGTTCGGTTTGGCGCACTATCGGCAGGCGGTCCATGCCGCAACCGACTTGGCCTTGCAGACCGACAAGGGCATTGTGCTGGCCAACAGCATCCTCGAATCCCTGCGGCACCAACACATCATCTTGCCGACACTGGATGTTGTCGAGCGTGTCTGTGCCGAAGCGATCACCCGCGCCAACCGGCGCATCTACGACGCCCTCGCGGAACCGCTTTCGGACGCGCATCGTCGCCGCCTCGATGACCTCCTCAAGCGCCGGGACAACGGCAAGACGACCTGGCTGGCCTGGCTGCGCCAATCCCCGGCCAAGCCGAATTCGCGGCACATGCTCGAACACATCGAACGCCTCAAGGCGTGGCAGGCGCTCGATCTGCCTTCCGGCATCGAGCGACGGGTGCACCAGAATCGCCTGCTCAAGATCGCCCGCGAGGGCGGCCAGATGACGCCTGCCGACCTGGCCAAGTTCGAGCCGCAGCGGCGCTATGCGACCCTGGTGGCGCTCGCCATCGAGGGCATGGCCACCGTTACCGACGAAATCATCGACCTGCACGACCGCATCTTGGGCAAGCTGTTCAATGCCGCCAAGAACAAGCATCAGCAGCAGTTCCAGGCATCCGGCAAGGCGATCAACGCCAAGGTGCGGCTGTTCGGCCGCATCGGCCAGGCGCTGATCGAGGCCAAGCAAGCGGGCCGCGATCCGTTCGCCGCCATCGAGGCCGTCCTGTCCTGGGATGCCTTTGCCGAGAGCGTCAGCGAGGCGCAGAAACTCGCCCAGCCCGAGGACTTCGATTTTCTGCACCGCATCGGCGAGAGCTATGCCACGCTGCGCCGCTACGCGCCGGAATTCCTCAATGTGCTCAAGCTGCGGGCCGCGCCTGCCGCCAAGGATGTACTCGACGCCATCGAGGTGCTGCGCGGCATGAACAGCGACAACGCCCGCAAGGTGCCCGCCGACGCACCGACCGACTTCATCAAGCCGCGCTGGCAGAAACTGGTCATGACCGACACCGGCATCGACCGGCGTTACTACGAACTGTGCGCGCTGTCGGAGATGAAGAACGCACTGCGCTCGGGCGACATCTGGGTGCAAGGCTCCCGCCAGTTCAAGGATTTCGAGGACTACCTGGTGCCGCCCGCGAAGTTCGCCAGCCTCAAACAGGCCAGCGAATTGCCGCTGGCCGTAGCCACCGATTGCGACCCGTACCTGCATGAACGGCTGACGCTGCTGGAAACGCAGCTCGCCACCGTCAACCGCATGGCGTTGGCGAATGAGTTGCCGGACGCCATCATCACCGAGTCGGGCCTGAAGATCACGCCGCTCGATGCGGCGGTGCCCGACACCGCGCAGGCGCTGATCGACCAGACGGCGATGATCCTGCCGCACGTCAAGATCACCGAATTGCTCATGGAGGTCGACGAGTGGACAGGTTTCACGCGTCACTTCACGCACCTGAAATCGGGCGACCTGGCCAAGGACAAGAACCTGCTGCTGACCACCATTCTGGCCGACGCCATCAACCTGGGCCTGACCAAAATGGCCGAGTCCTGCCCCGGCACGACCTACGCCAAACTGGCCTGGCTGCAAGCCTGGCACATCCGTGACGAGACCTATTCGACGGCGCTGGCTGAGCTGGTCAACGCGCAGTTCCGCCACCCGTTCGCCGCGCATTGGGGCGACGGCACCACGTCATCGTCGGATGGCCAGAACTTCCGCACGGGCAACAAGGCCGAGAGCACCGGCCACATCAACCCGAAATACGGCAGCAGCCCAGGGCGGACGTTCTACACGCATATCTCCGACCAGTACGCGCCGTTCCACACCAAGGTCGTGAACGTCGGCGTGCGCGATTCGACCTACGTGCTCGACGGCCTGCTGTACCACGAATCCGACCTGCGCATTGAGGAGCACTACACCGACACGGCGGGGTTCACCGATCATGTCTTCGCGCTGATGCACCTCCTGGGCTTCCGCTTCGCGCCGCGCATCCGCGACTTGGGCGACACCAAGCTCTACATCCCGAAGAGTGATGCCGCCTATGACGCGCTCAAGCCGATGATCGGCGGTACGCTCAACATCAAGCACGTCCGCGCCCATTGGGATGAAATCCTGCGGCTGGCCACCTCGATCAAGCAGGGCACCGTGACGGCCTCGCTGATGCTCCGAAAGCTCGGCAGCTACCCGCGCCAGAACGGCCTGGCGGTCGCCCTGCGCGAATTGGGGCGCATCGAGCGCACGCTGTTCATCCTCGACTGGCTGCAAAGCGTCGAGCTGCGCCGCCGCGTGCATGTCGGGCTGAACAAGGGCGAAGCCCGCAACGCGCTGGCCCGCGCCGTGTTCTTCAACCGCCTGGGTGAAATCCGCGACCGCAGTTTCGAGCAGCAGCGCTACCGCGCTTCCGGCCTCAACCTGGTAACAGCGGCCATCGTGCTGTGGAACACGGTCTACCTGGAACGGGCCGCGAACGCCTTGCGTGGCCACGGCCAAGCCGTCGATGACGCCCTGTTGCAATACTTGTCGCCGCTGGGCTGGGAGCACATCAACCTGACCGGCGATTACCTCTGGCGAAGCAGCGCCAAGATCGGCGCGGGCAAGTTCAGGCCGCTACGGCCGCTGCAACCGGCTTAGCGTACGATTTTTTCCGTTTTCTGAGACGACCCCAAGTACAGCGGCGCGACCCACCACAACGGCGCGGCCAGCAGCGCGACAGCGGCGATGCCGATGGCGGAATGGGTGATCGTGCGATGGCCGAACCGGCGCTCCAGCGGCACCGAGACGAACCAGAACAGCCGGCCAATCCGGGCGGGGGGCAGGTCGATGTCGGGCAACAGGCTGGCGACGGCCGCAATCAGCCAGCCGATCCAGTCAGGCCGGTAGCCGAACAGGGTTGCGCCGCCCAGGTAGAGTACCGAGGCGAAGGCGACGTGAGTGCCGAGGGTCAAGCCGTCGCTCCGGTGGCCGTCGAGAATCGATGCGGGCGGTCAGGGTCTTTTGAGAACGATTCTTCCGTCCCGCCCGACCTCCCGCGTCGGAATCACAGTGCGGTCTTCGCCGATCACCACCCCGAACAGATCGCGGGTAAACGTCCGATTCCCGAAATACCAGGAATGGCTTTTCGTTCCCATAAAGCCGTTGGGTTGGTCTTCCCCGGCAATTTCGGAAGGGTCTTTGTCCAGCTTTTCATAGTAGGCCGTGCAATCGACGTTCACCGCCCGCAGTGGGGCATTGTCGGGCAAACCGACCCGTCCCACACGAGGCGAAATACCCAGACGCTTGACGTTCGATAAATCCAGCGCCTGGTCGTAGCGGCTGAAGTAGTTGGTAACCCGAATAGAGTGGCGATAGAGCGATTCGGAATCACCGTTGCCGGCTGCCATTGAAGCCGCCGAAACATCGCCCGCCGCGAACAGCACTTGGCTGACGTTCCAGCTCATGTTGGGAAGCTCTTGGTCGTCGGCGTCGTCGAACGCTTCCCGAATCACATAAGCGCCGGTGGAATGACCGAAAACGTGGACGTTGATGGTGCAAGACGGCGTTTGTTCGGCGGACAGATAAGCGATTCCATCGGACACCAGCCGGAACGCCGTTTCCTTGGCCCGGTGGCGGTCGGGCAGATAAGCCAAGGTTTTGTCGTCGCTCGGCCAGTCGAACGAAGCAATGACCCCCTTGAAGCCCAGCGCGATCAAATCCTCCTTCAAACGGCGATGCCGTTGGATAACCTCGTTCACGCTCAGGTTGTAACCGTGGACGACGAACAGCAGATCGCCGCGCGCTTCGCCCCGGTCGTTTTGCCAGGCGGCGGCGGCGCGGACTGCTTTATACCAGGCGGATTGAGTGATCGCTTGGGAAGGTGCGGGCGATTGGCCGGCGGGAACCACCAGGAATTTACTGGGGCCAACGTCGGCGACGAATGCGCCGTTGCGGACGGCCCGAACCGAGAGCATGTAATCATCCATTGCCTTTTCCCCTGGGTCTTGAGCTTGTATAGATAGAATAGCGCCAACGGGTCGCCCAGCCGCTCATTCGCCTTCCCCGCGCCCCGGAACAGGAAGACCCGGATCGAGATGACCACCGCCGCCAGCATCCCGGCGAACACATACAGCTCGGTGTCGCCGGCGCCAATCGCCAGATACCGGGCGCCGATGATCGACGCCAGCGCGACAATCATCACCGGGGTGAAATCCAGGTAACGCACGCCCGCCGCATGGCGCATTTCGCGGATGCGCTGTTTATCGAGGTTTGAAGTCCAACGGAACGAAAACGTACGCTAAGCCGTAAGTGTCTAATATATTATGGTCTGGAACCCACTGATAGGTGATGAGCCGCAGGCGGCCCAAAGGGGCATGAGCCGAGCATTGACTACCCCCCTGACGGGGGGATACTTCGGTTTAGGCGGTTGGATTTCCTATCCTGTCTGTCGTTAAACGCGCCTACGGGTTGTGAATTCCCGTCGGCGCCCTGGACTTGATCTACCGATTGGGAGGATACCCATTGGCTCACTTTTTCGCCCCGAACCGCGAAACCGCTGGTTACGACGTGGATGGCAAATTGGCGCCCGATTCCGTTTGGCGCATGCGCA
>Ga0209573_1006166_pt1 | contig 10192 bp, 11 predicted proteins | sample TNRBio252014_DNA_FD_185870 | JGI IMG/M metagenome (GOLD analysis project Ga0209573, IMG submission 185870) | Wastewater treatment Type I Accumulibacter community from EBPR Bioreactor in Madison, WI, USA - TNR Reactor_6/25/2014_ DNA (SPAdes)... | ecosystem: Engineered > Bioreactor > EBPR >...
GCGGCCGTCATCTACCTCGATTCCGACCGGGCGCTGGCGGAGACCGCCGCCGCCGCAGCCATCGCACGAGGCGGCAGGGCGCTTGGCGTTTGCGCCAGCGTTGCCGACGAGGCGGCGGTCAAAGCCGCCGTTGCGGCGGGCGCGGCGGCGTTCGGTCCGGTTACGGCACTGGTCAACAACGCGGGAATCTCGCCGAAGTCGGGATCAACGGGCGGCAAGGCACCGCTGTGGGAAATGGGGGCCGACGAGTGGCGCCGGGTTCTCGAGGTCAACCTCACCGGAGCGTTCCTGTGCGCCAGCGCGGTCGTCCCCGGGATGATGGCCGCCGGTCGCGGGTCGATCGTCAGCGTCTCATCGGTGGCCGGCAAGACCTACTGCGACATTGTCGGCGTGCATTACGCGGCGACCAAAGCAGGGCTGATCGGACTGACCAAGCATCTGGCCGGTGAACTGGGCGGGCACGGCATTACCGTCAATGCCGTCGCGCCGGGACGGATCGACACCCCGCTGATGCGCGGCACCGTGTCAGCCGCAAACGAAGCGGCGCGGCAGGCGACACCGCTCAAGCGGTTCGGGCAACCGGAGGACGTCGCCGGCACCTGCCTGTTCCTGACCTCGGACGCGGCCCGGTTTGTGACCGCGCAGGTGATCGATGTGGCCGGCGGATGGTTGATGACATGATCAGGGATCCAATCAGCTTTGCCGGCAAGGTCCTGTTCCTGACCGGTGCAGGCGGCACCATCGGCACCAGCATCGCCGCCCAGTACCTCGCGCTCGGCGGCTCGGTGGTGTTTGCCGATGCCAGCGGGCAGGCTGCAGACACCGCGCGCGCGGCCTGCGACCCGACCGGCGCGCACAGCCTCAGCGTGGCGCAGGATGTAACCGATCCTGCCGCGACCGAGGCCGCATTCGCCGCAGCGGCGGCCCGGTTCGGCGGGATCGACCACTGTGTCGCGGCCGCCGGCATCTATCGCAGCGCCGGATTTGCGGACATGACCGCCGGCGCCTGGCGCGAGACGATGGCGATCAATCTCGATGGCGTGTTCAATACCTGCCGCGCCGCGATCCCGCATTTGCGGGCGGGCGGGGCCATCGTCACGCTGGCCTCGGTGGCAGGACAGCGCGGCAGCCATTCGCACGCCCACTACGCGGCCGCCAAAGCCGGAGTGCTTGGCCTGACACGCTCGCTCGCGCTCGAACTGGCTCCAACGATCCGGGTCAACGCCGTGTCGCCGGGCCCGATCGAAGGACCGATGGCGCAACATCTTCTTGACGCCCGCGGTCCTCAGATTGTTGCACAGACACCGCTCGGGCGGATCGGGCGACCCGAGGAAGTCGCGTCCGCCGTCCTGTTCCTGTGCTCGGACTGGGCCAGTTTCATTACAGGGGAATCGCTCCAGATCAACGGCGGCCTTTACATGAACTGATGGAACCGGAACGCAAATTCAGCTATGCCGCTGAGGAAAGGACGCCGACTGCAGTGAAAGACGCTCCGTACAGCCCCAACACCGCGCCGCCGTGTGACCGTCCGGCGCTGATCCAGCGGGCCCCCTCACTGGCCGATACGCTGGCGGCGCGGCTGCGCGAGGACATTGCGGCGGGTCGCCTGACGTCCGGGGAGCGGCTGCCGAGCGAGCATGATGGTGTCAGTCGCCCAACCGTGCGCGAAGCGATCGGGCGGCTCAAGCACGACGGGCTGGTTGTCACGCGGCAGGGCGCCGGGGTATTCGTCGCCGATCCGCGCGCCTCGACCGTGTTCCGGCTCGATGTCGCCGATTTCGATGATCGTGACGACGTTCGCAAGATTGTCGAACTTCTGATGGCGGTCGAGGGAGCGGCAACGCGGCTGGCAGCCGAGCGACGCACCGCCGGCGAGCTTGACGCCATCCGGGTGCGGCTTGACGCGGTACAGCAGGCGATCGACCGGGGCGAACCGGGGGTCGACGAGGACATGGATTTCCATCGCGCGATCATCGAGGCGACGGGCAATGCCTATTTCCGCGACCTGTCAGATTTTCTCGAGCGCCGGGTGCGGCACTTCATCCGCGTCGCACGCAGCAATTCCGCCCGCCACGCCGGCCTGACGCAGGCGGTCCAGACCGAGCATATCGCGATCTTCGATGCGATTCGGGACCAGAATGCAGACGCCGCGCGCGAGGCTGCGGAGACTCATCTGAAAAACGCGGCGCGACGGCTGGAGGTCTATCAGGCCAAATCCTGACCGCAAGACGCCCCGGTGACAAGACGCCCCAGTCAGCGGAAGTGCTTGGACAGTTTGAGGCCCTGCGCCTGATAGTTCGAATTGAGGTCTGACCCGTAGAGACGCGCCGGACGCTCGGCCATCCGCTCATAGACCAGCCGGCCGACGATCTGCCCGTCCTCGATGATGAACGGCACGTTGTGCGAGCGCACCTCCAGCACGGCGCGCGAGCCCGAACCGCCGGCGGCGGAATGGCCGAAGCCGGGATCGAAAAAGCCGGCATAGTGAACGCGGAACTCGCCGACCATCGGATCGATGGCAACCATCTCGGCGGCATAGTCAGGCGGAACGTGCACTGCTTCCTTGGAGGCAAGGATGTAGAACTCGCTCGGATCGAGCACCAGCGCCCCGCGCCCGTCTGCGGTCAGCGGCTCCCAGAAGTCGGCGACCCGGCACGCCCCGACCCGGTCCACATCGACAAGGCCGGTATGGCGCTTGCCGCGATAGCCGATCAGCCCCGAGGCATCGAAACCGGCGAGATCGACACTGACGGCGACACCGCCGGCGATGGGGTGGCGCGCACCCGAGACAAGCTGCTCGCGTTCGTTGAGGCCCGCGAGTTCGCCATCGTCAAGCCGCGGCGCGCCGCGGCGGAAGCGCACCTGCGCCAGCCGCGAACCGGCCCGCACGAGCACAGGAAACGTCTTGGGTGAGATTTCCGCATAGAGCGGGCCGGTATAGCCAGCGGGAATGGTATCGAACGCCGTGCCGCCGTCGACAATCACCCGTGTGAAGACATCGAGCCGGCCGGTCGAGCTTTTCGGGTTGGCGGACGCTGCGACGTCGCTCGGCAGGGCGAGCGATTCCAGCACCTCTGCAACGTAGACGCAGCCGGTTTCAAGCACCGCGCCTTCGGAAAGGTCGATCTCATGCAGCGTGAGCCCGGCGATACGGGCCAGCGCCTGCCGGCCCGGACCAGGCAGGAACGAGGCGCGCACGCGCCAGCACCGGCGTCCGAGCCGGAGATCCATGCTCGCAGGCTGGACCTGCCCCTCGGCCAGCGGCACATCCGTTCGAATGCCGCCCGCCGCCGCCAGCGCCTCGATCATCGCATCGGAAAATATGCCGGAGGTTACGCGCACGCTACAGTCCCCGCTTTGTCCATCCTGCCTAGCGGCCAGCGTACCGATCGGCAAGCCGCGTCAACGACCCGCTTCCGGTTCTCCACGAAAGACCTGCATCGCAAGACGGACGCGCGCCAGGCAGGTGACCAGACACAGCGCGGCAAAACCGTAGGCCAGCAGCGCAAAGAGCGGCGGCCAGACCAGCATGGCGACGAAGACCGCGATCGTTTCAGTGCCTTCGGCGAGGCCAGTGGTGAAATACAGCGATTTTGCGCCCCGGACCTCGGTCGTCATGCCGCGCTTGGCCGCGAGGATGGCAAAGCCGAGAAAACTCGCCGCATTGAGATAAAAGCTGGCCAGCAACACGGCGGCCGCCAGCCCGTTGGCGGGTTGGTGGAGCGCAAAGCCGAGCGGAACCGCAGCGTAGAAAACGAAATCGCAGACGATGTCGAGAAATCCGCCCACGTCGCTGAGGCGCGCCCGCCGGGCGATGGCACCGTCCAGCCCGTCGCACAGGCGGCTGAGCGCCAGAAGCCCGAGCGCCGGCACGAAATGCCCGGCTGCGATGGCAGCCCCGCACCCCACGGCGGCGGCTGCGCCGACCAGCGTGACCATATCGGCGCTGATGCCAGCGGCCGCCATCCGGGCGCCGGCTGCATCCAGCGGCGGGCCGACGAGGCGGCGCATGATGCCGTCGATCATTGCACGGTCCTGCCAGTGGAAAGAAACGGGTTGCCAAACACCGGCATTGAATCACAATGGCGGGAGAAATGCACCTCGGGGAGGAGGCGCCAGAATGTATCGCGCGGTGACGAACAACGTCGAAGTGGTTGTCCGGCCGCAGTTTGCGCCTGAGCAATCGGATCCGGACAAATCCAAGTTCTTCTGGACCTATGCGGTCGAGATCACCAACCACGGCGAGGCCACCATCCAGCTCAAGCATCGTCACTGGGAAATCACCGACGGCAACGGCATCCGGCAGGATGTCCGCGGGCCGGGTGTCGTCGGCGAGCAACCGGTGCTCAAGCCGGGCGAAACGTTTCGCTACACCTCGGGCTGTCCGCTGAGTACGCCGCAGGGCATCATGGTCGGCCAGTATGAGATGGCGCGCGACAAGGGCGAACGGTTCAACGTCCAGATTCCCGCCTTCTCGCTCGACAGTCCGTTCGAGACCCGCAAGCTGAACTGATCAGCACGGTGTCCGGTTCGGCCTTGCCCGCCTTCATCACCATCAGCGACAGGCCGCCGGTCGCGGCGGGGGGCCTGGACCGGCTCTATTCCGCCGCCTTTCCGACCGAAGACCTGACCGGGCTGGTCCGTGCGCTCGCCGGCCTTGGCCCCGATGTCCTGTTGCTGACCGCCGCGATCGACGATGAAGCGATCGGGCATGTCGCCTTCACCTTGTGCCGGGTCGAAGGTCCGGGTCGGACCGACGCCCTGCTCGGCCCGCTCGCCGTGCTGCCGGAGTGGCAGAAGCGCGGTGTCGGCGGCGCGCTCGTGTGCGACGGGCTCCGTCGGCTCGCCGCTTCCGGCGTGGGCGCCGTGCATGTGCTGGGCGATCCGGCGTATTATCGACGGTTCGGGTTCGCCCCGCATGGCGGGGTTGCACCGCCCTATCCCCTGCCCGACGATTGGGCGGAGGCATGGCAGTCGCTGGCGCTCGACGGCACAAGGCATGCGGGCGGTTCACTGGTCGTCCCGCCGCCGTGGCGGCAGCCTGCCCTGTGGTCGCCCTGACGCGCGGGCGCGACCGTTAGTGCGGCTCGCTCTCGCCGGCCTCCGGCAGGTCAGCCGGCCGGAAATGATAACGGGTCGAGCAGAACTCGCACGTCACGCCGATCGCGCCATCATCACCGACCATGGCGGCCCGATCATCGGCGGAAAACCGCGACAGCATGTCGAAGATCTTGCCGCGCGAACAGCGGCAGCGCTCCTCCACGGCGACCGGCGTGTAGACGCGCACGCCGCGCTCATGGAACAACCGGTACAGCAGGTCTTCCGCCGTCAGGCCGGGATCGATCAGTTCATGATCCTCGACGGTCTCGATCAGCGCCCGCGCTTCCACCCAGGCATCATCCTCGGCAAAGGCGGGCCGTTCGGCCCCAGCCGGTGCGTCGCCGGGATCAAATTCGGCCTGCCGCTGGCGGTCCTGCGACTGCGGCAGGAACTGGGCCAGAATTCCGCCTGCCCGCCACTGGCGGCGACCGGCGCTGACCACCTCGCCGACCGCGAGCCGTACGCGGGTCGGGATCTGTTCCGAGCGCAGGAAGTACTGATGCGCGGCTTCCTCGAGTCCCTGCCCGTCGAGCGGCACAAGGCCCTGATAGCGCTGCATATGCGCGCCCTGATCGATGGTGAAGGCCAGATGGCCCGTACCAAGCAGTCGCGCCGATGTTGCCCCCGGCAGCGCATCGATCCGCGCCTGATCGAAACGGGCGTAGGCGCGCAGGGTCCCCGGCGCGGTGAAATCGACCACCAGCATGTCAACGGCCCCGTCGGTCCGGGTCTGGAGCTGGAACTGGCCATCGAACTTCAGGGACGTCCCGAGCAGCGCCGTCAGCGCCACCGCCTCGCCGAGCAGCCGCGAGACCGTTTCGGGATAGGCGTGGCGGTCCAGAATAGTATCGAGCATCGGCCCGAGCCGCACCAACCGGCCGCGCGCATCGAGCGCATCGACCTGATAGGGCAGGACGTGATCATCCATCCCCCGCAAGGGCTCGTCGGCTCCGGTCATGGCTCTGTCACGCTCCCGCAACGCTCAAGCGACGGTTGCGCCAAAGACATAGGCCAGCACCGCCTTCTGGGCGTGAAGGCGATTTTCCGCCTCGTCGAACACCGCCGACTGCGGCCCGTCCATCACCTCGTCCGTCACCTCTTCGCCGCGCGTTGCCGGCAGGCAATGCATGAAAATGGCCGTGCCGGCCGCCCGCGCCATCAGCGCGCTGTCGACCTGATAGCGGCGCAGCAGGTTCTGCCGGCGGCCCTCGTCGTCGTCACCCATCGAGACCCAGCAGTCGGTAATCACGCAATCGGCACCGCGCACGGCCTCCTGCGGGTCCGTGGTCAGCGTGACATCCGCGCCGGCAGCCCGGGCCGCCGCGATCAGATCCGGGCGGGGGGCCAATTCTTCGGGCGTGGCAATGTTGAAGCGGAACGGGATCTTGGTCGCCGCGTGCACCCATGAGGTCAGCACGTTATTGGCATCCCCGGTCCAGGCCACGGTGCGCTCCGCCAACGGCCCGACACGCTCCTCGAACGTCATGATGTCCGCCGCCACCTGGCAGGGGTGCGAGCGCTTGGTCAGGCCATTGATGACCGGCACGGTGGCATGATGGGCAAGTTCGCGCAGCTGGTCATGATCGAGCATGCGGATCATGATCGCGTCGACATAGCGCGACAGCACGCGCGCCGTGTCGGCAATCGTCTCGCGCTCGCCCAGTTCGATCTCGCGCCCGGTGATCATCAGCGGTTCGCCGCCCAGTTCCCGGATGCCGACGTCAAACGACACGCGGGTCCTCAGCGAGGGCTGCTCGAACACCATGGCGATCTTCTTGCCGGCCAGCGGGCGATCAAGCGCCGCTTCCGGGGTGCCGCGCCGGCGCTTGATGCGACGGGCATCGGCCAGAATAGTGGTGAACACCTTCGGTTCGAGATCGGCAATATCAAGAAAGTGCCGCAGGGACGACATGCACAAAGTCCTTTTCTGGCTCAGGCGGCGGGCTTATCCGCCGCCGAGGCCTCAAGCGCCGAACAGGCTGCATCCAGTGCATTGATCGCAAACGCGACGTCATCATCGCTCACGACCAACGGCGGAACGAAACGGACAACATTGTCGCCCGCACCGACCGCCAGCACATGTTCATCGCGCAGGGCGGCGGCCAGCTCGGTATTGGGCACACGCGCCTTGAGGCCGAGCAGCAGCCCTTCGCCACGCACCTCCTCGATGATCGAGGGGTGGCGATCCTTGATTTCGGCAAGGCGCTGCTTCATCAGCAGCGACACGCGACGGACGTTCGCAAGAAACGCCTCGTCGGCGACAATGTCGAGCACCGCGTTGCCGCAGGCCATGGCCAGCGGATTGCCGCCATAGGTGGAGCCATGCGTGCCGGCGGTCATGCCGCGCGCCGCCTCAGCCGTGGCCAGACAGGCGCCGAGCGGAAAACCGCCGCCGATGCCCTTGGCAACCGCCATGATGTCGGGCGAAACGCCGGACCATTCATGCGCGAACAGCTTGCCGGTCCGGCCAACCCCTGACTGGACTTCATCGAGCACCAGCAGCAGGCCGTGCTCGTCGCAGATGTCGCGGATCTCGCGCAGCATCGAGGGCGAGAACGCACGGATGCCACCCTCGCCCTGGATCGGTTCGAGCAGGATACCGGCCGTCTCCGGACCGATCGCCGCCTTGAGCGCCGCCATGTCCCCGAACGGCACCTGATCGAAGCCAGGCGTCGCCGGACCGAACCCGTCGAGGTACTTCTTCTGGCCTCCGCGATGGTCGCCAGCGTCCGGCCATGGAACGCGCCCTCGAACGTGATCAGGCGATAGCGCTCGGGATGCCCGCCAACCGAATGGTACTTGCGCGCGGTCTTGATCGAGCATTCCAGCGCTTCGGCGCCCGAATTGGTGAAAAAGACCACGTCGGCAAAGGTTTGCTCGACCAGACGGCTGGCCAGCCGCTCGCCTTCCGGAATGCGGTAAAGGTTGGAGACGTGCCATAGCTTTGCGGCCTGCGTGGTCAGCGCCTCAACGAGATGCGGATGGCTGTGTCCAAGGCTGTTGACCGCGATGCCGGCGGCAAAATCGAGATATCGCTGGCCATCCTGCGTGATCAGCCACGCCCCTTCTCCACGCTCGAACGACAAGCTCGCGCGTGCATAGGTCGGCATCACAGCCGAAGAAGTCCCGATCCCGCCACCTTGTCTGGTCATGACAGCCTCACGTAAGGCAAAGCACAAATGCAAAAAGCCGCTCTCCTTGGTCCGGGAGCGGCCCACCCTTTTTCCATTTTCGCGGTGCGACGTCAATCCGGCCGACCCGGATGCCGCACACAAGCGGACTCTTGACGGATGCGGAACTTTCCCACAGGAGATCGTTGGGGAAAACTGAAAACTCCGGCCGAAGGAATCTGCCGCTTTCTCCCTCGATCTTGTAGCGTCTGTCTTGCGCGATACGAGATGTCGTGCTCGTAAGCGTAATTTCAGTCTGAGTGGTTGCATCCGATGCCGGGCGGCGTTTCGCCCGGACGCTGATGGATTCCAGCCTCAGAAGCCGAAGGATTGACCATGTCTTGGACCGATGAACGCATTGAGCGACTGAAAAAACTCTGGAGCGAGGGCCTGAGCGCCAGCCAGATCGCGGCCGAACTCGGCGGCGTGACGCGCAATGCCGTCATCGGCAAGGTGCATCGGTTGCACCTGTCGGGCCGGGTCAAGACCACCAGCGCCGCCGCCCAGCGGAGCCGGAAGGCCGCTCGGCCTGTGGCCCGCGCGGCCAGCCCGCAACGGATCGTGTCCACGCGCGGCAATCTTGCCGTGGTCCAGAGCGTCGAAGCGGAAGAGATGGTGGTCTACCAGCCGGCGGCCAATGTCGTTGTGCCGATCTCGCGCCGGATTTCGATCATGGAACTCAGGGAAGGCACCTGCCGCTGGCCGATGGGTGACCCGCTGCTGCCGGAATTCGTGTTCTGCGGCGGCGATTGCGAAGTCGGCAAGCCTTATTGCGGCGCCCATGCCACCATCGCCTATCAGCCCTCGCTGGAGCGTCGCCGGTCAGGCCGCTAACGCCCGGATTCAGCGGCCAAACCGCTCGTCGAACGCATAGCCGGAACCGCGCACCGTACGGATCGGATCGGCCTTGCGGCCCCGGTTCAGGACACGGCGCAGGCGGCCGACGTGGACGTCAACGGTCCGGTCGTCGATAAAGACATCGGTTCCCCAGACATTGTTGAGCAGGCTTTCGCGGCTGTAGACGCGCCCCGGATGGCTCATCAGAAACTCGAGCAGCTTGAACTCGGTCGGACCCAGATGAACATCGGCCCCCGCCCGGCGCACGCGGCGGGCGCTGCGATCCAGTTCGACGTCGCCGACGACGATCAGGCTGGCGACCCGGGATGGCGCGGCGCGGCGCAGCAGCGCATGAATCCGGGCGACCAGTTCTGGAATGGAGAACGGCTTGACGAGGTAGTCGTCGGCGCCGGTCTTCAATCCGCGGATGCGCTCGGATTCCTCGCCCCGCGCGGTCAGCATGATCACCGGCAACCGCTCGGCTTCAGGGCGGGCACGCAGACGCCGGCACAGTTCGATGCCGGAAATGCCTGGCAACATCCAGTCAAGCAGCAGGAGATCAGGCAGCTGTTCGCGCAGCGCAAGGTCAGCCTCGTCGCCGCGCATGATGACCTCGACGTGAAAGCCTTCCGCTTCGAGATTGTAGCGCAACAGCAGCGCCAGCGCGTCCTCGTCCTCGACAATCAGAATGCGCGGCGTCATGGATATCCCCGTCAGTCGTGATCTGGCGGCTTTAGGACGTTTCGGAGACAGTTTTGTGACACGGTGTCACAGCGAGGTTCCGCCCGGAGGGCCTTGTGGATGCAGCTTCGGCAGGACGGCGCGGAACGTTGCTCCCTTGCCCGGTGCGCTTTCGACCAGCAGGCGGCCGCGATGCCGGTTGAGCGTGTGCTTGACCAGCGCCAGACCCAGCCCGGTGCCGCCTTCAGCCCGGCTCATGGCGTTGTCGACGCGGTAAAAACGCTCGGTCAGGCGCGGCAGATGCACCGGATCGATCCCCGGGCCATAGTCGCGGACAGAGACGACGGCCTCCCCCGGCGTCGCGCCATCACCGATGGCGATGTCGACACGCCCGCCGGATCTGC
>Ga0209573_1006167_pt1 | contig 10191 bp, 10 predicted proteins | sample TNRBio252014_DNA_FD_185870 | JGI IMG/M metagenome (GOLD analysis project Ga0209573, IMG submission 185870) | Wastewater treatment Type I Accumulibacter community from EBPR Bioreactor in Madison, WI, USA - TNR Reactor_6/25/2014_ DNA (SPAdes)... | ecosystem: Engineered > Bioreactor > EBPR >...
CGACGTTTTCGCGGAGATCGGTGCCGGTCCCGATGGTCGCGCTCGCGCCCGTATCGTGCAGCGAAACCCTCGACGAGTCGTTGCCGAGGCTGCCGGTGCCGATGAACCATCGCTTCGTGCCGCGCTTCGCGAGGCGATCCCCAAGCTGATATTCACCGTGAGCCGTCGCGTGCCGAGCTGATCCGTTTGAAACGAGGGGGGCAGGGGTCCGTCGCCGGCGGCGAGCCCTTCCGCGCGCGATCACTTCCACCGGCGCTGTTCATAATCGAGCTTCTGCGCGCTACCGGGGGGTTGAGCGGCGGATATCCCGACAGACGTGCACGGATGCTCGGGGCGGGGCGGGGGAGGTGGGAAAACATACAACCCCGCCCGACGGATCGGACGGGGTTGCCGGCCATCGGCCGCAGATCTCCCTGTCATTGCGCACGCCACGACTTGCTTGGCCCCGCCACTGGCCCTCGCCAAGCCTCGACAAACCCTACCTTCCCAACCGAGTCCATCGCGCCGCAAACGCCGATAGCGGCAACGGGACTCCTGATTCGGGCGTGCAAAGCCATCCTATTGGTTCGACCACGCCCTGCAAAGCCGATTTGCTCCGCTGGGGTTGAGTGTTGGATCTTCTAAAAACAAACGGTCGTATACGCCGTGTGGGGTGGCTGGAGAATCACGTCTCGCGCGGAAGCCGGCAAGCGAAACCCCCGCCGACGGATCCAGCGGGGGTTTGCTGGCAGCGCGCTGTGGGGGGACAGGGGACGATGCGCTGCCCCGTGGACAGCGTCAGGGGGGTGAACGCTGTCCCGGTTCGACCAGGCGACCGCGGTCGCCGGACCGGCAAGGGTGATGGCGCCGATTTTATCCGGCCGGCGAGTCCGTTTGCAAGTGATTTTTACCCTCATGGGGTAAGTCGTTGAATCCGCCCGCGACGACGCCGCGCAGCCAAGCCGGCCGGGGCTTCGCCTCGCCGGCAGCGGCGGGCGGCAACCCGATGCCAAGGAACCACTCGAGGGCGCCGGGGAAGCGATCGAGGATGGCGGCGAGCGCAGTCAGTGCGAGCGCACGCCGGCGGTGTTCCGCCGCGTCGTCGAGCGTGTGGGAGGGGTCGGCAGCGTCCATGCTGGCAAGATAGCGCGGGAGCGGTTAAAGGCCGGTTGCGCCCGGCGGCGGTCGCCCCGGCCAAGGGGGCGCCAGCTTTGCATAATGGCGGTTCCGCGAGCGACCAGACAGGTTGCGAAGAAAGCAACGGCCAGCAAAGGACAGAGCTGGAGGCTATGTCAGCACCGGATTAAGGGTCGGCAGCAACTAGCCGTCGATGCATCTAATTGCTAACCATCAGAAAACAATAGGGTTTTTTGGGTTACACGCAGTGTACTTGCGCAGTTATATTGGTGGATACCCCGGCCGTCTCTGCGGCCGGGGGTTTCAAAGGAGCACCCATGAACAATTTAACAATTGTTAGGGACCTCGAAGTGGCGATCTTGCTCCTAGATCTTCTCAAACACGTTCTGGAGCTGATCAACTAAGAAGTCCGTGGGCACGGTAGGCGCCGTGCCCACATTCTTCTCAGGTGAACACTTTTGTCACGTTATTACAGGGCCAGGTCAAGGATAAACCACTACACGTTTTGGTATAGGTCGAAGCCGGCCGCTCGCGGGCCGGCCGTAAGATCACCGACGGCGTCAGAAGAACCCGTTCTCCGGCCGTGACGACTGGTAGCCGGGGTTTTCGAGCTGCATCTGGACATGCTCGGAGTCCGGTATCGGGCGGGCGATTCCGTCCCAGCCGGGACAGAGGATCAGCGTCAGCAGGCGGGACAGAAGCCGTTTCATGCCCCGATCCTGAGGCCGCGAGGTTAACGCCGGGTTGCCGGCTGCGCGAAAAACCGGTTCGGTAGGTGCTCCCACTCACCCGATGGACGCCGGAGTTCTTTGTCGCGCAAGCTTCTTCGCGCCCGGTTGGCAGCGCGGCGCTCAAATATAGATGTAGATGATTACTTGACAGATTTCGTTTTATGTAGTATATTTTAAAAGTTACTGTGTGTTTAGCAGCGAACAAAGCGGAGTTTCGCACATGAATATTGATTTTTTTATGCATATAGTTATGGCTATTTGCTACATTGTTCTAGCCATAGCAGGCTTATAACAATAAGTATACTATAATACAAACTTAACGACGCCAGCCATACAACGAGTATGGCTGGCATTTGATACACTGTAATTGATCGACCACCGCCAGACGGTCGACCGCGCGCTCCGTCTCTCCCGCTCCCGATCAGGCGAATATCCGCCCCCTTTCCCCAACGAAGTTTCGCTCGGCCGCAAAGCCTCAGGCACACCCCCCTGGAACCGGCCGCCGGTCACGCCCAGGGGGGGGTGGGGGTGTCGCCGGGCATCACGGCTGCGGCGGCGCGCCAGGTGGAACCGGCGGCGCGGCGGCGGTGACTGGCGCCACTGCTTCGGCTCCCAGGGTTGAAGGGAGACCCGCCGTCAGGTGGGGAGCCGGCTGGGCCCGGCCGGCTCCGAAGCGGTGTACAGAAACCCCCTCTGAATTCGGCCGCGCGGAAGCCAGGGTTTCCGCGGCTTTGCGGAGGGCGCGCGAGTCGTACAGAAAGGAGTAGTGTTCGGATCGATCTCCGCCGAGGCGAAGCCTCGGTTACGGCCACCGTTGAGCGCCGTGCAGCACGCGTAGGATGAGCAAGGCCGCGGGCTCTATGCGATAGACGACGATGAAGGGCGTGTCGGTCACGACCAGCTCGCGAGTGCCAAGCACCCGCCCAGGCCGACCGCTCTCGGGGAAGTCTGCCAGACGACTGACGGAGATTTCGATTGCATCACCGATGTCGATTGCCGCGGCAGGATCGCGCTCGCCGACGTAAGCGACCTGGGCGTCCCGGTTGCGCATGGCTTCCGGAAGCCACTCGATCCTCACTCGCCCTTACCACCGGCCCGCTTTAACAGTTCGGCGCGCTGTCGGCGCCAACCAGACGACGCATCTTCGTGAGCGATTCGCGGCACCGTCGGGTCGTCGGCCTCGCGCATCCCTTGCTCGACCTCAGTCCGAAACCAGGCGTCGTGCTCCCGCACCCGGCGCTGGTGCTGAATGAAGTCGCGCATGAACTCCCGGACGAGCTGCGAGGCCGGCCGATCGACCGCGGCAGCCTCGGCCATGAACTGGTCCCGCAGTTCGGATTGCAGTTTCATGGTGAAAACGGATTCCTTCGACATTGCCCGTCTCGCTCGAAGTGGTACTGACGGAGTATATACTTAGTCAGGATGCGTGCAAGGCATGCCTGATGAACGTCGGTTTTCCCGGCAGATCCCGCCTGTACGTAATCGTTCGTTTTCGGACACCACTCGGAGCTCCGTCCAGAAATTAGGCTTGCAGGTTTCTGAACAGGGTGTAGATTGCGGACAGCGATTCCGTACGGAAACGGTCGATGCCGCGCACCTTCGCCTACCTCCGTGTGTCGACTATCGGCCAGACGACCGAGAACCAGCTGCGGGAGATCATCGCCGCCGGATTCCACGTCGAGCCGCGGCGCGTCGTCGCCGAAACCGTCTCCGGCGGGGTGGCCGCGGCGCAGCGTCGCGGCTTCGCCCGGCTGCTCGACCGATTGGAGGCTGGCGACGTGCTGGTGGTCACCAAGCTCGACCGGCTCGGCCGCAACGCCATCGACGTCGGCGTGACGGTGAAGAAGCTGGCCGAGATGGGCGTGCGGGTGCACTGCCTGGCTCTCGGCGGTGTCGACCTCACCAGCTCGGCCGGCAAGCTGACAATGAGCGTGATCAACGCCGTCGCCGAATTCGAGCGCGACCTGCTGGTCGAGCGCACCCAGGCCGGCCTCAGCCGGGCCCGAGCCGAAGGCCGGAAGCTCGGCCGTCCGGCGACGCTGAGCGCCGCGCAACGCGAGCAGGTGGCGCGGCGCTTGCGGGAGGGAGCGACCGTGTCGGCGCTGGCGCGCGAGTTCGTCACCAGCCGGCAGACAATCATGCGGGCGCGGGATGCCGAGCCCGGCCGGGCGGCGGAGTAGGGGATGCCGATCCGCCGCGAACTGCGCCGTCTCTATCCCGGGCACTGGCCCGAGCTCAGCCGAAGCGTCCGCTTCGAACGGGCCGGCGGACTGTGTCAGGGCTGCGGTCGACCGCACACCACCACCGTCCGCTGTCTGCCGGACGGCCGCTGGTTCGATCCGGCCGAGGGCACGTGGCGCGACGGCAAGGGCCAGGCCGCCCGCTGGCCGGACCTGGAGCAGATCACGCGGCAGCGAACGACGCGTGTGATCCTCGCCGCCGCTCACCTGGACCACGACCCGCGCAACAACCGGCTGCGCAACCTGCGCAGCCTCTGCCAGCGCTGCCACATGCTGCACGACCGGCCGCACCATCTCGCGCAGCGGCGGATCACCTACCTCTCGCGTCGGGCGCTAGGCGACCTGTTCCTGGGGCCTTATCGCGCCGGCTACCGTGAATCTGTGCCCCGATAATGCACGCGCGCCGTGATGGGGCGATTCCGCACCCCCTCCCGTACGCCCGACAATGTCCTTTATATCATGTATATCATGCTCTCTAGACGTCGCGAAAAAGCCCGGCGCGGTGTTCGTCTGTCGCCGATCAGGCTGGCTTCGCCCGGCGTAGGCGCTGAGGAGGCCACGCACAACGGTCGGAATCATCACAGCCGGATTGACGGGCCGGGGAGAAGCCGACAAGGTCATCGCCAACAAATATCGAGTCCATTGACACGGGAGCACGGTAAGGATGAGGCAGGGACATCCGCATCGAGCGCTACAACTCCGTGGCGCCGTCGGCATGGCTCTCGCGTTGTCCGCTCCCACATCAGTTGCGGCCGTCGAATACCGATACTGCGTCTCGTGTGACAACCACCGCGCCCAAGCCCTTGTTTCGTCTGGAACGCCCGACCTCGGCAAGGAATGGTACCGTGTCAAGACTGCGATGATGTTCCAGCAGGCCTACGGCTCCCTATCGTGCAGTGCATCCGACTTCGAACTTACTCGCTGTGGCGGCGACCCGGAAGAGAAACTGGAGTACACCGCTGTTAGCGGCGACCAGATCGAAGGAATCCTCAGCGGTAACCCTGTTACCATCACCCAGACGTTTGTAGAGGTTATCACCGGGATCCCCGCCGCCATCATCGACTGGTTTAAGAGGTGGCTTTAAAGGCAGATAACCACCCAAGGCTAGCCCCTAACTAGCCTTTTGGCCAGTTCACCCGTGTTCCTGGCCGTAAAAAATCTCGCGTGCGAGCCCGCCGAGTTTTACCCCGTCGGTCCTACCACGGCTTGGAGTATGAGCGCTTGTGGGGTCTCGGAAATGCCGAATGCGACAGGGTGCCCAGCGAGATTAACCTTGGGCGTCTTCAACGCGACCGCCACGTTCGACGCTTTGATCTTGTACTCAAACTCGCCCTTGAGCTGCGGCACGAAGGGCGTCGCCGATAAGATGAGCGGCTTGAGAAGATCCAATCCCTGGCAGGCAAGGGTCATGTTTACACTTTTCATCATGTACTCGGTCGGGCCGGGATCAAGGTTCAGCGTTACGGAAGCCTCCTGCACTGCAAACTCGTAGCGAGGCCCTTCCGGCCCTCCCGCCAAGTGAATCCCTGCCTTCACGGGCAAGACCGACGGCGGTACTGACGCCCGCATGTTCTGATCCTCGGTCCAAGGCACTTGGCAGGTAAGGTGGCCGACGATGTCAAGCGGGACGAACTTCACGTGAAGATCGCCTTTCGCATTTCCCTCAACGTTCAGGCTCGCCACAACCTCGGACAGGTCATGAGACAACGCGAAACCGCTCAAGCACGTGGCCAACTCGGCCATACCCTGAAATGACCCATTGATATTTGCGAACTTTCCCGTGCGCACCAAGCGCTTGAGCGCTTCTTTGCCTAATTCGCAAAGTGCTTTCTCACCGCTTTTCTCGATTTCGCAGGAGAGTTTCTCCTGACCCTTGAGCCGCTCGCAGTCCAGTTTCTTCCCCGCATAGTCGGCGTCGTAGATTTTGTTCTGTGCTACCTTTGCCATCTCGCAGAACATGTCATTTCCCCGCTGCGAGCAGCCGCCCGTAAAATAATTGCGCAGGATACAGGCCTCACAATTACGGTCATCGTGGCTCTTCGTGAAGTCGCACGTACGCTTCGGGGAGCAATCCCGCGTGGGCGTGCAGTCTACAGAACTTTCGTCGGGAAACGTTAACTGCTGCGAAAACTCCTGCCGGGCGATGGACCCGTTGCCCTTTGCACACAGTTTTGCTTGTCTCACCACTTCGTTCACCGCGTAGGAGACAAGATCCTTGCGCACGGCGGCCCAGACCTTGTCGGGATAGGTCTCAAGCCCGAACCCATCCCTCACCGCGTGCCTAAAGGCCTCGGTTACCGCCTCTTCTGTGGGAGCGACAGGCGGACGCTCGGTGGTGGCCTCCGCCACACCCGCGAGTGGGGCGAATTGAGCCAAGCCCAGAAGCTTGCTATCCGCAACCGCAAAGGCGACTCCTCGGAGGTTGATTGGAGTTCCGACCGGTTGGCCTGTTACCACCACATCCCCGTCGAAGCCCCCGCTCTGTATTCTCACCACGCGCGAGGGATCCGTTTTTTCAGCAAAGCCAGTCGGAACCACTACTTCCATCGCATCCAGATCCGCTAATGCGCCTGATATGTTGCCCGCAAACCGTTCCAAGACCGCTGCTAAGGCGCTGCCCAGCGCCGTCACGTCGTACGAGCCTCCAACTTCTACTTTCTTGACCTGAACGGTTTCGAAGACTGGTAGCACCTTAAGTCGCAGTACCGTGTCACCAGTCTCGCCGGTCCCGACCACGGCGCTGCGGAGCCCCGCCAGGACCGTTATCGCCCCCGCCACCCGGGGTTTCAGCGCCTTTATAAGATCACCGCCCTCGTCCTCGGCAAAGGTCCGGTCGAAACCGATGGTTGCCTTAATGAGCTGCCGTTCGGAGATGAGAGTAATTGATTTGATGCCCTTCTTCACAAGGTCCGTCGTCAGCAGATGCTCCTGCACCTCCGCTAGTGCCACGCCAAACGACAGGTTTGGTGCGGCTAAAGCGTTGAGCGCTGCTGCCGACGCTTGTACGACGGCCTTTTGCTGGTCCTCTGCGGAAACTGGCGGGAATTTCGCGTTCACGTAATCGGTTAGTGAGTCCCCGCAAGCAGTGAGTAATAGAACCAGCAGTAATGCACCGATCGGCTTTCCCGCACTCATCCTCCCCTCCCATTGCCCATCGTGTTAGCCAGATCGACAACTCCTGCATAACAATACTGCTTTTTGGAGCGCGGTGCTCGATCTTCTCACGGAACCACCAACGTGAGGGCTCGATATAGAATGCGGCAAGAGGGCCGTCCGCTCGCTCCATATTTAGTTGAATATATCCCGTCAAGATTGCATTTGCGCAGGGAGACCGAATCCGCTGCCACCGTCGCGAGCGGCGCGATTTTCGTCACCGCGGCGGCGATGTCGGCGCCAGCTCCGGCTGCGCTCACCACAGCCTCGAGGACATCGGCGATCCGGAGCAGCCGCTCCCTGGCCTTTTCGGCGGCGGCGAGTGCGTCTGCATCGACTCGCTTTCGAGCGCGAAGGTTGGCGCGCCCGACCAGCGCTCGGAACATCGATAAGGCCGCGTCGGTGATCGACACTTCGAGAACACGGAGCGTTGCCGTCAGCAACGCGTACCGGCGGGTGTGCCTACCGGGCGGGGATGGCGATCCGCGAGCGGCTGGCGGCGGCCGATGCCGGCAACGCCTCCTGGCAACGCGACCTGTCGGTCAGCCACAACAAGATCGGATCCCTGGCGGCGAAGCGGGGCGAGCGGCCGGCAGCCGGCGAGGCCTACGGGCGGGCGCGGGACATCCTAACCCGCCTGACGGCGCTCGACCCCTCGAACGCGACCTGGCGCAACGATCTGGCCTGGGTCGAACGGCAGCTGAACGCGATCAGCGGTCAGGCGAAGGCGAGATGACGGCCATCTCCCACCTCCCGTGCTCGCCTCCAGTGTCCTCCCACGCGTTGGACGCCCGCGTCGGCGGCTCCATCCTGATCTCGGCGGCTTTGCGACGCCCAGGACCTCGGCAACCAGGTGGCCCAACTCGAGGCCGCCGGGTGCGCCACTATCTTCCGTGAGAAGATCAGCGGCACGACCGCCGAGCGGCCCCAGCTCAAGAAACTGATGGCCATGCGCAGGAAATGGCGGCGTATGAAAGCCCACGTACGACCAAGCTCTACGACCGGACGAAGGAGCGGCTGACCCAGGACGAGGTGGAGAGGATCAGGCTCTGATCGGGAGAGCCATGCGTTTTTAAATGGATAGGAAAGCCGCTGTGAAAAATAATTCGAACGACGCCGATAAGGTAATACAGGAGACCACCTCGGAGGATGATGCAGACTTCTCGATCGCTGACGCTACAGAGTTCAACAACAAGTTACGGCATGATCCGGATTCAATAGGCGATAACGAAATACGTGACCAATACGGCTACGATATCGACGTGAACGCGGTAAGGGAAGCATTCCGCCGGAGTACCTTCAACAGGCCACCAAAAAACCAACGCGCCAGTGCGCGTGCAAAGCTTCGCCGTCGCCTGCTTTGGTTGCAACAAGCGATCTCCGATGTTGAAGCAGCGATCGAGGCTGTATTGGCTGCGCCAGGCCGCACCAACAAGTCAGGCGAACTTGAGGATCTGCGTAAGTCAATTGCAGAGTTACGAACAAAAACTGGGTTGGCAGGTAATGGGCAGCCTGGGGTCGATGATGCCGATCTCAGTATGTTCGACAAGTTGTTCAATCTGCCTTCCCCTACCCCAGAAATATCGCAGCGCACACCGAACGGTGAGAAGTCGTAACATAACGTCCTTTATGTTGCCTTAAGGACGGCGCTTCGGGTGCCCGGTTTGCACGTCGTGGCAACTGCGATAATGCCCCTTATCAGGCGTACGGTCGCGGCGCGACGGCATTCGAAAAAGAAAAAGGGATGTTTTACCTTTAGCGCCGCAAAGGGTATGATGGCGCGATGGAAAATCGCCCTTTTCCGACCGCCGTAGCCCAGAAAACCGGTGAGACTTCAACGAGCTGCGCCGATACCGGCAAAACCGCCGGCGAGGGGATTATTCGCCTGCGGCGAGGCCCCGCCAGCGCGCCCTGCAGCGCCCGCGCGAGGGCGGTCCGCGACAGCGGCGAGCGGCGCGGCGACCCAGGCCTCGCGCCGTGAGCGAATCGGCAGTTCGAGCTCGGCCCGCCGCGGTCGAGAGCCAAGCGGCGCTGGAGCGGGCCTGTCTCGCCATCGGCCGGCTGGACTGGGCGTTGCGCGGCCAGCCGCTGCTGCCGGCGTGGCAATGGCGGACCGGCCTCGATGCCGTGGCCCGCCAGGCCGCCGCCGACGGCCGGCGGATCGATCGCTGGCAATTGGCCGCCGTCGTCGCCGGCGTGCGGCTGCGGCTGCCGGACGCCGAGATCCTCGCCGACCGCGGCGCCGCCTGGGGCGCCGCCCGGCACGCGCTCGGGTTGTGGGGCTGGTCGGTCCGGCCGGACGCGGCGCAACGAGAGGCGATCGCCGCCGCGGCGGCGACACTGCCGACGAGCGGGGCGGTGCTACCCGGGGCGGCCGGCGCTGTGCACGCCTGGCTGGACCAAGGCGGCGAGCGCGCGCCGCTGCGCGCGGCGCTGGCCGAGTACTGGCGACGGCGCGGGCTGCTGCCGGTCGCCGTGCCGCTGCTGAGCGGCGCGCGGGCACTGCACGCCGGCGTGCCGTGGCAGCCGGACGCCTGGACGCCGCGGTTCTACGAAGCACTGGCGGAGGAGGCGGAGAGCGGGCTGGCGCTGCTGCGCGCGCTGGATACCGGCTGGCGGGCGGCGCGCGCCGCCGTCACCGGCCGCAGGCGCGACTGCCACGCGGCGGCGGCGGTGGACGTGCTGGCGGCGGCGCCGCTGCTGGCGGCATCGTCGCTGGCGCGGACGCTCGGCGTCTCGGTGCGTACGGCGACGGCGCTGCTCGACGACCTCGCGGCGCGGGGGCTGGCGGTCGAGGTGACGCGGCGGCAGAAGGGCCGGCTGTGGGGCCTCGCCGGGCTGGCGCCGCTGCGCGAGGAAACGGCGGCACCGCGAAGGCCGCAGCCCGGGCGGGGACGCGGCCGGCCGCGGCGCGACGCGGAGACGGTTGCAAGCGAAATCGCCGAGCTGGA
>Ga0209573_1006168_pt1 | contig 10190 bp, 6 predicted proteins | sample TNRBio252014_DNA_FD_185870 | JGI IMG/M metagenome (GOLD analysis project Ga0209573, IMG submission 185870) | Wastewater treatment Type I Accumulibacter community from EBPR Bioreactor in Madison, WI, USA - TNR Reactor_6/25/2014_ DNA (SPAdes)... | ecosystem: Engineered > Bioreactor > EBPR >...
CACAACCCACCGCAGGTGACGATGCCAGCGCGAGTTTGCGGTGGATCGAAAAACAGTCGAGGGCGCGGTCCGGCCAGTTCGAACAACAGTTCTTCCGCCGGCGGTGCGTCGGGGTCACGGATCAGATGGGAGGACACGCGGGCTCGGTCGCTGACCGTGCGCCGTTGCGGGGAAGTAAAGCGGGCTTCGCCCAGTGTTGTGATGTTCATGAGTTGATCTTCTGGCCGGGGTTCGGATTGTTTTCCCCCTTTTGCACAAAGGGGATCAGGGTGATTTCAGGGGGAGGCATCGGGTCATTGATTGGCGGTTATCGCTGGGGAGCCTGGCGGCGTTTTTTGCCACGGATACAAGATGTATTCAAATTTTATCAGGACTTTCGCCAAACCCTTAAATTCGTCATCCCCGCGAAGGCGGGAATCCAATCAGCCGCTGAAAGACTGGATACCCGCTTTCGCGGGGATGACGACTTGAGCTGTTGTTGACCTTTTCAGTCCGCTTCGGGGATGAACTTGAACGGATAGTTTGGTTCCCGATAGTCGCCGGCTTTTTGCCGTTTCGGCAGCTTGATCTTTTCGCGCGATACATCTTCGTAGGGAACTTGGCTGAGCAAGTGGCGGATGATGTTGAGCCGCGCCTTCTTCTTGTCATCCGAGCGCGCCACATACCACGGCGCCCAGGCGGTGTCGGTCGCGGCGAACATCGCGTCGCGCGCCCGCGAATAATCGTACCAGCGGCTGTAGGATTGCAGGTCCATCGGCGACAGTTTCCAGATCTTGCGCCCGTCTTCGATGCGCCCTTCGAGCCGGTGGGTCTGTTCCTCGGGACTGACTTCGAGCCAGTACTTGAGCAGAACGATGCCCGATTCGACCATTGTCTTCTCGAACAGCGGCACCATTTGAAGGAATCGCTTGGTCTGTTCCTCGGTGCAGAACCCCATCACTCGCTCGACGCCGGCGCGGTTGTACCAACTGCGGTCGAAGATGATCACCTCGCCGGCCGCCGGAAAATGTGTGATGTAGCGCTGGGCGTACATCTGGGATTTCTCGCGTTCGGTCGGCGAAGGCAAAGCCACCACCCGAAACACGCGCGGACTGACCCGCTCGGTGATCGCCTTGATCGTGCCGCCCTTGCCGGCGCCGTCCCGACCCTCAAAGACAATGCAAACCTTGAGTCCCTGGTGTTTGACCCACTCTTGCAGCTTGACCAGTTCGATGTGCAGTTTCGTCAGTTCCCGCTCGTAGTCCTTGGTTTTCAGTTTTTCAGGGGTCTGGGTATTGTCTGAATCTTGTCTATCTTTGGTTTTAGTCATGGCTTTGTGACTCCAAGTAGTGGTCGCCGTTGGCGAAGGCATCGCCGAGGAACGCGATCCGGCGGGCGATGAACCCGATTTTCGCCAACCTTTTATCGCGAAAAAACCCGTATTGCCGCGTAACTTGCCGTTTTGTGAGCGTGATAGTCTACTGTATCGTTATACTCTTCAGAATAGTTCTTAAAGCCGCTATCTACATGAATAAAAAGGATCTCAGCGAGCGCGACATCTGCACCCGGTTCATCACGCCCGCACTCGTCGAAGCCGGATGGGAACACCGTCAATTTCGCGAAGAGGTCAAGCTGACCGACGGACGGGTCATCGTTCGCGGCAAGCTGGCGTCTCGCCTGCAAAACCCCGAGGCCAAGGGCGGCCCAAAGCGAGCGGACTACGTGCTATACGCCAAGGGCAGCATCCCCGTCGCCGTCATCGAAGCCAAGCGGAACAGCTACACGGTGGGCTACGGCATGCAACAGGCGCTCGACTACGCGGAAATGCTCGATGTTCCTATAGCGCTCAGCTCTAACGGCGACGGTTTTTTGCTGCATGATCGCACCGGAATCACCCAGCCGACCGAGCGCGAACTCGCGCTCGAAGACTTCCCCACCCACGATGAACTTTGGGCCATTTACCGGCAATGGAAGGGTATCGAGTCGGAATCCCAGAAAAAGCTGGTCTCCCAGCCCTACCACACGGACGGCAGCGGCAAGGAGCCTCGCTATTATCAGCGCGTCGCGATCAACCGCACCCTGGAGGCCATCGCCAAAGGCCAGCGGCGCATCCTGCTGGTCATGGCCACCGGCACCGGCAAGACCTACACCGCCTTTCAGATCATCTGGCGGCTGTGGAAAGCCAAGGAAAAGAAACGTATTCTCTTCCTCGCCGACCGCAATATCCTGATTGACCAGACCATCCAGCAGGACTTCGCGCCTTTCGGCGAGGTGATGCACAAGATCACCGACCGCACCGTCAAGAAGAACTACGAGATTTACCTCTGCCTCTATCAGGCCGTCACTGGTGCGGAAGAATGGAAGCAGATCTACCGGCAGTTCCCCACGGACTTTTTCGACCTGATCGTCATTGACGAATGCCACCGGGGCAGCGCCGCCGATGATTCGGCCTGGCGGGAAGTACTGGACTATTTTACCGGCGCTACCCACCTCGGCATGACGGCCACACCCAAGGAAAAGAAGCCGGAAAAGGGCGAAACTCAGATCAAAGACCCGGAGTTCAACCTCAAATACTTCGGCAATCCCATTTACATCTATTCGTTGAAGCAGGGCATCGAAGACGGTTTTCTGGCCCCCTACAAGGTCATCCGCGTGGTCACCGATGCCGACGCGCTCGGCTACACCCCGGAGCAAGGCAAAATCGACCGGGACGGCCAGCGCGTCGAACAGCGCCAGTACCACACGCAGGATTTCGACCGCCAACTCATTCTCACTCAGCGCACCGAGTTGGTCGCCCAGCGGGTTTGGGAATATCTTAAAGCCACCGATCCGATGGCCAAGACGATGGTCTTTTGCGACGATCAGCCCCACGCCGAGCGGATGCGCCAGGAACTGGTCAAGCTGATCCCCGAAGCCGCGAGCAACCGTCGCTACGCGGTTCGCATCACTGGCGATGACAAGGAAGGTCAGGCGCTGCTGTCCTACTTCATCGACAACGACGAGCCTTATCCGGTCATCGCCACCACCTCCAAGCTACTGTCCACCGGCGTCGATGCCAAAACCTGCAAGCTGATCGTGCTGGACCAAACCATCAATTCCATGACCCAGTTCAAGCAGATCGTCGGACGCGGGACGCGCATCCGCGAGGACTACAACAAGCTCTACTTCACCATCATGGACTTCAAGGGCGCCACCCGGCTGTTTCAGGACCCGGAGTTCGATGGCGAGCCGGTCACGGTGTACGAACCCAAGCCGGGCGAGTCGGTGGTTCCCCCGGAAGAGGCAGCAGCCGACGGCGATCCTGCGGTGAAGGACGATCGAGGCGCTTACGACAGCGATCCGGATCAGGTGAATGGCAACGCTGCGGACGCCGGCAACGGCGACCTGATCGGCGGTCGCGTCCGCTACACTATCGATGACGTCGCCGTGAGCATCGCCATCGAGCGTTCCCAATACCTCGACGCCAACGGCAAACTGGTTGCGGAGAACTACCGCGTCCCGCTGAAAGAGGAGATCAGGCAATCGCTCCGCCGCGAATTTTCCTCGCTCGACGACTTCCTGCGCCGCTGGACCGAAGCCGAGCGCAAGCAGGCGGTCATCGAAGAGTTGCGGGAACAGGGCATCCCGCTGGAAGTGCTTAGAGAGGCGGTTCCTCAAGGAGAGGTGATCGACGCCTTTGACCTGATCGCCCACATTGCCTTCGACCAGCCGCCGCTGAGCCGGCGGGAACGCGCTAACAACGTCAAGAAACGGAACTATTTCGGCAAATACGGCGAGGAAGCCCGCGCCGTCCTCGAAGCCCTGCTGGAAAAATACGCGGACCACGGCATTACCGACATCGAAGACCCGAAGATTCTGGAATTGCCGCCTTTCAATAAAATCGGCAGCAAAACCCAAATCCGGCGGGGCATCTTCGGCGGCAACGAGCGCTATTCCCAGGCTTTGACGGAGCTGGAACAACAAATCTATCAAGAACGGGCCTGAAACCGACTCAAGAGGGCAGAGCCATGACATCAATGCAATTGCGCGAAAAGCTGCGGGAAGAAATCCGCAACCTTCCTGACTCACGCCTACAAGAGGTTTTCGACTTCATCCACTTTTTCCAGCTCGGGCTGGAGCGGGATGCATCGCCGGCAGCGCCTGATGTCATGCGCTTCGCGGGCGCGTGGGAGGACATGCCAGACTTTGAAGCATTTGAAGCCGACTTGCAGCAACGTCGGCGGGCGGTAACCGTAGGTTGGGCAAAAGCGTAGCGTTGCCCAACAATGCAGAATGTTGGGCTTCACTTCGTTCAGCCCAACCTACTTGATATCTGAATGCAGCATTCGGAATCCATTACCCCATGAATCTCAGCAGCACCATCAAATCGATCCAGGACATCATGCGCAAGGATGACGGCGTGGACGGCGACGCCCAGCGCATCGGCCAACTGACCTGGATGCTGTTCCTCAAAATCTTCGACCAGTGCGAAGAAACCTGGGAAGACGATGCCGAAGACCGGGGCGAGACCTATCAGTCCTCGCTCCCCGATGAATGCCGCTGGCGCCACTGGGCCGCGTACCAGGACGGCAAGCCCCAAATTCCCGCCAACGAGCTGATCGCTTATGTCAACAACCGGGTTTTTCCAGGGCTGAAGGAATTGCCCATCGTGAACGACCCCAGGGCCAAGGTGGTCCGCGCGGTTTTCGTTGACGCCAACAACTATATGAAATCCGGCACGTTGATGCTGGGCGTCATCGAGAAACTCGACGAGGCGATTAACTTTCACGACATGAAGGCGCGTGGGCAGATGGGGGCGATTTATGAGCAGATCCTCAACGACTTGCGCAGCGCTGGCAACGCGGGCGAGTTCTACACCCCGCGCGCCATCACCGAGTTTATGGTGCAACGGGTCAATCCCCGCCTGGAACAGCGCGAAGTGGTTCTCGACCCGGCTTGCGGGACGGGCGGCTTCCTCACCGCCACCATTGACCACTTCGAGAAGCAGCTCACCGAAGCATCCAGCGTTGAGGACAGGAAGGCCATCGCGCAGTGCATTCGCGGGATCGAGAAAAAGCAGCTTCCTCATCTGCTTTGCACCACCAACATGCTGCTGCACGGTATCGAAGTGCCGAGCATGATCGAGCATCGCAATACTCTTGGGAGACCGTGGAACGAGTGGCAGCTTTCCGAGCGCGTGGATTGCGTCATCACCAATCCACCGTTCGGCGGCATGGAGGATGATGGCGTCGGCGCCGATTTTCCTTCCGATATCCAGACGCGGGAAACCGCCGACATGTTTCTGGTGCTGATCGTCAAGAAGCTGCTCAAGGAAAATGGCGGACGCGGCGCGGTGGTCTTGCCGGACGGTACGCTGTTCGGTGAAGGGGTGAAGGCCAAGATCAAGGAACTGCTGATGCGGGAGTGCCACCTGCACACCATCGTTCGCTTGCCCAATGGCGTCTTCAATCCCTACACCGGCATCAAGACCAATCTGCTGTTTTTCACCAAGGGCAAGCCGACCGGCACGATCTGGTTTTACGAGCATCGGTATCCGCAAGGCGTGAAAAGCTATTCCAAGACCAAGCCGCTGCGGATCGAGGAGTTCCAGCCTATCGCCGATTGGTGGGGCCAGGAAGCCGACGGTTTCAAGGATCGGGTGGAAACTGAACAGGCTTGGAAGGTGGATTTCAGGAAGCGCAAGGAAGACGCCGAGGCTAAAGCCAAGCCGCATTGGGATAAAGCCGAAACGCTGAACAACGAAGCGGCTGCCCTCAACGAACAGGCCAAGGAACTCCGCGCATCAATCAAGGGCGAGAAAAAGGCGGACGTTCGCGAGCCGGTTGATGCACGGATCGAGGTATTGAGCCAGCAAATCGACAGGCTGCGCCAGCAGGCCAAGGACGAACAGGCTACCGGCGACCGTTACTATTGGCCGATCTACAACCTGGACCTCAAGAACCCGAACGCCCCCGAAGAGGAAAGCCACGATCCCGATGCGCTGCTGATGAAATACCAGAAGTTGCTCGGCGAGATCGAGGAAACCCAGAACCAACTACGGGATGAACTCGCCGCTGCGCTGGCGCATCACTTCGAGAGCGAAGAGTCCGCGTCATGAATGCGCAAATGCTGTTGGAGAATTTGGGACTTATTGTCAATGCGATGGATGGCATTAATAGGATTCGGGATGTCGTGCTCTCCCTTGCTTTCCAAGGCAAACTTGCAAAGCATTCCAGCATTCATGTCGATGATCTACTCACATCAATTGATGAACTTGAGCCTCATTCAAAACGAAGACAGCGAAGTTTGACTGACGCTGTGATTGGCTATCATTCGATTCCTTCCCATTGGCGTTGGGTAACTATGGATCAAATTGGTCATGACTGGGGACAAACTAAGCCTATTTCCGATTTTACTTATATTGACGTTTCTTCAATCGATAATAAAAGAGGCGTCATTTCAGAATCGCCAAAGATAATTACGGCGGCAACCGCACCCAGTCGAGCTCGCAAGAGCATCAAGAAAGGAACGGTCATTTATTCCACCGTTCGACCATATCTACGAAATATAGCGGTCGTTGATAAAGACTTTGAACCCCAACCCATTGCGAGTACTGCGTTTGCAATTCTCCATCCCTTTGAAGGGATCGAGGCCAAATACATTTACTATTACTTGAGAAGTCCAGCATTCGTTTCTTATGTCGAATCGGTTCAATCAGGGATCGCATATCCGGCGATTAGTGACCAAAAATTCTTTGCAAGTGCGCTCCCTCTTGCTCCAACCGAAGAACAACGCCGCATCGTCGCTAAAGTGGATGAATTGATGGCGTTGTGTGACAAGCTGGAGGCGCAGCAGCAGGAACGAGAACGGCGTTTCCCAGTGATTTCCCGCGCCTGCCATGCTCGTTTTGTGGAAGCGCCTAGCTTGGATAATCTCAAGGCTATTTTTGATGAAGCGGGGAGTGTTTCTACTAATGAGCTTCGTGACACTATTCTTTCACTAGCTGTGCAGGGAAAAATTACAAGACAAAATGAGAAAGAGAAAAATTACTCTACCCTAGAAGGTGCTTCAGAAATAATTGTCGATTGTCCACATTCAACACCAAAATGGACTGAAAGCGGTAAAATCTGTGTGAGAACAAACCAAATTCAACCTGGTTATTTGGATCTTTCTCAAAATCGCTTTGTAAGTAACGAAACCTACAAAGAGAGAACAAAGCGTTTGATCCCGAGAAAAGACGACATCCTGTATAGTCGGGAAGGTGGAATCTTAGGTGTTGCTTGTCGAGTTCCGGCTGACACTGAACTCTGTTTGGGGCAACGCATGATGTTGATTAGGTCTGGAAAAAGCTTGGTGCCAGCTTTTTTGGAGCTAGTGCTAAATTCCCCGATGATTACAAAACTAGCAAGAGAGAAAACAACGGGTGGAGCTGCGCCTCGGGTAAATATGTCAACAGTGAGAAAATATCCAATTCCACTTCCACCTCTTGCCGAACAACACCGCATTGTCGCCAAAGTCGATCAACTCATGGCTTTGATCGACAAGCTGGAAGAACAGCAAGCAAGAAAAGCCAAAGTCGCTCAAGCTTTCGCCCAAGCTGCGGTCAGCGCCATCACCGGCACTGAAATCAAGGAACCAGAAAAGATGAAAGCGCCCAAGACAGAACTGGTGTCCCGCCTTCAGACCAAGAACAAACCGAATGCCGCTGATCCAGCGCCCCTCGCCAAACTCCTCACCGAACACAACGGCGAACTTCCCGCCAAGGCTCTCTGGCAACGGTCAGGTTTGGAAATCGACGCCTTCTACCAGCAACTTAGAACCGAAATGGCCAACGGCTGGATCATCGAGCCGGAAAAGGCTGTTATGAAAGAAATCGAAGCCGACTGATGCAACTCGAACGCCTCAAAATTCAAAACTTCCGCAACTTGCGGGATTTCGAGATCACTTTCACCGGCAAGACCACCGACGCCGACGGCGCCGAACGTCAATTCAAGAGCCACGCCGTCATTGGTCAGAACGGCTCCGGCAAATCGAACATGATCGAGGCCATCGTCACCATCTTCCGCGACCTCGACCTCAACCAGAAAACCGAATTCGCCTACCAACTCGACTACGTTTGCCGGGGCCACCACATCCAGGTTGATGCGATGGGGGAGAAAGGCAAGGTCACCATTACCGAGCAGGACACCGGCCAACCCCGGGAATTCGCCCTCTCGCACCTGCAACGGTACGCCCGCAAGTTCCTCCCTTCCCACATCTTCGCCTACTACTCCGGGCGCAGCGAGCGGATTGAAGCCCTGTTCCAGCAACACCAGCAACGCTTCATAGACGCCCTCAACAGCGGCAGCGATGAACTGATGCGCCGTCTTTTCTACTGCCGCACCGCCTACAGCCAATTCGTCCTGCTCGCCTACCTGCTCAAGGACGATGAAGAGTGCCAGCGCATCCTCTCCGATCTCAACATCGAAGCGCTCGATTCCGTCCTCTTCATCCTGAAGCGCCCGTACTGGTTCAAGACCGATCTATCCGATGAAGTTCTCCGCGACGGCGACAACCGCTTCTGGTATGCCCGAGGCATTGTTCAGGAATTCCTCGACGAACTGTGGCAGGTCGCCATCGCTCCCATCGACCACTCCGAAAATCGGCTGCTGGACTTCCGGGGTAGAAAAGAAAAGCAAGACCTGCTGTATCTCTACGTCCCCGACAAGGCCGCCCTACAACGGCTGGCCGACCGGATCGGCGAACCGGCCCGGCTGTTCAAATATCTGGAAAGCACCTACATCTCCGACCTGATCGACGAGGTCCGCATCAACGTCAAACACCGGGACGTGGCCGGCAACATCAACTTCACCCAGCTTTCCGAAGGCGAGCAACAACTTCTCAACGTCCTGGGCCTGATGCGCTTCACTCAGGAAGACCAATCCCTGTTCCTCCTCGACGAACCTGACACCCATCTCAACCCGATCTGGAAGCTCCGCTACTTCGACGAGATCGAGAAAGTCGTCAGACTTCAAGATAAAACGGCAATGGGCGATTCCCAGATCATCGTCACCACCCATGATCCCATCATGATTGGCAGTCTGCGCAAGGAGCAGGTGCGGATTCTGCGCAAGACCCAGACCGGCTCCGTGGAAGTCGCCGAACCGGACATCGACCCGCAAGGCATGGGCTTCGCTGGCCTGCTGAAAAGCGAACTCTTCGGCCTGCGTTCGACCGTGGATAACGAAACGCTGCGCCGTCTGGATCGACGCAATTTTCTTTACGCCAAGGGTGATGAGCGAACGAAAGCAGAGGATGCGGAAATGGCGCGGCTCAGCAACGAGCTGGCCGATCTCGGATTCGCCAAGGACTTCAAAGACCCGTACTACGCGCTGTTCGTGCAGAAAATGGCGAAACACACCCAGTTCCACAAGCAAACGCTGACCCCGGAAGAACAGCAGGAACAGGACGCCATCGCCGACGAAATCATCGACAAGATCCTCGCGGAGGAAGCGGCGAAGTGAGATGGATCGATTTTGAGAACAAAAGACCCACTGAACCCGTCAATGACTGGCCGGGATGGACGGAACAACAGTGGCAAGACTGGCTGAACGAATCCAAACGCCTATTGGACGAAATGACCCACTTGACCCAAGAGGCGGAGAACTTACGGAGCGACGGAAAAGAAGCGGAAGCCGAAGAAAAGATCAAGGCGCGCAACCAGTTCATCGACGACCACAGCGGGCACTGGACAAAACTAAAACCGTGGCTGTTCGCCCTGTCACACGGCAAATGCTGGTTCACCGAAGGTCGGGATATCTGCTCGCATACCGACGTCGAGCACTTTCGCCCGAAGAAGGAGGCCAAGGAACTCGACGGCAGCGTCAGGGATGGCTACTGGTGGTTGGCTTTCGACTACAGCAACTTCCGCGCGGCTGGCAATGTGCCGAATCGGAAGAAGGGCGGATGGTTCCCGCTCCACAAGGATTCGCGCTGCTCACGGTTCTGCGCCCGCTGCGAGGAGTCTGAGACCTACTTCCTGCTCGACCCGGTTCGGCAGACCGATGTGGATCTGCTGGCTTTCGATGAGGAAGGCAATGCGATGCCGACCCCGGAAGCAAATGACTGGGAACGGGAGCGCGTTCGGATTTCGATCGACAGGCTGAAGCTCAACGACCACGACGCCCTGCCGCAAGAACGCCGCCGGGTTTGGCAACAAGTCTCGCAGGAGATCGACGGCTATCTGGAGGCAA
>Ga0209573_1006169_pt1 | contig 10189 bp, 9 predicted proteins | sample TNRBio252014_DNA_FD_185870 | JGI IMG/M metagenome (GOLD analysis project Ga0209573, IMG submission 185870) | Wastewater treatment Type I Accumulibacter community from EBPR Bioreactor in Madison, WI, USA - TNR Reactor_6/25/2014_ DNA (SPAdes)... | ecosystem: Engineered > Bioreactor > EBPR >...
GGCCAGAGCGGTCAGTGCGCCCGCGGCCAGGAGGCCTGTTGCGGCACCGGTGAGTGCGCCGATCAGCCCGATCAGGGTATTCTCGAGGATGACCAGGCGGAAGATGTCGCGGCTGCGGTTGCCCAGTGCCAGGAGTGTGCCGAATTCTCCGACGCGCTCGAAGACGCTCATGTTGACCGTGTTGGCGACGGTCAGCAGGACCATCAGCAGGACGATCAGCCGCAGTACCCCGAACTGCCGGTCGTAGAGATCGACTGCCTTCTGATAGAAGTCGTTGAGTTCCCGCCAGGTCCTGATCTCATAGTGCTGCGCATCGAGCTGCGTGCCGAGGGTGGCTGCCGTGGCCTCGGTTTCGTCGGTCTTGCGCAGCGAGACGACGATGCTGTTGGCGCCGCTCGAACCGAACAGTTCCTGCGATGCAGCAAGCGGAATCCTGACTGCGCGCGCGTCGAACTCCTTCGAGAAGGTCTGAAAGGCTCCGACCACTTCGAAGTCGAGGGTGTTGGTCGCGCCGGCGGCGGTGGATACCAGCAGCGTCACCGGATCGCCGGGCTTGAGCTGCATGCTGGTCGCCACGCCATCGCCGAGCAGGATGCCGTACTGGTCGCTGTCCGTCAGCTGTCGCCCGGCGCTGATCTTCAGGTAGCTTCCCAGGCGCGCTTCCTTGTCGGCTTCGACCCCTTCGCCGACGATCGAGATGTCGCTGCGCCCGTTGCTCAGCAGGCCGGTGAAGCTGATGCGTGCCATCGTTTCAGCCGTGGCCGGCAGGGCTTCGATCCGTTGCTGGAGGAGCCGCGGCTCGTCGATCAGGTACTTCTCAGGAGAGCGCGAGCCGAACTCATAGAAACCCTTGCGGTACACCTGCAGGTGGCCCGATTGCGAGTGGATCGTGGCCTCGCTGAGCTGGAAGAGGATGTCCTGGACGAAGCCGCCGGTGACGATCAGGCCGACGACGCCGAAGACGATTGCGCCGACCGTCATTGCCGTTCTGATCTTGTGCCGAAAAATGTTGCGCAGAGCGAGGCTAAGCATCGGCGCGCTTCCCGGGGCGGGTCTGGCGGATCTCAGCGGTTGTGACGCAGGGCATTGACGATCTCCATGCGGGATGCCTTCCAGGCCGGGTACAGGCTGGCCAGGAGGGTTGTCACCAGAGCCAGCGCGACGGCGTCCGCGGCCAGTGCGACGGTGACCCTGATCTCACCGGTGAAGCCGCGGGCCATGCCGGGGGGCGGTGGCATCGGGATGCCGACGTGGGAAATCGCCTGCGCCAGCAGGAGGCCGGCGGCAAGGCCGGTCAAGCCGCCGATCAGGCCGAGGATCGCCGCTTCGCTGACGAAGACCCGCATGATCGATCGGCGCCTGAAGCCGAGCGCCATTGCCGTGCCGATTTCGCCGGTCCGCTCAATGATGCCCATGGTCAGCGTGTTCGAGATGCTGAGCACGATGATGGCCGCGATGATCAGCTTCATCACCCCGACCTGCTTCTTGAACAGGGCGACCGTCTTGTTGTAGAAATCGGCCAGTGCGTACCATGGCACCACCTCCAACTCCCTCTCCGGGAGCTGCTGCCGCAGTCGTGCGAGCACGGCTTCGGTCGCCGATGTGTCGTCGAGCAGGAGCAGCCAGCGATGCGCGCCCTTGCTGCGCACGAGTTCCTGCGCCAGCGGCAGGGGCAGGCGCAGGGCGGCATCGTCGTAGGCCTTGGTGACCGTCGAGAAAAGTCCGCGCACCCGACACTCGACCGCGTTGAGCCCGCCCGAAGCGGTGGTGGCGAGCAGGACGACGGTGTCGCCGACCTGTGCGCCGAGATTGGCGGCCAGCCCGTCGCCGAGAATGATTCCCTTCGGATCGGTGCTCGACAGGCCCTCTCCGGCCGAAATCAGGAGGGTTCTGCTGAGCAGCGCCTCCTTCTCCGGATCGACTCCGTCAGCGACGAAGGAGATGGTTGAATCGCCGCGGCTGATCAGGCCGCTGAAGCCCAGGCGCGGGGCAAGCAGCCTGACATGCGGCGCTTCCTCCGCGAGCTGTCTTGCCTGCGACTTCTCCGGCAGCAGGTAGGCGAACGGGTCGGCAATTCCGGAATCGAGGTAGCGTGGCCTGACGATCTGGATGTGGCCGAGGTGCGAGTGGATCGTGTCCTCGCGCATGGCCTGGTAGATCCACTCGATGAAGCCACCGGCGAGGAGCAGCGAGATGACGCCGAAGGCAACGGCGACAACGGCCATGGCCGAGCGCCGACGTTGGCGGACGACGTTGCGAAACGCGATTGCCAGCTCGCCGGTCAGGGGATTGTTAGCCATCCGGAGAATGATAGCGCACGCCTTTGCCGTCTGTCGATTCGTCGCTGCCAGCGTCAGGGGCAGGCAAAAAAAGCACGATCTCCTCTCCCGCTACCGCTGCGACTGTGGGAAACTACCGCCGGGAAGCGTTGTTGGGTCGGTCGCGAGATCGGTTTGCGAGGTGATTGGTGATGAGTGTGGAGGGAACTCCTGACTGGGTGAGCTACCTGGTACGTGCCGGCCTGCACGCGCCTTCTGCCGACAACTCGCAGCCTTGGCGCTTCGTCTGGGACGGCCGCACCCTCGATCTCTTCATGCATGAGGAGCGGGGCAAGGGAGGGCTGGGGACCGACCATCCGGCGAACCTGATGGCGCTGGGAGCGGTCATCGAGAATCTGGCGCAGGCAGCCAGCGCATTGGGGATGCCGCCCCAGGCCCTGCAGACGGTTGACGCAACGGGCGCCGGATGCATGGCGCGCGTCACCTGGGAGCAACCGAGGGCGGAGCCGCTTGGTGCCCTGCCGGCGGGTGTGCAGCAGCGGCACACCAATCGCGGCCCCTTTGCGACGACGGCTCTCGATCCGGGATTGCTGGCCGATGTGGCGGCCCTGCAGGAGGGGCCGGTACGGGTCGCCGTCGTCACCGACCGGCAGCAACGCGCGCGCTGGTCCGGGCTGCTGCGTGAGGCATCCGAACTGCGCTTTCAGACCGAGGAGATCCACCGCTGGCTGGCTGGCAGCTTGCGGTTCACGCCGGACGAGGTCGCGCGCGGCGACGGCCTCGATGTCGCGAGCCTGCTGCTGCCTCCCGGTGGCGAGTCGCTGCTCAGGCTGTCGCTGGACTGGCAGCGAATGGCGTTGCTCAACCGGTTCGGTGGCTGCAAGCTGTTTGCCCTGCTGGAAGCTGCGATGCTGAAGAACTGCGCCGCCCTGGTCGCGGTCATTGGTCCGCCGTCGGGCATCGGTGTCGAGGTCGCGGCTGGCAGGCTGCTGCAACGGGTGTGGATTGCGTTGAACGAGGCGGGGGTCGCTGTCCATCCGTATTTCGTTCTTCCTGACCAGTTGTATCGCTTGCGAAGCGGACGCGTCGCGCCCGAGTTCGTGCACAAGGTGCGCCGTATCGAAGCCGGCGTCGGCGAACTGCTGGCTTCGCGCGCTGAGACGGTTCTCATGCTGCTGCGTGTTGGCGTGCCACGGGTCGCGGATCCGGTACGCTCCAGGCGCCTGCCGCTGGATCGCAGCTTCTCGGTGCTGGTTTCGCAATGACAAGGAGAGAAGGATGAGTCAGGCCAGAGAGATCGACATGGACGGCTTCCTGTTGGTCGCCCAGGGTCACAGTGCTTTCCAGTTGCTGTGGTCGGGTGTTCAGCTGGGTTTGTTCGACGCGCTTTCGCGGCACCCCGGGTCTACCGCCGAGCAGCTCGGCGAGACCATGCAGTTGCAGCCCTATCCCTGTCGCGTGCTGTTGATCGGGGTTGCCGCGCTCGGGCTGATCGTCAAGGCGGACGAGCGATTCCACAACTCGGCGGTGGCCGAGAAGGTGCTGGTTCGCGACAAGCCGGATTCGATGGCGCCGGTTCTCGGCTGGCAGGCGGATATCGTCTATCCCGGATTGCAGGACTTCCTGCCATCGCTGCGCGCCGGGCGAAACCTCGGTCTGAGTCGTTTCCCCGGCAGCGGCGAGACGCTCTACGAGCGTCTCGTCAGCCATCCGCAACTCGAGCAGGTGTTCCAGGACGCGATGAGTGCGCTGTCCCGGCAGGCCAACCGGCTCATCGTCGATGCCTTCGACTTCGGCAGTTTCGCGCACGTCGTCGATGCCGGCGGCGGCGACGGAACCAATGCCATCGCGCTCGCCCGACGCTATCCGTCGCTGCGGGTGACGGTCTACGACTCGGAGTCGGTCTGCCAAATCGCCAGTGAGAAGATCGCCGCCGCGGGCCTGGCCGATCGCGTTTTCACCTGCGTCGGCAACTTCCTGCAGGACCCGTTCCCGGCCGGGGTCGATGCGATCCTTTTCTGCCACATTCTCACCATCTGGTCGATGGAGCGCAATCTCGACCTCCTGCGCAAGTGCTGGCGGTCGCTGCCGGCTACAGGCGCCGTGGTGGTGTTCAACATGATGGGCAACGACGACGATACAGGGCCGATCGGTACGGCTCTCGGTTCACCCTATTTCCTGGCGATCGCGACCGGCGAGGGCATGCTGCACGCGCGCAAGGATTACCAGCAGGCCATGCTCGAGGCAGGATTCACGCGCGTTGCCGAGGTCGGTGGCCTGCCGCTGAACCATGGCATGCTGGTTGCCCACAAGAACTGACGAACTCGCCAAGGTCCACCAATCCGATGGAATCGCCAACACCCGTTTTCGACTATTTCACCGCCTTCCAGCGCAACCTCGGCTTTCTCACCCGGCAGGAACAGGAAAAGCTGCGCAACGCGCGCGTCGCGATAGCCGGCCTTGGCGGCACCGGCGGCGCGCAGGTGCATGCGCTCTGCCGCATGGGAATCGGAGCGTTCAATCTGGCTGACCCGGACGTCTTCGAGCTGGTCAATTTCAATCGCCAGATCGGCGCAACGATGGACTCGATCGGGCGTGCCAAGACCGCCGTGATGGCGGAACTCGTGCAGTCGATCAACCCCGAAGCGGATGTCCGGCTGTTCGCGACCGGCGTCAGTCCGGAGAACATTGCGCAGTTTCTCGATGGCGTCGATGTGGTGGTGGACTCGCTCGATTTCTATTGCTTCAGGGAGCGCTTCCTGCTCTACCGCAACGCCCGCGAGCGCGGCATCTGGGTCATCACCTCGCCGCCGCTCGGCTTTGGCTTCACGCTCCTGGTCTTCGACCCCAAGGGAATGTCCTTCGAGGACTACTTCGCCTTCGAGAAGGGAATGAGCGAATTCGAACTGAGCGTGTCACTGATCGCCGGCATTGCACCGCGACCCTGGCTGATGCAGTACCAGACGCAGGGCGGGCTGGACCCGGCGGGCCATCGCCTGCCGTCGGTCGGTGCAGCGCCGTTCATGATCGCCGGGGTCATCGCCACCGAGGTGATGAACCTGCTCACCCGCCGGCAACCCAGCATTTCCGTGCCGGAACTGATCCAGTTCGATGCCCTTCTGCGTCGCTTTCGCCGGGCGCGTTACCGCTGGGGGATGCGCGGGCCGATTCAGCGGCTGAAGATCGCCCTGCTGCGCCGCAAGTTGCCGCACTGAGAAGGCGCGCGGCAACGCGCGCGATCGAGAAAAGAAAAACCCCGCGTGGCGCCAGCCAGGCGGGGTTTCCGTAACGAGCGGCAGCGGGTGCAAGAACCCGCTGCCATGCTTGCTTGCTGCTCAGGCCGCCTTGCGGCGGCGAATTCCCGCCATGCCGAGAAGGGCGAGACCCATCACGCTGAGGGTTGCCGGTTCGGGCAGTGCAACGCCGCGGATGTCGATGCTGCCGCTGGCGGCATAGCCGGCGGTGGCTGAACCGCTGTTGAACGAGCTGCCAAGCGCTGCATCGCTGCCGCCCGGGAAGGCGTTGGTGTCGAGGTAGACCTGCGCAGGACCGCCGGTGAAGTTGAGCAGGCCGTTGCCGGCGCCACTGCCGATCGAGCCGAGGCTGCCGCTGAGGATGAACGAGTCGAGGGCGATCGGCGTGCCGACGCCATCGAGGCACGCGTCGGCAGCGGTGCACAGCCGGGTCGTGGCGCCGGTGGCGTCAACCCAGAGGTTGCCGCCCGAAATGGTGGCCTTGTCCGCTGCAAAGTTGCCGGTCGGCGTGAATTCGGCAGCCGAAGTGTAGAAGTGGATCGAGCCGCCGGAGAAGACGACGTTGAATGGCGGCGTCGCCGGAACAGCGGAGTTGATCGCCTGCGTCTTGTAGCTGTCGAACCAGTAGCTCAGGTAAACGCCGTTCTGGCCACGCGACCAAGTCACGTTGCCCTGCGAGTCCTTGATCGTGTCGATGCGACCGACGCCGGCCAGGATGTCGCCCGGCGCCGTGACGGCCAATGTACCGTTGGAGGCAAGGGTACCCTCATAGACGTCGCCGACTTCGAAATATGCGCCGCCGGCAAAGACGACGCCACCTACGTTTGCCGCGCTTGCCGCACCCGCACCCATGGCCAAGGCGATGGCAAGAGCGATGCCAGTTCTTCTCATGATTCCTACTCCTCTTCTAGAAAATGACCCAAAGTTTCCCCGCACCTGGGTGCGCAGCGAAACAGGAGCAATATGTGTGCCAGTCGGATGGTGATTTCACAACCGATTGAGTTATTGAGAAAAAAAGTTTTTCTGCGAAAACTGGTGGGCCTTTGGAAAATCCAGGTGTAAAAAAATCCGACACCTCCGGGTGCTCGGCGACCAGCGGCAGCACCCGTGAACGCAGGTGGCGGGCAGTCGTCAGCGGCCGGCTGCCGATCGTCGGTGAGACGAGGCGGCGCCATGCCCGGGAGGTACGGCAGCGGGCTTGTCTGGAGGGGGGTTTTGTGCCAAAGTTGTCCGTGATGTCCGCTGATCGCGCATGTCTCGTCGGTCTCTGTTCCTGAGTGGCGGCGCGGACGCCACTGTGCAGGCGTTGTCGGCACCGCGCGGTGCGGGTTGCCGGTGGTACGATGTGCCCTGTCAACGGTGCGCTGATGACCGCGCTACCCGGGCTGTAGCACCGCTGTCCCGGCGGGTGCGCATCCGATCCCCGTGACCGGAGGAGGCAGCAAGGCGTGAAGTGGTTTCGACGACTGGGTGAAACGTTGGGAATCGGACGCCCCGAGGCGCCCGCCAGTAGCCCCATGCCCAGCGACATCCAGAAGACCGTCATGGAGTTCTCGGTCATGGACCGGACGCGGCCGATGTCGTTCGAGCGTCCGGCACTCGCGGCCGATCATGTTTCCCGGGTCGAGCGGGAGCGCTTCAAGTTGCGTCTGGCGGGCAGCAGTCCGGAACGTCGCCGATCGGCGACGGTGTTGGTCGAGAAGATGTACGGCTGGCGTGGCTACAAGCTGAGCGGCGATGCTGCCCTGGCCCGTCGCGAAGGAGCGCTGACGATCACCGGTCTGGTCTATGGACATCAGGGCGAGCCGGTGGGGACAGCGACCCTGCGTTTCGACGGCCCCGGAGGACTGCTGGCGGACGAACTCTATCCTGCTGAATTGAACCAGCTTCGGCGGGAGGGGCGGCGGCTTGTCGAGTACAGCAGGCTGGCGATCGATCGTGGCTTCGTCGATTCGAGAAAGGTCGTCGCCGCGCTGATGAACGTCTTTTATACCTGTGCGACCGCTGAGGGCTTCACCGATGCGATCATCGAGGTGAATCCGCGGCATGTGGATTACTACGTCAGCCGCGCCAACTTCGTCTGTATCGGCGAGGAGAGGCATTGTCCGCGCGTCAACGCGCCGGCGGTGCTGTTGCGTCTCGACTATGAGGTGGCTGCCCAGCAGATCGCACTTTACGGCGGCAGGAAGAATGATCCGGGGGCCGGCAGGAGCCTTTACCGCTATTTTCTGGTTGGTGACGAGCAGGAGGCGCTGTCGGACCGCTTGCTGCCGGAACAGACGCCGCCGGATCAACGAGGGGAACGATCGTGAGCAGTGACCACAGCAACGGCGGCGCCCTGGTGGCCGTTTGCCGGCGCGACGCCCGGCGATCGTTTCCCCGGGAGCCAGTGGTGGCGATGTTCTGCGACGGCGGTCGGCGATGAGCGCCCTGCCCGACACGCTCGATACCGGCGCGGGTTTCAGCAAGTACTTCGAGATGCTGCCGGCGCTGAGCAGGGAAGAGCAGGAGCAGACCTACCGCCTGCGCCACCAGGTGTATTGCGAGGATCTGGGGTGGGAGGAGCGGCGGACCGATGCGCTGGAGACGGACGAGTACGACGCGCATTCGCTGCACTGTCTGGCTCGCAGCAGGCAGTCCGGCAATCTGGCCGGTTGCGTGCGCCTGGTTCTCGCCCGCGCGGACGAGCCGAACCACCCCTTGCCGTTCGAGCTGACCTGTGCCGATACGCTGGACCGTGTGCTGCTCGACCGCCTTGCCGGCGGCCGGCAACGGATCGCCGAGGTGTCGCGCCTCGCCATTGTCCGTGACTATCGACGACGGCGTGGCGAGGAGACTTCGCCCGGCACCCTGCTCGATTCCAGTTTCGGTACGGCCGAGCAGCCGCGTTTCCCCTATCTGCTGGTTGGCCTCTACATGGCGGTGTTTGTCGTTGCCGAGCGGCATCAACTGGATACGCTCTTCCTTCTCGTCGAGCCGCGGCTGTCCCGACACCTCAATCACCTCGGCATCGGCAACCGGCAGATCGGCAGAGCGGCCGAGCACCGGGGTTTGCGTGTTCCGGCCATGATCGACGTGGCGCAGGTGATTGCCAACCTCAATCCACGGCTGCGCGGCATCTTCGACGTCGTTTCCGGAGAGATCGCAGCTGGCTATCGCGCCGCCGCTGCCAGCGCTGCCGGCAGCCCGGACCGGTACCGGTGAGCGTTCGGGTACAAACGCCGCAAGGACCTGCCGCCCGTTGTCCCGGCGGCGCCATCGAGATGGATTTGCCATGGCTGTGACCGAGACGCCGCTGCTGCGGCTGAAACAGTTTGCCGGCCTGCTCGAAGAGGCGGGCGGCGAAGACGGCCTGCAACGGCTGGCCGAGACGACCGCCCGGATACTGGACAGCGAGCGTTGCTCGCTGATGCTGCGCAGCGAGAACGAGCATTCGCAGCTCTGCTGGCGGGTTTGTGCCAGCTTCGGACCGTTGCCGGAGAGCGCTTTTCTGGAGGAGGTCAGGGCGGGCGAAGGGATCGCCGGGCGCGTCGCCGCCAGTGGCGAGGCGCTGCTCGTCGCCGACATCGACCGCTCCGATTTCGCGAGTTGCGCCCGGCGGATGGACGACCCACGCAAGAGCCTGCTCTCGGCACCCGTTCGCCACGCCGGCGTGGTCATCGGCGTTCTCAATGTCAGCGCGCCTCGTGCGGGGCGCGCTTTCGACATGGATGACCTGCATCTTCTGGAAGTCGTTTCGCTGCTCGTTGGCCAAGCCATCCAGGTGCGCCAGTTGCAGGGCCTGTTGAACTCCCGTTTCGCGCAAATGGCGCTGCTGGAGCTGGCGGAGAAGGATCTCGGACAGGCGCTGGCGAGTCCGCTGCCGAACCCGGATCAGGTGGCACGCATCATCGCCCGCTCGTTTTACAAGGAGATGAATCGTGTCGGCCTCGGCCCGCGGCAGATCGTCAACGCCGCTTCCGAGATCATCGAGCAACTGAGCGGCAGCATCGTTCGCCACAGCCGGCGGCTGGACCGGGATGTGCCGGATGCGGCCGATGCGGCGGTAGCCTCGTCGACGCGGCCGCCCGCGTGAGGTGCCGGCAAGGGGGCCTGCCACCGTTCGGGCGCTGGCGGTCGCCGGCCGCGGCGTTCACCGGCGGGCGGTCGCGGCTGCGGGGTCAATGATGCCCTGGCTGGAAAGCATCGGTCTGATCATGCTGCTGCTCGTCGGCTGGTTCTGGTTCGACGGTTTCCAGTCACGGGCAGCCGCGATGCGCGCGGCGCACGCTGCCTGTGCCGCCGACGGGCTGTTGCTGCTCGATGACACGGTGGCGCTGGCGAGCGTGCGCCTCGGGCGTGACGACGCGGGCAGGCTGCGCCTGCGACGGACCTATGACTTCGAGTACAGCGACACCGGCGACAATCGTCGTGCTGCCCAGCTCACGCTGCTCGGCACCGAGTTGCTGCTGCTGCGGCTGGCGACGGTTGCCGCCTCGGGACCGCGCCTGCGGGTGGTTGACGATGGCGAAGCGGCCACTGGCAGCCAGAACGGCGCCACCCAACCACCGCGCCGCTGGTCGTGATATGTCCGGCGCAGCCGCTCGTGCTGCGCGAGTGGCGCAGCGGCTGGCCGGGATCATCGCCGGGCGCCGCTGGCCGGCGATGATCCCGGCC
>Ga0209573_1006171_pt1 | contig 10187 bp, 9 predicted proteins | sample TNRBio252014_DNA_FD_185870 | JGI IMG/M metagenome (GOLD analysis project Ga0209573, IMG submission 185870) | Wastewater treatment Type I Accumulibacter community from EBPR Bioreactor in Madison, WI, USA - TNR Reactor_6/25/2014_ DNA (SPAdes)... | ecosystem: Engineered > Bioreactor > EBPR >...
GTGTAGTCCTGTTATGGGGATGACCGTGACCGAAGAGCGACTGCGCCAACGTGGCTACATCTCCTTTAAAGACTATTACCACAAAGTACGCCAAACTATCGTTGTACCATGAACCGCCGGATACGAGGTCCGTACGTCCGGTGGTGTGAGAGGGCTGGGGTGGGCTTATGGTTCACCTCTCCCTACTCGATTAGCGGCATTTATTATTTTTCATCCCCACTTATATACTGCCCCCCAACCCGCTCCTTCACCCTATCCACCAAATAATACATCATCGGCACCAGAAACACCGTCAAAATCAATGAAGAAAGCAGGCCACCGATGATGACCCAGGCCAGTCCGTTTTTCCATTCGCTGGCGGTGCCTTTTGCCAATGCGATGGGCAACATTCCGATAGCCATCGCCAAGGTGGTCATCAGAATCGGGCGCATCCGTTCCTTGCCCGCTTGTATCAGCGCATCCCGGTAGTGCAGCCCTTCGGCTTTGAGTTGGTTGGTGAAATCCACAATCAGGATGGCGTTTTTCGTCACCAAACCCATGAGCATAATCAAGCCCAAGAGGGCGAACAAACTCAGGTTGCTCAACGATAAATTCAGGGCCAAAAACGCCCCAATCGCTGCCACGGGTATGGAAAACAAGGCCACGAACGGATAGACAAAACTATCGTACAGGGCGACCATAATCAGGTAAATCAGCAAAAACGAAACCGCCAATACCCCGCCCAATGCCCCGAAACTATCGTTCTGTCGCTTGATGTCGCTTCCCCAGGTTAGGCTCATGCCTTCGGGCAAGGGATTTTTGTTCAAATAAGTCACCACCTCGTCTGCCACCGTGCCAGATGGCCTGCCCAAGGCATCGGCGGTGAGCGTGACGGCGGGCTGGCGGTCTTTGCGCTCCAAAAGCGAGGGCGTGCGGCCTTTGACCACCTCCGCAAATTGCGCCACCTGCACGGGAAAACCCATCGGGTTAAGGATATTCAGGCGGCTTACGTCCTCGTAATTGCGGCGGTCGAAATCGGCGAGCCGAACCCGAACCGGGTATTCTGTTCCGTTTTCCGTCAGCGTGGCATCGTCATTTCCCGAAAAGGCAATGCGCAGGTTTTGCCCTGTGTAGGCGGTGTTCAGTCCCAGTCGTTGCATCCGGTCTTTGTCGGGCAGCACCTGGTATTCGGGGCTGCCTTCTTCCACCGAAAGTTGCACGTTGTCCGCCCCGGGGATGCGCTGCACCACGTCTTTCAGCACCTTCCCGGTTTCCATGACTTGTCGTGAATCGCTGCCGCTCAACGTCATTTCGACGGGTGCTGAGCGTGGCACCAAACCCAGCGTCGCCATTGAAAAACGGATGTCGGGATACTGTTTTTGCAAACCCCGCCGCAAACGGAGCATAAAATCCTCGGTGCGCAGGTTATTGAGTTCTTTTTTGCTTTTCAACTGCACGGTGAACTCAGTTTTATAAGCAACACCTACGCCCAGACTACCGATGCCCGTGCTTGGCCCGCCCACATTGCTGAACAGAGTTTTGACTTCTGGCTGCGCCAAAATATGTTTTTCGATGGCTCCCGAAACGGCATCGTTGCGCTGAATCGACGTGTTTTTTTCAAATTCCAAAGCAAAACGGAACTTCCCTTGGTCGCCCGTCGAAATCAGTTCTTTTCCGATAATGCCCTGTCGCATGACGCCCAATGTCATGACAAAAAGAACGAGCACAATGCCCGCAAATATCAACTTGTGATTTAAAACCCAGTTCAATTTTCGGCCATACCATTCAATAAATTTGTCCAACATTTTTTCAAAACCAATCAAAAAGCGGTTGAAAAGGTTGGTCGGCTGCAAGTCCTCTTTTTTGCCGATGCGGGAAGCGAGCCACGGCGTGAGCGTAAAACCGACCAGCAAACTCGTCAGCGTGGAGGTGATGACCACCACCGAAAACTGTTTCAACATATCCGCCACAAACACCTGCAAAAACAAAATCGGCAAAAAGACTACCACGTCCACCAGCGTAATGGACAAGGCTGAAAATCCTATTTCCATGCGCCCGTCGAAGGCGGCTTTGCGCTTTTCCTTGCCCATGTCCAAGTGGCGCTGGATGTTTTCCAAAACCACCACCGCATCGTCCACGAGGATGCCGATAATGAGCGACATGGCTAAAAGCGTCATTAGGTTGAGCGTGTAATTCAAAATCCACATCACCGCAAAAGCCGTGATGAGCGAGGTTGGGATTGCCACAATGACAATAAATGAATTCCTGAAACTGCGCAAAAACAGGAGCATTACCAAAGACACGAGAATGACCGCCAAAATCAAGTCCACCACCACGCTGTCAACTGCGGCAACGGTGTTGTCGGTGCTGTCGTCGGCAATGATGAATTTTGTTTTGTCCCCGGTGTTTTGCTTTTCTATCTTTTCAAAGGTGCTGCGCACGGCTTTCGAGACGTCCACCGCATTGGCATCGCCCTGTTTTTTGAGCAAAAGCCCAATGCCGTTTTTGCCATTGAAGCGGCTCACAGAGGTCACTTCCCGAATGCCGTCCGTGACTTTCGCCACGTCCTTCACATAAATCGGGCTATTAGGCATGGGCATGGATACCTGCACGTTTCGGATGTGTTCCAGCGTATTAAACTTGCCAACCAAGCGCACCGAGTTTGTCTCGGTGTTGGTCTGCACGTTCCCTGCGGGCAAATCCATACCTGCACGGTTGATGGCTTCCACCACTTGCGACAGGGAGGTTTTATACAATTTCAGTTTCTCCTGATTGACGTTTACCTGTATTTCTCGCTCTTCGCCGCCCAACAGCGTGATTTCCGCCACACCTTTCAGTTGTTGAATTTGCGGCAAATACTCATCCTTCATTTTTTGATAAAAAACCGATGCGGGCAGTTCGCTGGTTGCACTCACCGACATAATTGGCAAGTCGTTGGGCGATACCTTGCTCATCACGGGGCTTAAAATATCGGGGGGCAAATCCTTTCGGATATTGTCAATGTAGCGTTGGGCATCCTGCATGGCTTGGTCGAGGTCGGTGCCGTAATTGAGGTTGGCGATGATGACCGACGCATTGGGCAACGATTTCGTCACCAGATAGTCCACGCCTTCGAGGTTGGACAAGGCATCTTCGATTTTTCGGGAAACTGAAGTTTCCACTTCGTCGGGTGCTGCCCCCGGGTAGCCTGTGCGGATGACGACGACGGGCTGGTTGAAATCGGGCATCAATTCATAACTCAAATTTTTGTAGCCAATGATGCCGAGCAGGGCAAATACGCTGAATAAAACGATGATGAGCGATGGGCGATTGATGGAAATTTCAGTAAGGTTCATAGCCGATTAGTTTTGGTTTGGTAAGGTGATTTTGCCAAACATTCCCGCCCGCAGCGCATGGTTTGGGAGGTTTTTTACCGTGAATTGCACAGGAAAACTGTTGCCCACGTTGGCTTTGCTGGCAATTAGGGTTACTTTTCCAGAAAGCGTTTTGTCGGGAAAAACATCGGCAATGACTTTATGGCTTTGCCCTAATTTGAAATATTTCAAATCCTTTTCAGGCACATTGACCGTGAATTTCAACTGCCCAATGTCGAGTATGTGTAATAGCGGAACGCCTGGCGCTGCAAAGCCTCCTTCCTCGCTCAATTTGGCGAAAACGACCCCGTTAAACGGCGATTTAATGGTCGTTTTATGGATTTGCTCCTCGATGGTCGCCCGCTGCACTTGGGCAGATTTCAAGCCCAATTGGGCTTTTTCCAATTGGACACCCTGCACCGCATCGGCTTTCGCCAAAATGGAATAGCGGTTCACATCCGCCGTGAGGCCCTCGATTTGCACGTCCACCGATTGCAATTGCAATTGCAACAGGGAATTGTCCAACTGCACCAAAGTCTGCCCCTTGCCCACGACGCTGCCCGCATCCACCATGATTTGGTTGATTTTGCCCTGCACCTCTGCGCTGATTTTGGTCTCCCGGTTTGGTTCAAAAACGCCCGTGAATTGCAGGTCGCCCGTTGCGGCTGGTGGCACAGGTTCCACCGATTTGCCGTTGGGCACGGGCGTTTCGGTGGGTTCGTTGTGATATACCCGTTCCGCTGAAACCGCTTTGTTTTTTTTCAATTTGAACGCAATGCCGCCAAAAATTCCAATCAAAATGACGGCGGGTATCAAGTAGGAAAGTATTTTTTTCATCGTTTAATTTTTGATTGAACCGGATGCTTTTTTGAGTTCCAAATCGGCTTTCAGGTAGTCCACGAGAAGGTTGAGGTAGTTTTGTTGGGCTTCCCGCAAGGCGTTGTCTGCCAACAAAATATCGGTCAGCGTTGCCGTGCCCTGTTGCTGTTGCAGGAGCGTTTGCTGATAGACCGATTTTGCCCACTCAATTTGCTGTGAGGAAGCGGGGAGGTTGGCGGCGGCGGCATTTTTTTGCAAAATGGCGTTGGCGAGCATCAGTTCGTTTTGCGCCTGCACGTTTGCTGATTGCAGCCTGTTGCTTTCCAGTTCTGCCTCTTTTTGGGCGATTTGATAGCGGGTTGTTTTGTTCCAGAGCGGGTAGGTCGCTTGTGCGCCGATGAAGCCAATAGGGAAAACCTTGAAGAACGGTTCTGGCTGTTTGAAATAACCAAAACCCGTCAAACCATAATTGGCGACCACCGAAACACTCGGCAACCTGGATTTTTTGACCGTATTCAACTCGTTGGCTAACAGTCGGTTTTGGGTCTGTACGATGCGGGCATCCACCGACGACAAAACGGGATGCTCGTTTTTTTCGCCCTGCACAATCGCTGTTTGCACCTCCAATGGCACCTCCAAATCTTTGCCCATGAAAAACTTCAATCCGTTGAGCACCTGTGCCAATTTGCTGTTCAACTGTGAGCCTTGAGTTTGCAGTTGCGCTTGTTGCAGTTCGATTTTTCCGATGTCCGTGCCTTTTGCCAATCCTTGCTCCCGCAACAATTTCATATTGGCGAGAAGGCGGCTGGCGTTGACCAAATTGGTGTCCACGAAAAGTAGTTGGTGCTGCAAAATTTGGGCATTGTAATACAAGTTAGTCACCTCGAAAATGACCTGTTCTTCGCTTTTTTCAACCTGCAAATTGTTCAGTTCACTTGCGATTTCGGTGGCGTTTATGCCGCCCTTGATTTGCGGATTGTAGAGGGGCATCGCCAACTGCACGTTGATGCCGAGGTTGTGCGGCACGCCGAATTGGGCTTCCTTAAACTGTCCCTCCGGTGCTGTTGGATTAAAGGTGGACAAAGGCATTAACTGGTAGGGCAGATTCGTGAAAAACTTGTAGTCAGCCGATGCCGTTGCCTTGGGCAAAAAGTTCGCCTTTGCTTCTCGCTGTTTGAGTTGGCTGAGGTTCTGGTTGTTCCTGCCGACTTGCAGGTTTTTGTTGTTCAGCAAAGCCGTTTCGACGCATTGCTGCAAGGTCATGGTCTGTGCTTCGACGGCGTTTTGTGCCCCAAAAGCAACCGCAAACCAAATCACAAATCTGGGTATGTGAATGTTCACTAACTTCATTGGACAAATTTTTTTTATTTGATGAGCAAGAGTTGGCTGTCCTGCACGCCTTTTACCCAATGCATGACCTGGGGTTCGATTTTGACAAAATCGCCATTAGTGAGGGTTTGCTTGAAGCCTTTTTCGTTTTCAAAAACAACTTCGCCCGCCACACAGACCAAGAGTGCCTCTACTTTGGTGATGTGCTTGTCGAGCAACCCGTCCTTTTTGATTTGCAGGGCTGCGACCGTGCCTTCCGGCCCTTTGAAAAACGGTTTTGCGGAGACGGGTTTGGTGGCTTCGTGAAAGGAACTGATGTTGGTCATTGTACGATTGTTTAAATTGTTAAAACTGCCGTTTGACGGATTTTTATGCATGGCGCAACTTGCCATGAAAAGCGAGAAAGCGGATAAAACGAGTGTGATTTTCATGCTTTAAATTTTATTTTTGATGAGTGTTGAAATAGCAAGGAGCATGTTTTTCCCCTGCCGTTCAATGTCAAACTGAAAATTGGCAATGCGCCATTTGAACATTTGCAAGCGAAAACTGCCCATGATGATGTGCATCAGTTCTTCGGTCGTGATGGTGTTGGTGAAAAATCCCTGTTGCTGACCCTGCATAATGACGGGCATTAAAGCCTTCATTTTTACTTGCATGATTTTATGGATAGCGGCATTGATGTTTTGGCTGGCATCCATCAGCCCGTCCGAAAAAACGGCGACCACGAAATGCGGGTTTTGGGCAAAAAAAGTGAACTGGTCGAGGAAAATGCTTTCCAGATTTTCCAAGGGGTTTTTGTGGCTGGAAGTGACCTTTTGCAACCTTTCGTCCATGTTCTCCGCCAAATACCCCAACATGGCAACGATAATCTCCTCCTTGCTTGTGAAGTGGCGATAAATTGCACTTTCGGAAAACTTCATTTCCTGCGCCAGGTTTTTTATGGTCAAACCGCTCACGCCTGACGTGGAGAGGATTTTACTCGCCGCTTTGAGGATTTCAAACTGTCTTTCGGAGATAGTAGTCGCTGTCATTACTTACTGCGTTTTAATCCGTAAAAAAGAAACTCCCATCCAAATCACCGAAGCCGTCATGGTGATAGCACCGACGAGCACGAGTACAGGCGGCAAGCCGAAATAGACTTCCGACAAAATACCAATAGGCATCAAAAGCCCTGTAAGTGCCAGCCACGAAATGGTTTTGACATTGGACAATTGCGACTCAAAGCGCATCAACAGGTAGCCAATCAGGATGTTGAGAAAAGCGAACAGGTTGCCGTGTACGTGCGCCAATCGGGACTCGAAATGCTTGCCGATGGAGTAACTGTTCACCCACGCCTCTTTGTCAGGGGCAAAATCCCGAAGGTAAATCAGGAGGAAACCGTAGAACATGAAGAAACCCATGGTGAGGAAGCCGATTGCGATGTTGTTTTTACCGTTCATTTTTGAAAAATTTTGTGTTTGTGAATACTCACTCCGCAAAGGTGGGGGGAAAAGATTTTGGACGAAGTGATGTTCGTCACTTTGGAAGGTGACTTTTGTCGGGGATGAAGGATGGATGGTTGATGCAAGCACCGGGAGAATGGTTGTGATTTTGGGAAAAAGTGGGGTTCAGGCGACTAACCACCGAATCTACTCCCGGGATTTCGTCGGGGTTTATGCCCCTTGCGCCTCGGTCGGCGTCCCGTTTTTTATATTTATATCGCCTCGGTCGGCGTCTCGGTTTATTTATTTCATTCGCCTCGGTGCGCCGGTGCGCTGGGGTCTTTTATTTTTCTTATCGTATCTAACTAATGATTTATCTACTGACAATCAATTAGTTGTAAAATTGATTTCGTGGGCTTGGATACCCAAAGCCCTGATTTTTTTATTGAGATTTTGGATTTGGAGTTCGCGTATTTTGCTTTCGTACTGCTCATCGTTATAGTAATTGTAGTTCTCTTTTTTGGTCAGCATATTCCAAATGATGACCGCCAGTTTGTGCGCCGTTGCGGTTATGGCCGCCGGGCGACCCTTTTTGTAGGCAATGCGCTTGAAAAAGTGCATCAGTCCTCCGGTTTTCAGGTCACCGATCACGTTGGCTGCTTTTCGCAAGGCATTTGCCAACGGCGTAGCACCTTTTGGCACATGGGACGATAGCGTTCTGCCACCACTGATTCTGTTGTTCGGTGCCAGACGCAGCCATGAAGCAAACGCCTTGGCACTTTTGAATGAACTCATGTCCAATCCAACTTCGGCGATAATGCTCAGAATGGTATTGCGCCCTACGCCCGGTATCGTGGAAAGATCAACCCCGCCCGATAGTTGAAAAGCCAGTTGCTGGATGTCGAACTTTGGGTCGTTTTTGTTCAGTTTTTTCACCGGACGGTTCTTCTCGTCGTAGGCAGGCCGTTGTTCGCCGTCCTGCTGCTCGTTGTGCTCTACGCCCTGTTCCAGCAGATGCTCTAATTCGGTGTCGCACTCCCTGATCTTGGTATAGTAGAACTGGTATATTTCCCAACTCTGTTTCAACTCGAACAGGTATTCGTCGCGCCAGTGGCCTGTCAGAGCGCGAGCAATCTCTTCCTTGCTCTTTTTGATTCGCCGGTCGCACAGGCCAGCCAATTTTTGAGCGTCCCGCTCCCCGGCAAGAATGGCTTCTATGATAGCCCGTCCACTCTTGCCCGTCACATCCGAAATGGCCACGTCCAAGCGCAGGTTCATCAAGCGCATGGCCTGTTGTATTTTGCGGATGTAGGTGGCTGCATCTTGCACCATACCCTGCCGATGGCGACTGTACTTGCGCACGGCTTCGGTGAACTCCGGCGGCTGAAACGAACCTGTCAAAAGGCCCAAGGCATGGAGTTTTTGAATCCAGCGGGCATCTTTGACATCCGTTTTGCCTTTCATGTTCTTGGTCTGACGACCGTTGACCAACAGCACCTCGATTCCGTACTCTTGGAGCATGACGAACAGACCCTTGTAATACGTACCGGTACATTCCATCGCTACGGTCGTCACGCCATTGTCAACGAACCATTGACATAATTCCCGCATTTCCTCCGTGTAGCAGCCAAACTCCCTAATTTGATCGTCAGACTGCCCAACGGCGGCAAAGTGCGACTTGCTGCCCACGTCAATCCCCGCTGCATTGGGGTTAACGATCGGCATTTTTTCCATGTTCGATTTGCGTCCCATGTGTGGCCTCCTTGTTAAACATTAATAATTCAATGGATTCAACAGGAGGGCATTGTCAAAGAACTTATTTATTATCGTATGCGGGGTCACCACAAGGATGCCACCATTGCCTTCTTTCAACTATCCGTCCACTTGCGCAGACCGATACACAACACCTGCCCATAATTGCCACTCGAACTCCGACGATTTATTCCGAAAAACGCATCGTACGATTGGGTATCACTAAAAAAATCGGGTCTGGCTCCTGTCTCTTCCGCAAGCTAAGGTACCCAGTTAGTGCACGCTTTTACCTCTTTTGGGGTATGCTAATTGCCGCTAACTGTGGCATGGACGACGTGCCGCCTTCCGCTTGCCATTCCTTAGCCCTGAGGCGGCATGTACGACCATGCGGAGTTAGCGGCTTTTCTTTTTTACACCGCCTGCCTGGCTATTCAAGTAATTTTTGACTATCGTTGCGTTCGTTGTTTTCTGTGATACCTGGCTATCGTAGCGCTTGTTTTTCTATGCTGCTTAGCTGTCCGCGTTTTTTCTGTAACGCTGGGCTACCTGGTATTTTTTCAGTGCTATTCGTATGTACCGCTCAGTATTCCTTGTTGTTCAAATATATCTATTTTTCAATGATATATCAAAGTATCGCACAGCTATTTTTTTCTATCAGCATACCCCACTGCCGCCTGGCTATTCTTTTTTCTATACCTCCCCTGTTTTTCTTAACCTCTCTTTTTGCCACTAGTGGTTACGGGTTTTACATTGAGAGCTTGTGAAACCGAAATCAGTCTGCTAACACAAACGTGCATATATTGCTAATTATTGTTTTTTGCGCTGTACGCTCACTAATGAAAAAACCGTTTTGGTCATTTGCACTTATCAGCTTTTGTTTCATTTCATGTAAATGTTAATGGCCTCTAAAATTGTGCAACATCGAAGATAAGTTTTCATTGTCTTTAATGAATTCTAGTAAGTATGATTCTGTAATGGTGTACTGTTCATGCTTTTTTGTCTTGGTTCTAAGTATCTGGTCGTTATCTTCAGTTATCTGAAAACTATGTATTATGCGATTTCTTTTTCCTATTATTGAGGAAAATAATTTTGCAATTTTAGTGTCTGAGTTTTTAGTGATGGTTTCTTTTATGGGCTCCGACAATTGCCCAGAAGTCTTATCAATTAATTCATACCAATTGTAACTCAGCCTATCTATTCTCAAAATATTCTCGATAATAAATTGATTATTGGAATTAAATACACAGATGGCAGACCCCAGCAATTCTCTATACCTTTTTGAGGGCAACGCTTGACGGCTATATTCTTCGTACATAGTGATATTCTCTTGTTTCCGTTTAATTGTTCTCATTTTGATGAGTTGTCCACGGCATGATGGCTAATGGACGGTGGCTTGTGAAGTTCCGCTCATCGAAGGTAATCAGTTTAGCGTAACTGATTAGCGCTAAGATAAAGCATGGTTGAGATTAATTCCATGGATAAGGTAGGAATAAGAAACAATATGTAAATTTGGGTATGAATTTACCACGACAAA
>Ga0209573_1006172_pt1 | contig 10184 bp, 11 predicted proteins | sample TNRBio252014_DNA_FD_185870 | JGI IMG/M metagenome (GOLD analysis project Ga0209573, IMG submission 185870) | Wastewater treatment Type I Accumulibacter community from EBPR Bioreactor in Madison, WI, USA - TNR Reactor_6/25/2014_ DNA (SPAdes)... | ecosystem: Engineered > Bioreactor > EBPR >...
CATACCGTGAGCGCCAACAACATCGTATGCCGGGCTCCCCACAACCCCATCTCTCCAGGTTTTCGCTGCGCCGTGGCTCAAACAGCGTAACAACTCCTATGCCGGGGGCGTAGGTTCGAATCCTGCCCGCGCTTCTTTAAAGGCCGTGATCGCAATCGATCACGGCTTTCTTCTTCGCCTGCTGGTGATCTTGAGCGCTGGTCATCAGCGGGCCGCAGATCAATGCCCAATTGCCGACGTTCACTTGATCGGGCTGGCGCACCTCGGGCATTTCTTCTGCCAGGATGTTGCCGCACGTTTGGAAGAAGCGGTTCACGATCCATTCATGCAAGGCCCAGCAAATGGCCGGAATGCGCGATAATCCCGCATCGTTACAGTCACGGCCAAGAGAGAGGAGAGCCGATGAAATTCCTCAGACGTACATCCCCTCGACTGATCCCTCCACAGCACAGCCGTGGAAACGGGCTTCGAGGAAACCAGGCGTTGATGAAGTGGGCGCGAGACACTGGGGCGACGTTCGACTCGCAATACCCGGACCTGGCCGAATCCTACACGTGCCGGTACGAAGCGTACCTGACGGACTATCGAGTGGAATCGCGTAAGCTTTTGCGGGATGTGGAGCTATCGATCAAGCTGGCGGCAGGTTAACCCGTTCGAGATGAACTTTTCACAGCCAACACCGACCTCACGAACGCATGCAGCGGATGCGGGCCGTAAGCTGGCTCCAGGAAAGGAACGAGACGGATCATGACCGACCCAAAAGACCCTTTTGCTGACTTCGATGGCATCGTTCGCAACCTCGAAGAAATACGCGCACAGGTCGGCGAGCCGCCGCCGCCTGTCCTTGCCAAAGTCATGGATCGTATCGATGATGTTTCCCGGAAGATCATTGAAAAAGCCCCGTTTATCGTTCTTGCTTCCGCTACCGCTGACGGATATCCCGACATATCTCCCAAGGGGGATCCAGTCGGCTTTGTTCGGGTGCTGGGCGACAAGTATTTGGCTATTCCAGATCGGCCTGGCAACAGAAGAACAGACACTTTCACGAACGTGCTCCAAAACCCCTATCTCGCCGTCCTCTTTCTCATCCCCGGAAAAGGAGAGACGCTACGGGTCACCGGGGAGTGCCGCATCGTTCGCGATCAGGCGCTGAGGGAGAGCCTGGCGGTAAAGGGTCACATCCCGGCGTTTGCGATCGTCCTGCATGTCGAGCGAGTGCTGATCCACTGCCCGAAGTGCGTCGTGCGCTCGAGACTGTGGCAAGCCGACGAGTGGTCGGACGCATCCGATACTGCGGGGATCGCGGAGGCGATGATTGCGCATGCAAAGTTGGACACGACGCCGTCGGAACTCAAGGCGCGGATGGACAAGGACGGCATCACTCAACTGTACTGACTCCTGCCGTGCCAACCGCCCAATATCAGGGGCTCAAGGTAGGGGGTGCGCGAGCTGACAATCCCATGCAGCTGCCATGGCTCATTAGGGCCTCAAGCCGGTCGGTCTTGGTTCAACCGCCACGCAGCTGGTGCGAGCCGATGGGTGGTACCTTGATGGTCGTCGAATGGCGTCGCTTGAACCTGCGTCGGATCAGGAGGTTGATCGATGACGAACCCATGGATGGAAACGAAGGCGGAGTTGGTCTCACAGTTTCAACAACAAAAGCAAATGGCCGATGCGGCGATCGGCCGCGTTGATGAGGCCACGTTCTTTGCGTACTTGCGCCAAGATGGCGACGATCACACCAACAGCATTGCCATCCTGGTGAAGCACATCAGTGGCAACTTCTTTTCGCGCTGGACCGACTTCTTGACCCGTGATGGCGAGAAGCCCGATCGAGAGCGACCGCGCGAGTTTGTGCAGGACGATCGCGACGATCGTTCACACCTATTGGAGCGGTGGGAAGGGGCCTGGCAATGCCTCTTCACTGCCCTCGAAGAGCTCACCGAGGAGGACTTTGCCAAGACCGTCTACATCCGTGGCGAGGCGCACAGCGTGGTCAAAGCCATTCTGCGCAGCCTTGTTCACGCCACGCACCATATTGGGCAGATTGACCTGTTGGCGACAGCGTTAAGTGCCAAGACGGGGAAAGCTTGATCATGTGGGACAGGCCGTGTGACAGGCAAGACCTGGCGGTCTGGCCTCGAAACGCCGCTCCTCGGCGACGGGGCCGAAGCCAATGGCGTGTGAGCAGGAAATGAGCAGTCTGTGTACTGGATGGTGGACGCTCGGAGGGATAGCGTGAATGCCACTGCATTCCACCAGACCCAGTATGACGATGTTGCGGTTCGTGGACGGAAGGTGCGTCGAGCGCTGGAATCAGGCCGACCTGTTCGGTTGGCTGCAACAACTTGGGGCCATTCCGCTTGCTGGTTAGGGCCAACTTGCGCTGCACCGTGGGCTGGGAGTGAAGGCTATGGGCGATGCCGAGCGGCCGAGTCCTGGCTAACGAACGCATCAGTTGACACGGCTATCCGGTGCCCCAGGCCGCTTTGCCTGTAGCCGCGCCAGTCAAGCAAACCGGCCTCCGCTCACCGATCACGCCGCCGATGCGAGTCGTTGGCCGGTTCTCCCAGTCAGAAGCGTCACACGTACAATGGCCCCAATGGCCATGTCCATCGGAACGAAGGTGCGCGGCGTCGTCCAGATCGTTCGACCGGAGTTGCCGTTGGCGGCCGGCCTGTGCGTCGCCATCGGTGAGTTCGTGGCCTTGCGCGCGATCCCACCGATGGAGACCATGGCGCTGGGGGCCTTCTGCGGGTTTCTCCTGTCTGGATCAGCCATGGCCACCAACGACTACTTCGATCTCGAAGTCGATCGTATGAACACGCCTTGGCGTCCTTTACCGGCAGGGCTCCTGAGGCCGGGTGAAGCCATGGGGTTGGGGCTGCTGATGGGGGTGGCTGGGCTGGCGGCTGCCTGGGCCTTGAACCCAGCAGCGTTTGTGGCGGCGTTGGGGATCTGGATCCTGGGTTTCCTCTACAACTGGAGGATCAAGGCCCACGGTGTTTGGGGCAACCTCATCGTCGGGCTGTCCGTGGCGATGACGTTCGTTATCGGTGGTGTGGGAGTGGGTCAGCCCTGGAATGGCAGGGTCTGGTTGTTTGGGTTGATCGCGTTTGTCTTCGATCTGGCGGAGGAGATCGCGGGCGATGCGATGGATGCGGAAGGCGACAGGGTTCGAGGATCGCGATCGGTGGCGATCGTGTGGGGCAAACGGGCGGCCCTATCGATCTCGGCGGTGTTGTTGGCGATCATGATCGCGTTGAGTTGGGTGCCGATGGTGACAGGCGAGTATGGCCTGAGCTATACGGTCCCGATGCTCATTGCCGATGTGCTCATTGTCGTGTTCGGTGTGAGGCTGCTGCGGAGTGGAACACCCCAGGAGGGGCGGTGGGCGATGCGTGCGCTATACATCAGCGGCTCGTTGGCGTTATTCGCCTTTCTGGTAGGTTCCTATCTGGGGTAGCGCGGCAGACTGCTGGACAATGACCGAATGCAGCTGACGTAGCGATCTGATGCCCCCATTCAGGTCGGCCCTGGTTCATCCGCCACGCAGTTGATGCGAGCCATTCGGCGGCCTCCGGTACAGGCAGGCTGGTGAATCGGCAATCGTTGGAGAGTGGACAAACCAGCGATATCCTAACGTTTGGACTTCAGTGAGGAGTCCGGTGCCCATTCAGGAGGGCTCGACCCGCGGGCACGGCTCAGCGTATGGGCTGACCATCTGACACATGAGTGCTGGATCGAACTCATGGGAGGTAACTCGCATGTCGTCCTCTGTCCTCTACATGTCGATGTCGCTTGATGGCTACATCACCGGGCCGAACGACGGACCGAGCAATCCCGGCGGCGACGATTTCATGCGTTTGCACGATTGGTACGGGTTCGATGCGCCGCCGCCGAATACAACCGGGACCGGGTGGGGCGCGCATTTCATGGATGAGGGCAACGCGACAGGTGCCGTATTGGCAGGCCGGCGCACGGTGGAGCAGGTGGACCACTGGGGTGGGAACCACCACGGTGTTCCGATTTTCGTGCCCAGCCACCGGCCACCTGACCCGTCGGTCGGTCGATTCCCGCTGGTCACCTACGTGACCGATGGCATTGTGAGCGCGATGGCGCAAGCGAAAGCCGCAGCGAACGGTCGGAACGTGATGGTGCACGGCGCCTATACGGCCCAACGGGCCCTTGAAGCGGGCGTGTTGGACGAGTTGCAGATCCATCAGATCCCGGTGTTGTTTGGGGGTGGCCGTCGCCTGTTCGACGTCTTGCCGACGCGCATCGAACTGGAGATCGTGCGCGTCATCGATGCGCCCGACGCCACACATATCCGCTACCGCGTTCGCCGTTGAGACACGAGGGGTCGGCTACCGCCTGAGGGCCTGGCCTGGAACGATCAATGGCCGCCTGACGAACGCATCCTGCGAAACCCTTTGGAGTGGACAAGAGGTAAGTCATGAGCGACATCGACCTGGGACCACTCGAGCATGCCCCGCATGCGACTCTGATTCGAGAAATGGCCACCCGGTGCGCGCAGGATCCTCGCGTTCAAGCCATTTGGGTCGGTGGCAGCCTGGCTGTGGGTCAGGGTGACGTCTACAGCGATGTCGATTTCCGTATTGCCGTTGAATCGGGTCAGGTCGAACAGTGGAGAAGCCCGGATTGGGGACAGTATCTACCCCTTCCTCCCTGCGCTGGCCTGCTGATACGTTTCGGAGCCCAGGCGCTGCTCCATCATCTGGTCCTTGCGGATGGGACGATTGTCGATTTCTTCGTCCAGGACCCCACACACCCCAATCCGGAGCCTGGCCTGTTCATCCTGTTTTGTCGCGATGCCCAGTTGAGAGCGACATTGGAGGGCTTCGCCCAACCGGCCTCTTCGCTCGTTCGAGACCTGGAGCACGAGTCGGTGAGGCAGCTCTTTGTGGATTATTGGATAACGACCCATAAGCAAATGAAGGCGCTCGCGCGGAAGTACGATCACTCTGCCTTTGTGGGGCTGTACTATGAGCGGATGGCACTTCTCCGCGCATGGTACATGCAGGCCACCGGAAAAGACATCGACTCCCGAGCCACCCTTCACATGCTCGGCGCACTTCACAGAGGTTTGGAAGGTCAGCTCACCGCAGAGCAGCGCAAGATCGTGGGTTTACCATCCAGCACACCGGAGGAGACGGTCGCGGCCATCGAAGCCGTCCGCGCCGAAATGATGCGCGTCGGCCGTCGTCTCGCGGATCGGCACGCGTTTTCGTACCCTTTCGAACTCGAAGAAGTCGTGCAGCAAGCCTGGCGGGAGCGCAAGCCATCGTTCATGGCGCGATGAACCAGACGGCTTGACCTCACAGAGGGTCGACTTTTGGGCACGGGCGTGTGAGATGAACCTGGGATCATCGGCCATGACCCACCCCTCACGCAGCTGAGAATCGGCCCGTTAAGCGTTCCCACCGGGCCGACGAAGGATCTGGCGAGACCCAAACGCTGTGCGAGCATTTGGCCGGAATAGCCTGACAGACGCCGTTTCGGTGACCATGAAGGAGAGATCATGTCGGTCAAGCGTATGGACAATGTCGGCATCGTCGTAGAGGACCTCGATCGAGCGATCAAGTTTTTCAGCGAACTCGGCCTTGCCCTCGAAGGCCGCACGTCGATCGAAGGCGAATGGGCCGGCCGCGTGACTGGCGTGCGCAACCAGCGCGTCGAGGTCGCCATGATGTGCACTCCAGACGGACACAGCCGTATCGAGCTGTCGCGCTTTGACGCCCCCGCCATAGCGTCCGACCATCGCACGGCCCCAGTGAACTCGTTGGGATACCTGCGCGTCATGTTTGCCGTCGAGGACCTCGACGCTACGCTCGCCCGACTCAGCCAGGTGGGTGCGACGGTCGTCGACGAGATTGTGAATTACGAAGGTGTCTATCGCCTCTGCTACATTCGCGGCCCCGAAGGAATACTCGTCGGGCTCGCCGAAGAGCTCGGGTCGCAGGATTCGTGAGGAACCATCGAGCGGATACCACTGCGCCCATCGGAAGAAAAACCGTGACCACTCGCAGCCTACCGTTCCACGTCGAGCAGATCGCCGTTCGCCACCACATCGACGTCCGGGACGTTCAGGCCCTTGACGGAAGCTTTGGGAAACAGGTCTTCGTCCTCAATCGGGAGCTCCTCGTACGGATCGCGGACAGGCCCATGACGACCGTGGAAGAGACCTATGGGCGTGTGGCAGCGCTGAACGGCGTTCCCAAGATCCTTCACCGCGGCGTGCTGACTCAGGAAGGACGAGATCTGACCTACGTGGTGCTGACCTACTTGCCCGGCGAGGATTTTGTCGTCGCCTATCCCCAGACCAGCATTTTCCAACAGGCTCAACTCGGCCACTCGACCGCCGCATTCCTGGATCGCCTGCACGCGATCGAGGGCGAACGCTATGACATCGGGCTGTACGTTCCCGCGGTCCGACAGTGGCCGGGCACCTGGCAAGCAGGCCATCGTCGCTACTGGGACAAGCTCGAGCGTGAGTCGCGAGACCTGGGGTTGAAAGACGACAGCGTCGCGGTCTTTGACAAGGCTTTTCGATATCTGCGAACGAACGCGGCCGTGCTGGAGGAGCAGACCGGGCCCAGGCTGCTGCACAATGACCTTCATCCGAAGAACATCCTGCTGAATCGGGGCCAGTTCTCGGGCGTGATCGACTGGGAGTGCGCGCAATTCGGAGAACCCGACTTCGACCTGTGTCACCTCCTCCACTGGTGCCTGTACCCGCCCGAACCGAAACCTGACTTCGGCCCGTTTCTGAGCGCATTGTTCGAGTCGCAACCTCGCTGCACGCAGGTGCCTGAACTGGCTCGACGCCTGACCCTCTATGAGATCGAGCACGACATCCATCAGGTGCTCTGGAACGCTCCAGGCGCCGAAGCCCTCCGGGTGCCCCGTGTGGTGAACTGGATGGAGGGGCGCCTCGAGCAGTGGTTCGCGGACCGGCAGATCTCGACGCGGTAAGGCGCTTGCTCATGCGCCGGCTCTGTTGTTGGGCGGACGCGGATGTCTGACGTATCTGCCGCGCTCCGTTGAAGCCAACTCCTGCCACTCCAAAAAGCAGAAGGGGTTTGTCGGCCAACTTGCCTGCTGGCATGTAGGCGAGACCCCCTATGCTAAGGGGCAAAGCCCACGAAGGTTGCCATGACTGACTGGAATCCTGAATCGTATCTACAGTTTCAGAACGCGAGGACGCGGCCCTCGATCGACCTGGTGACTCGCATTCCGTCTGCCGATCCCCGAGTCATCATCGATTTCGGCTGCGGTCCCGGCAATAGCACCCAGGTGTTGGCTCATCGATGGCCCCGGGCGCGCGTACTGGGCCTGGACCAATCGCCCGCCATGATTGAGAGAGCCCGGTCAGACTATCCGGGGCAGGAGTGGATCGTGGCCGATGCCGCGACGTACGAAACAGAGGAGACGTTCGATATCGTCTTCTCGAACGCCACAATCCAGTGGATTCCCGACCACGAGGCCTTGCTCGCCCGGTGGCGAGGGCTGATAGGCGAGGGTGGAGTTCTCGCCGTTCAATTGCCTCTCTTCTGGGAGATGCCGTTGGGTCAGCTCATCGATCGCGTGTCACGAGATCCGCGTTGGCGACGCTCGACCGAACATGTGTCGAGTCTCTTCACGATCCACGACTATAGGTTCTACTACGATCGTCTGACGGCCCTGTTCGCTCGGGTGGACGTGTGGGAGACCACCTATATGGACGCGCTGGAGTCACACCGATCGGTGGTGGAATTGATCAAGAGCACGGGCCTGAAACCGTATCTGGACAGCCTGGACGGTCTTGAGGCTCAGGAGGCGTTTGAGCAGGATGTCTTGCGCGGGGTGGAAGAGGTCTATCCATCCCAGCGAAATGGGAAGGTGATCCTGCCTTTCAAGCGGTTGTTCTTCATCGGCCAGAACGTGTGAGCGAGCTGAACCTGCTCCGTCAGCGCCTGACGATTGCCTGGCGCAGCCGATCGGGATCGGGCTCTCATCCCGTCGGCCGCTGGCGGTCATGGCCCTCCCGCGCGAGCGCGGGACCCGGATCAACTCCACTAACGTCCAGCAGCGGCTGAACCGAGAACTCAAGCGGCGCACCGACGGGTTGCAGGTCTCGCCGATTGATGCGCCGCGTGACGCCTGTCCGACGCCCTCTTGTTCGAGGTTTGCGACGAAGGGGCTGCGAATGCGCGCCCGTATTCCCGCCAGGCGTCTCTGCAGAAGTTGTGCGACCCGGCGGCAGGGTTATCCGCGTGAGTTCGCGCACCGGAGCCGGCGCGCGAACCCACGCGCTAATTGTCTCAATCGCCCACGGAGGCGTGGACTCGGCTGTGTGCCTTTACACGATTGACGGAGACGTGAATGGCCATTTCCACGCATACCGAATAATGAGGAGAAGAAGAACGACTTCGATCGCTGCAGCAAACAGCATGTGAGGCCAGGCTTCTCCGGCCAAATTGAACAACGAGTAGGGAATATACACCGCGGCCAACACGATGTTGATCCAGCGACTGATCTTGGCCGGCAAGCCAATGGAGAGGAAGATCATGAGCGCCGGGATCATGACGGAGGCGAGTCCGGCAAAAAGAATCGCTGGAGTAACGGCAAACTCCCACATCTTGCCCGAGATCATGGTCTCCAGGGAGCCCGGCATGTACAAGTGGAAGTAATCCACATAGATGTAGAGAAACATGAAGCTCGTCCACAGGGCTGCAAGCTTCAGTTTCAAACTGACCTTGATATCTTCCAGGGCATGTTGTTGAGTTGTGTGTGCATTCATAGACTCACGATAGGGGCGATCAGGGGTTATCGCATAGATACTGGAGTGTTGTTGGGAGTATTGTTCTTGGAACGGCGGGTGGCTTTTATGCAAAGCTGTGTGTTCGTTTCATCGCCTGCCTCTCATCGATCGCACCCTCCAGAGTCGCCGGTTTGGCGCAGCGAGGCTCAACGAATGCAGGCAGCTGACTCGGCTACTCGAGGGCCCCAATCAGGCCGGCCTCGGTTCATCTGCCACGTCGTTATCACGGGCCGTTAGCCACTCTCTGATTTGCGAGATCGATACGCACGCCCAAGATGGATGACCGAATACCGTCGTCCTCGTGGCTCGTCGTCAAGAGCGGCTTGCACAAATAGCCGACGCTTTGAGGGCGAAGGGTGCGACGGTGCACGAGATCGCGATCGACCTCTTGCGAGCGGACAGCCTTGCCGAAGTGGCCCGACAGCTACGCGACCAGGTCGGCCGTCTGGATGCCTTGTACTGTGCCTCGACGCCAGACATCGGCTTCATCCCGGCGACGATCCTGCCTGTGACCCAATCTCCGTCGCCGCCGTTGACGCGCGCGACTGCTCGATCCGGGCATACATCGCATCGCGCTTCGATTTTCGGAGCAACGGGTAGAACGCCATGACGCCGATGGCAATCAAGCCGCAGAGTGCGGGGATGCCAAAGAGGACCAGCCCAAGGCCGCTGAACAGCGACCCCGGGATGGTGGTCGCGTCCTTGAAGAGCTCTGCGTCATAGCCCACCGCCACCAGCACGGCGCCCGTCAAGGCCGAGGAGAGCGCGGCCTGCAGCTTCATCAGGAACTGGCTGATGGCATTGACCATGCCCTCCATGCTTTTGCCAAGTTCCTCCTTGTTGTAATCCATGCATTCCATGTTCACCAGCGTGCCGGGGATGTAGTTCATCCCGGTGCCGAGCAGAGCGACGAACATCAGGGGATAGAACACGACGGGGTTCGTGATGGGTCCGCCGAGGCTCAGGAGCCAAAGAATCGCCAGCGGTGCGATTGTGATGGCATTCGAGATCAGCGAGCCCGCGCCGGGCGTCACGAAACGCTGGACGAACTGGGCCAGGAAGGTGCCGGCCAGGATGCCGAGCAGAATGCTCAGCCCCCAGATGGCCGATTGCGTGCCCAGGTTTTCGGCGCCGAAGGCGTACTTGATGTAATAGGTCACGGCTGCCATCATGAACGAGAAGACGAAGCCGCCGAACAACCCGGAGAGCGATGAGATCAGGAGCGGACGATTGACCTTGAGCATCCTCGCCACGTCACGCAGGCTGACCTGGCCCTCGTCGGCGTTGCTGGTGCCCTCTTTGATCAACGCGATCCCGATCAGCGAGATCGCGGTGAAGGGCACCATGAACACAGCCACGG
>Ga0209573_1006173_pt1 | contig 10183 bp, 10 predicted proteins | sample TNRBio252014_DNA_FD_185870 | JGI IMG/M metagenome (GOLD analysis project Ga0209573, IMG submission 185870) | Wastewater treatment Type I Accumulibacter community from EBPR Bioreactor in Madison, WI, USA - TNR Reactor_6/25/2014_ DNA (SPAdes)... | ecosystem: Engineered > Bioreactor > EBPR >...
AAATAGCCGAACGCATCGGGAAAGATTGGAAAAGCTATCCTCATCATACCATAAGCGCCCATTTTCAGTAAGACACCGGCCAGGATCACAGAGATAGGGGTTGGCGCTTCCACGTGTGCATCAGGCAACCATGTATGGAAAGGGAAAATAGGTACTTTAATGGCAAAGCCGATAAATAACCCCATAAAGGCTACATACCTGATGGTCGTAGCTGATCCGGAAAAAATACTGCCATCTTTGAAAATAGCAGGATTCATCATTTCAATGATGTTGAATGTACCGGTGCTTTGATAAAGTCCGATCATGACCAACAACATAAATACACTGCCTACCAGTGTATATATAAAGAACTTGATGGCTGCATATTCTCTTCTTGGTCCACCCCATATTCCGATCAGGAAATACATTGGCAAAAGCATCAATTCCCAGAAAAGGTAAAATAAGAAAAAATCAAGCGCACAAAAAACGCCCATCATACCTAAATCAAGCAATAAATACATGGCAAAATAACCTTTTACCGCTTTATTTATACCAAATGAAGGAAACACAGCCACAAAACAAACAATGGCAGTAAGCAATACCATAGGGACACTGATTCCGTCAATTCCCATAGTGTATTGAATATTTATATCCCCAACCAAAGGCAATGCTGCCCTGATCCAGCTTACGTTTTCCACAAACTGGAATGATTTCAGGTCGTTGACCCCTGTCATACCTGTATTGTATTTCAGATAAATGATAACAGCCAGAATTAGCTGGAAAAAAGTAATTCCAAGGCTTACCCACCTGATAATTTTTTTTGATAATTCTTTTCCATGCTCATCCTTGCCATTGGGTACCAAAAGCACAATGATGATCCCAAGGATCGGAAGAAACGTGATCAACGATAAAATCGGAAAATTGAATGTTCCCTGCATATAATTTGCTTTTTTCTAGTTTTAAATGAAAAAATAAATAATAATTAAAAGCCCCAATAATGCAAAAGCAACATAGGCCTGAACAGATCCTGTCTGTAATTTCCTGATCATATTACCACAATATCCGGTAACATTTGCTGTCAGGTTCACTATGCCATCGATCACATAGTTGTCAAACAGCCCAACAAAAAAGCTGAATCCCCGGGTTACATACGAACTCAGGTTCACCATACCGTCGATTATATATGTATCGAACCAAGAAAGAGCCTTTGCCAATACCAGGGTGCCACCAATGGCGGTTGCTTTATATAATTCGTCAAAATACCATTTGTTATACGAAAACTGATGCAACGGTTTTAGTATGGACGCCAGTTTATCAGCACTGATTATTTTAAACTGATAGATCATAAAGGCCAGTAAAATCCCAAATCCTGCAATCAGCAATGACAATATCATAGCTGTATTGTGAAAGTGATGCAATTCTTCCTGAAATTTATTGGCATAGGAATGCCCTCCGACATGTTCAGCAGCACTTGTTTCAATGGCTTTCGCTTCAGAGGATTCTCCAGGTAAAACATGTTGCTCATGTTCATTTCCACTTATTTCTGTTGTTGCATGTTGTTCTGGCATTAAGAAATCCCATTGATATGCAGCCGGCACAACCGTTGCAGGTTGAACAACACTTTGATGGAACCATCCATTGGATGCGTTAGTCGGATTTGGGGAATAAAAGAACCATAAAGACAAGGTGGCTAATATCACCAAAGGTAGGACTATAGGTAATTTATTTTCTTTGGTATGTTGGGCAATATCTGTTTTGGGTTTTCCGTGAAAAGCCAAAATAGTAAGCCTGAACATATAAAAGGCGGTCATACCTGCCGCTGAAAAGCCTAAAATGGGTATGATCCATCTCCATCCTCCTGTAAGATTTGCATAAGCCAGTGTACCTGCCAGTATACCATCTTTGCTGAGAAATCCTGAAGTAATCGGTACGCCCGACAATGCCAGTGTGGCAAACAGAAATGACCTATAGGTCCATGGCATGGTTTTTCTCAAACCACCCATATTATTGATATCCTGTGGATCAGAATGATGGTCGTGTAAATGATGCATGGCATGGTGCATGGCATGGATCACAGAACCTGAAGCAAGGAATAATGCTGCTTTAAACCAGGCATGCGTAACCAGGTGAAAAAACCCATTGGTATATCCGCCTGTACCAAGCGACATGATCATAAACCCAAGCTGGCTTACAGTGGAGTAGGCAAGTACCTTTTTAAAGTCGTTTTGGGTGATGGCTATCGTTGCCGAAATAAAAGCAGTTATGGTACCAATGACTGCAATAAAAGTGAGTGCATCGGCAGTAAACATTACAAATACTTTGGCTACAAGATATACACCTGCTGCAACCATAGTAGCTGCATGGATCAGGGCAGATACCGGTGTTGGTCCTTCCATTGCATCAGGTAACCACACATGCAAAGGGAATTGTGCAGATTTACCTATTGCCCCCATGAAAATACACATCCCGGCGATAGTTAAAAGGGTTGGGTTGTCAAATGGCATTTTGCCTGAAGAAATGCCGGCAAAAACATCCTCAAACATAAAAGATCCGTAGGTGAAGAATAAGATCATAATACCTATGAAGAAACCCAGGTCACCTATACGGTTTGTGATAAATGCTTTTTTACTGGCATTGGAAGCAGAATCTTTTTCATACCAGAACCCGATGAGAAGGTACGAACTGATCCCAACCAATTCCCAGAAAATATACATCAACAGGAAATTGTTGGCAATCACAATTCCAAGCATTGAGAATGTAAATAATCCCAGATAGGCAAAAAATTTGGGATAACGACGATCACCTTCCATATAGACTGTTGAAAACAGGTGGACAAGGAAACTGATCAGCGTAACAACAATCAGCATTATAGCTGCAATATTATCTATTCCAATGCCAACATTTATTTTTGATGAACCCAGATTAAACCATTCAACTTTGTTTTGAATCAAAGCCAAATCAGCAAAGGTGCTCAATTTTGTGAAAGCGACAAATATTGCTAAAGCAAGATCGATCCCCAGAATAGTGGTGCCAATCAAACCACTTATTTTGCCTAATTTATTACCAAAAAAAATATTGATAATAAAACTGACCATTGGAACCAGAAGGATTGCTATGCTAAGAGGTAATATTATATTTTGTGCCATCATTTCTATTCAATAAATTAAAAGTCTCACTATTCTTTCATCGTGTTAACCTCATCAACATTCACATGCTTGAAGTGCTGATAAATATTTAAAATTATCGCCAATGCAATGGCAGCCTCAGCGGCAGCAAGGATAATAACAAATATTGCAGCTATATGGCCATCCATGTTCATGCCGCCAAACCTTGCAAAAGCAATAAAATTGATATTGGCCGCATTCAGGATCAGTTCTATGCCCATTAACACCAGCACTGCGTGTTTTCTGGTCATGATCCCGAACAAACCCAACGAAAACAGTATTGCGCTCACTGTCAGGTAATGTACCAAGCCTATTTCCATATATTATTTGTTTTTAGGTCTTTTTTCTTGCAATAAAAGCAGCTCCTATCATGGCTATCAGCAATAACATGGACGCAGCTTCAAATGCAAGAAGATAATTTGTTAATAATTCGTTTCCTATTTCTTTCACGGTAGAATCGACTGCTTCTGATTCAGCCAGATACCATTGTGTTGAATTGAATACAATGATGAGGGAAACTGCAATAACAGTAACAATGACACCAGCCAGGCCTAATTGAAGCTTTCCTAATCTTCCGGATTTAACATCCACTCCTGTTATTTTCATGGTCAATATCACCCCAAAAATGATCAGGACAAGGATACCTCCTATATAAACCATGATCTGAGTAATAGCCAGAAAATCTGCACTTAACAATACATATAACCCAGCTATCCCAATTAATGTAAAGAGCAGAGAAAAGGCAGAATACATGATGTTTTTCGATAAAACAACGATTGCACCGAAAACAATGGTCATGGCAGCCAGAAAAAAGAAAGCTATTGTTTGTAAATCCATATTTTTATTTTGTTTCTGTCATTTAACAATTGATTAAGCACTCTTTTCCGCATCCGTTTCAGGTTTTATATTTTTAGACTCAACTGCAGCAGCCTTTTTTTCCTTTTCCAGGGCTTCTTTCATTTTATGGTCAGCCAGTCTTTGTTTTTTTTCTTCTGCCTGCTCAGAGGTGAGATCCTGAAACTTGTAAATCAGCTTTTCCCTGTCATATTCAGAATATTCATATTCAACAGTATGTTGTATGGCATCAGAAGGGCAAGCCTGGGTACACAAACCGCAATAACAACACTTGGCAAAATCAATCTCATACCTTGTCACCCAAACTTTTCTTTCTTTTCCATTCTCATAAAAGTCCTTTTGCGGGTCGTCAGGGGTTCCCTTCACGGATTCGAGGGTGATACAATTTACAGGGCAAGCTAACACACAACTGGAACAGCCGTTGCACCGGTTCATTTGAAGGTACAACCTGTTTCTTGCCCTTTCAGGGATGGGAAACTTTTCATCGGGATATTGTATAGTGACCTTCTTAACAAATAAATGTTTCCAGGTAATGACCATACCCACCCATGCTGTAGATGCACCTGCCCAGATATTCTTAAAATAATGAATCATATTTTTTTAACCTATTTCAACATTACATATAAACTAATCGCCATAAAACATACAAATGAAATGGGCAATAAAATCTTCCATCCCAGATACATCAACTGGTCGACCCTGAAGCGCGGTAACGTCCACCTGATCCAGATCTGTACCAGAACGACCAAAAATCCTTTAAAGATAAACCAGAAAACGCCCCATATGGGTCCCTGCATTAAATCTCCGAAAGGAGAATTCCAGCCACCCAGGAAAATTGTCGTGAGAATTGCAGCAACAACAAACATATTGGCATATTCAGCAAAGAAGAACATGGCAAATTTTATCCCGCCGTATTCTGTGTGAAAACCTGCAACCAGCTCTGATTCTCCTTCCGGTATATCAAATGGAACCCGGTTGGTTTCTGCCAGTGAGGAAATAAAATAAATCATTGCGAGGATCACGGTAAAGGGGATGACCCACCATTTACCTATCGTTCCCGGTCCTCCAAACAAATACCAGTTCCAGAACCAGCCAGACTGGGCACTGTTAATTTCCTGAAGATTCATGCTTGATGCGAGCACAACGATGGATAAAATAGCCATTGCTGCTGGAATTTCATAACTGATAATCTGAGCAACTGAACGCATGGCGCCCATCAGTGAATATTTATTATTCGAAGCCCATCCACCCATGACAATTCCCAAAGAGCCGACAGAACCTATCGCAAATACATAGAATAATCCGACATTTATATCAGCTGGTACAAAACGCTCACTGAAAGGTATTACTGCAAAGGCTGCATAAGCCCCGGTAAACATAACAAAAGGAGCAAGATTATAAAGCAGCTTATTTGCTTTATCAGGGGTAATGTCTTCTTTTTGTAACAGTTTGACTACTTCTGCAATTGGCTGGAGGATACCCCATGGTCCCGTCCTCATAGGTCCAAGTCTTTCCTGTATCCAGGCAGAGACTTTTAATTCGGCCAGAATAGCAATGAGGGCATATATCAATACAAATACCAAAGGAAGGGTTACAATCAGCGTTATTGATAAAGCGTTTTTCCCCAGTAATTCGTATAAAAAATTAGTATTTTCCATTTTTAAACTTTCTATATTTCAGGTAATACTATCTGTCAACCTCTCCCAGAACAATATCAATACTTCCCAGAATAAGGATTAAATCGGCAAACATATAGCCTTGTGATATTTCAGGAAGTACAGATAGATTAACAAAGCTGGTGCCGCGGGCTTTAATCCTTTCCGGTTTGTCAGTCCCGTTGCTTACAATATAAAAACCCAGGTCGCCTTTAGGGTTCTCAGCCCTGAAATATACTTCACCTACCGGTGGTTTGATCTTTTTAGGTACCATTGCCTTCACATCTCCTTCCATAGGCATTTGTGCAACAGCCTGTTCGATGATCCTGCAAGATTCCTCCATTTCATACACCCTGACTATATTTCTGTTCCAGCAATCCCCGATAACACCAACTTCTCCTTTCCCAACAGGTATATCAAAATCAAATCGATCATAAATTGAGTAAGGTTCATCTTTTCTAAGGTCATATTTTACGCCTGAACCGCGTAAAACCGGACCACTGCAACCATAATTAATGGCTACATCGGCAGGTAAAATACCTACATTGGCAGACCGCTGAATAAATATCTTATTGTTGATCAACAGGTCCATTATTTCAGCATTTGTTTTTCTTACCTGCTTCACCACATTCAGACAATCTTCTTTAAATCCCGGATATACATCAGCAGCTAATCCGCCAACTCTTAAATAGTTATATAATAGCCTCGCCCCGGACAATTTTTCAAGGATCCAGATGATCAGCTCTCTGTCCCTGAAGAAAAACAGAAATGGAGTAAATGCACCGGCATCAAGTCCAAAAGTAGCCACGGCAATCTGGTGGTTGGCAATCCTGTTCAATTCAGCCATGATCACCCGCATATACTCTACTTTTTCCGGAACTTTGATCCCAAGAAGTTTTTCCATGCCCAGCACATAAGTCCATTCATTATTGATGGCAGCAATATAATCCATTCTGTCTATGTAAGGAATTACCTGCAGATAAGTCAACTGCTCACAGTATTTTTCAAAACTTCTGTGTAAATAGCCCATGTGAGGGACAACTTCTGTTACAATTTCTCCGTCAACTTCAACTTCAAGCCTTAACACACCATGTGTTGAAGGGTGTTGAGGCCCAACATTGATCCTCATCCTTTCGGAATCCAATTGACTGTATTCCAGTTCTATTCTTTTTTTCTCGCTCATAACAGGTATTAATTAGGATACTTCCATGCCATGATAAAATTCCGGGGCCTGATAGTCTTTTCTTAAAGGGTGTCCTTCCCAGTCATAAGGGCATAATATCCGTATCAGATTGTGGTGTCCTTCAAAATGGATGCCCATCAGGTCATACGCTTCTCTTTCATGCCAGTCAGCACTTCTCCAAATTCTTTCAACAGAAGGGACTTTTGGGTCTTCTTTTGGAACTGACACTTTTAAAACTACTTTATGTTTGTGATTCATGGAATATAAGTGATATACCACACCCAATTTCTCCCCAAGATCCATCCCCGATAAAGACATCAGGTAATCAAACTGGAATTCCTCCTTATCACGTAAAGTGTGGCAAATATCAAAAAGTTGGTCGGGATTAACGAGAATATATGGGTCAACAGGTTGTTGATCTTTATATTCCAAGATGTAATCTCCAAATTCAGTTTTTAAAATATCAAATATGTCGTTTGTTCCCATTTTGTCTCAGATACTTTTGTGCGCTTATTGATTTTTATCTTCAGCAGCCAGTTTTTTTCTTTTATTAAAAATTGCCTGTTGGCTTATTTTTTTCTGTAATTGGATCATTCCTTCTTCAAATGCTTCAGGCCTTGGAGGACAACCCGGAATATATACATCTACCGGAATTATTTTGTCAACTCCTTTCAGCACATGGTAGCCATGCTCCCAGTAAGGTCCGCCACAATTGGAACATGAACCGACTGAAATTACATACTTGGGTTCAGCCATTTGCTCATAGAGGATTTTTATTCTTTCGGCCATTTTTAAAGTTACGGTCCCTGTGACCATAATAAAATCTGCTTGCCGGGGACTTGTTCTGGGGATAGTACCAAAACGCATAAAATCAAAATGTGAGGCATTCATGGCCATAAATTCGATGGCACAACACGCAAGTCCAAAATGCAGGTACCAGTTTGATTTGCTCCGGCCCCAATTCAATAAGTCTTCAACAGTTCCTAAAACTATTCCTCCACCTTCATAGGGGTTATCTAATCTGTTTAAAAGTCCCATTCTATAAATTCAATTAATTTTTCTTTCCAACTACTAAATCTTCCAGTTTAGGGATATGAGGTTTTGGTTTTTCCCAATTCAGGTCGCCTTTACCCCATACATATGCAAAACCTGCAAAAAGTATGATAACAAAAACAATCATTTCAATAAATGCAAACCATCCCAATTGTTTAAAAACCACTGCCCATGGAAGCAGAAAAACAACTTCCACATCAAAAAGCAGAAAAACAAGGGCAATTACATAAAACCTGACATTAAACCTTACCCAGGGTTCACCAATGGGTATTTCACCACATTCATAAGTTGAATTTTTTACCGGGTTTGGGTGGCTCGGTCTTACAATTGCAGCTGCGGCTAGTGCAATACCTACAAAAACAACACCAAGAATAATAAAAAGTAGAATAATTCCAAATTCTGAAATCATAAAAATCCATGTTTAATTTCTAACTGTAATGCCTATTCAATTTACAGAATAAATCGAAGAAAAAGGAATTTATTTGTTCTGTAAAAACCGACCAAATTTAAATTTAATATTCTTAAACCTTCAAAATTTTTTTCGATCAACATATTAAACTGAAACCGATTCAAAACCTTAAACTGTTTTGTAAGCAAACGTTCATTATTTAATATGTCATTCAAATTTAACTTTTTACATTGCGACTTTTATAATGGTAAGTTGTGCTGTGAATTAACATAACCTGCATTTATACAGTTTCTAAATAGTATATTTTGTTAAAATGTATATCCTACAATACAAAAATCAGCTATTTTTTACCATAACTCTTATTATTAACTTTTCATTATAAATACTTTTGCAATGGTTCTTTGTTCCCTAAAATGGATAATAGATAATGATAAAGAAAAACATGAAGTCAAAATAAGTTCTTGGGGAGCTTCCTATAAACAGCAGCATGCCATGAGAGGGTTTCATTTATTGAGGTGTTGAACAATAAGAAAAACTTGCGTTATACTGAATTAAAAACAAGTACTGTCAGAATAAATAAGCTTATTACTACTGATGACCCAAAATTTGTCAGTTCTAATACCCTGAGTGAGCTGTGAATTAATTATTGCTTAAGCATTAGTTATAAAATTTCGCTATTTGGTTTTAAGCTACAAATTGAACTTCATAATCACTACAATTGTTTTCGCAGCTTATGGATTCGACTGCAAAATGTGCCTTGTCCATAATTAATTTGCTTTCTTTCAATTACATATGTAAACTAAGTATACTCAGGTGAAACTTTATTTTTTGGTTAAATTGACTTTATTTTAACAGATCCAGTAATTGTATACATAAAAATTGAACTATAGATTTTGTTCCTGTAATAAATTAGTCCAAACCAGCTTAACAACACCGTTTTATATATCATCTGCATGAAACAAAGTTACATTTTTGGGTATTCACACAATGAGTTGTATTTTGCATAAAATATGACAAATTATGGTCGAAAAACTTCATAATGGTTTTGAATACGCTGTCCCATTCCGAGTTTTTTTAATTTTATCAATAATGATACTTTTTTCAGCCTGTCATTTGAGAAGGGCTGCAGAAAATGTAGTCACAATAGAAACTCAGGAAAAGCCAACAGTTGCACCGGCATCCATCTTTGTTCCCGATGGTTCAGAACCAATTCCAGGGGCAAACGACATTGAACAGGTGTTAAACCTGATCCAGGGAAAGAAAGTTGGCCTGATCGTTAATCACACGAGTATGGTCGGAGAAAAACATCTGGTGGATACTTTGCTGGATTTAAATGTAAAAATTGACAAGATATTTGCTCCTGAACATGGTTTTAAGGGCATGATGGAAGCAGGTGGAATCATTCAGGATTCTGCTATAGACCTCAGAAAAAGAATCCCTGTAGTCTCCCTATATGGCGCAAAAAAGCAACCTTCAAAAGAAGATATGGACAGCATTGACGTATTGATATTTGATATCCAGGATGTTGGAGTCAGGTTTTATACCTATATCACGACTTTGCATTATATCATGGAATCCTGTGCAGAGAATAATAAGCCATTGATCATTCTGGACAGGCCCAATCCAAATGGACATTATGTGGATGGATTTGTTTTAGACAGGCAGTTTTCATCTTTTGTTGGCAAGCATCCGATACCGGTAGTTCACGGATTGACCATCGGCGAGCTTGCTGGAATGATCAAAGGTGAAGGATGGTTGAACGAGGGCAGGCAAATTGAATTGACGGTCGTTAAAAATCTCAATTATTCTCACAACAGCATTTTTATTCCACCTGTCCCACCCTCTCCGAATCTGAAGGATTTCCGTGCCATCCTGTTGTATCCTT
>Ga0209573_1006174_pt1 | contig 10183 bp, 9 predicted proteins | sample TNRBio252014_DNA_FD_185870 | JGI IMG/M metagenome (GOLD analysis project Ga0209573, IMG submission 185870) | Wastewater treatment Type I Accumulibacter community from EBPR Bioreactor in Madison, WI, USA - TNR Reactor_6/25/2014_ DNA (SPAdes)... | ecosystem: Engineered > Bioreactor > EBPR >...
CGGCACCTTCGAGGTCATCAACTACGACACCTTCTGCCAGCGCACCAACCGCGTGCCCAAAGGAGACGCCCCCTCAGCCGACGTTGCCAACGAGGCCGCGTTCCCGTCTGAAACTTCCGTCAATCCGATGTAGCGAAAACGTCACAATCGGACATTTTACCTCATGCAAGATCACATCCTGTCCACCTTCAATCATTCCCTCGACCGCCTCCGTCAGGATGTCCTCGCCATGGCCAGCATGGCCCGCAAAAACCTCGCCAGCGCCATGCGCGGCCTGCTGGAGCGGGACACCGACCTCTGCAACAGCGCCATCGCCGCCGACCAGGACGTCAACGAGCTCGAAAAGGCCGTGGACAAGCACGGCATGCAGATCCTCGTGAAGTTCCAGCCCACCGCGCACGACCTCCGCCAGGTCATGGGCACCATCCGCGTCGCCAACAACATTGAGCGCATCGCCGACCAGGCCTCCAGCATCGCCAAACGCGCCCGTTTCATCAACAACCTCCCCGAGTTCGCCGAGATCAAGCTCATCCAGCCCGTCTATACCCTCTGCGACCACAATCTCGACGCCAGCATCCAGGCCTTCCTCAACGCTGACCCCGACGCTGCCGCCGCCGCTCGCCTGCTCGACAAACAGCTCGACGCCGCCGAAAAGGATCTCGACCGTGAGTTGATCACCGTCATGGAGTCTCACCACTCCTCCCTTGAAGGCTACATCCACCTCATCTTCGTCGCCCGCTTCCTCGAACGTGTCGGTGATCATGCCAAGAACATCTGCGAGGATACCATCTTCATCGAGCGCGCCGAGGACGTCCGCTTCACCAAGGACAAACGCGCCGAGCTCAGCGCCGCCGTCTGAGCCGCCCGGCCGGCTTTTCGGCACAAGCTCACTGCCTGATCGGATTCAATCTCCTGGCGCTGCCGGGTGGTTGTCATCCGGCGGGCCTGTCCTAATCTGCGGCTCCCATGCCGTCCTCCTTCCAAGGCTTTCCCTGGCGCTTCGCCGTCTATTTCATCGCCGCGTGCTACTTGCTGGCGGATCTGTATGCCTGCAAGGGGCCGCTGCATGCGCGGTTGATGGCGGGACGGGGATCGTCGCCGGAAGGGCAGGGGGGCGGCTACGCGGCGGAGGTGTATGGCCGCCCGATCACGCGGCTGGAGCTGGAGGAGGCCATGCGGGAGCATCTGTGGAAGCGGCACGAGTCCTGGGCCGCGCTGAACCCTGAGGCGCGCAAGCAGACGCGCTGGACGGTGCTGGAGAACCTCGTCAATGACCGCATCCTGCGCGCCTTTCGCATCATGAACGGCCTGGACACCGTGCCGCCTCTCGACGCGGCCCGTCGCGAATCCGATTTCATGCGCCGTCAGTTTGCCAGTGAGGCCGAATACCCACAACGCCTCGCGGCGATGCAGCAGACGCCCAAGTCGCTCGATGAGTCGGTCCGTGACGCGCAGCTCGATGAGCAGTGGATCACGGAAAAGATCGCCCATCGCCTGGCCGAGGTGACGGAGAAGGACGTGCGGGCTTGGTATGACGAGTTCAAGGAGACGCTGCGCATTCCGCAGGCGCATCATGCGGCACATCTTTTTCTCACGCGGCATGACAAGACGAAGCCGGACCGCGAGGCGGAGATACGCGAGCTGCACCGCCAGATCGTCGCCAAAGAAAAAACCTTCGCCGAACTCACCGCTGAGCATTCGGACGACGACCGCACGAAGAAAATCGGCGGTGATCTCGGCTGGTTCACGCGCGAGCGCATGCCTGCGGACTTCATCGCCGCTGTGGAACGGCTCAAGATCGGCCAGCTCAGTGAACCGGTGCCGACGAAGCTCGGCTGGCACTTGATCATCGTGATGGAGCGCAAAGAATCCCGCCTGCCGACTTTTGAAGAAGCGAGAGACGAGATCGCCGCGCTGCTGACCAGCCAGCGCCGCGAGGAGGCGGTGAAGAGCCTGCTCGGCGAGCTGCGCGTCCGCTCGCAGCGGCCCACGAAGTTTGTGTTTTATCACGCCTCGATCATTGACCGCGCCGAGCCTGCGCCCTAAATGCCGCGCATGAAGCAAAACGTTGGCGTTCTTGGTCTCGGCATCATTGGCAGTCGTGTGGCGGAAAACCTGCGCAAAGCAGGGCATGAGGTTTTCGTCTGGAGCCGCAGCGCCCGCCCGGTGCCGAACTTCCTTTCGTCTCCGCGTGAGGTGGCCGAAGCCGCCGGCATCATCCAAATCTTCGTGCGGGACAGCGCCGCGCTCATCGAGGCCATTGAAGATATGAAACCCGCGCTCAAGGCCGGTCACCTCGTCATGAACCACGCTACGGTGAGCAAAAAGGCCACGCTGGAAGCTGCCAAGCTCGTCGAAGCCACAGGGGCCGCGTTTCTCGACGCGCCCTTCACTGGTAGCAAGATGGCCGCGCAGAATGGCAAGCTCTGCTACTACATCGGCGGCAGCGAATTGATGCTCGAACGTGCCAAGCCGGTGCTGGAAGCCAGCGCTGCAAAAATTCTGCCACTGGGTGGCATCGGCGACGCCATGGTGCTCAAAATCGTCACCAACCTCGTTTCGGCGGTCATTGTCGAAGCCGTTGCCGAAGCCGCCGCGATCACGAAGGCCAGCAACATCCCGCTGGAGCGCCTGCACGAGGCGCTGGAGTCGAACGCGAACTATTCCACGCTCATCGGCATGAAGCTGCCCGCCATCATCAAAGGTGACTTCGAGCCGCACTTCAGCCTGCGCAACATGCTCAAGGACGCCGACTTCGCCCGCGAACTGGCCGCCGAGGCCAAGCTCAACGCCCCCGCGCTCGACTGCACCGCCGCCGCGATGCGCGCTGGGGTCGATGCCGGCAAGGGTGATCTCGATTTCAGCGTGATCGGCCAGCGGTAGGCCGCATGCCACGACATTTTTGCGTCGAAGACGCTTGCCGTCGGAGATGAAGGGCACTTGTATGAATCGCTATGAAAAGCTTACCCACTCCTGATCTCTGGCAGAAAATCCTGGTGCCGACGGACTTTTCCGCATGCGCAGAATCCGCCATTCATGCCGCCGCAGCGCTGCATCAAAAGTCCGGCGCTGAAATCATCCTGCTGCACGTCACCGAGCCGGCGTATCAAGGACTCCGCGTGCAGACGAACGATCTGCATGCGCAGATGCGCCAGGAGGCGGAGAACCACCTGAAAAAGCTGGCCGCCGAAGTCTTCCCCAACGCCACAAGCGTTCGAGTGCTGGTCAAGGACGGCCGCCCGGCTGACGTGATCTGCCAAACCGCCGCAATGGAAAAGGCGGATGCGATCATCATCCCCACCCACGGGCATTCCGGTCTGAAGCATGCGCTGCTGGGCAGTGTGGCGGAGAAAGTCGTGCGCCATGCGCCTTGCAGTGTGCTGGTGGTGCGGGACTAGAGCTGCTGAACTGCTGCGCACCCGCCTTTTTATGCTTGTCCCTGTTCTCTATCTCATGGTCGGCGTGCTGCTGGCCTGGTTCGGGGGTGAATGGTTTGTCAAAGGCGGTGTCGGCATCGCCCACTGGGCGCGTTGGCCGAAGGCGGTGGTGGGCGTCACGGTGGCGGCGTTTGGAACGTCATCGCCTGAGCTGATGGTGGCGGTGAACGCCGCGCTCGACGGCGTGCCGCAGATGTCGCTGGGAGATGTGCTCGGCAGCAACGTGGTGAACATCGCGCTGGTGCTGGCGATCGTGCTGGCGGCCTCCAGCATGAAGGCGGAGGATGATGGCATGCGACGTGACTGGCTGGTGGCGTTGCTCGTTCCAGTCGTGGTTTACGGCCTGCTGAGCGACGGCTGGTTCTCGCGACTCGACGCGGCGATCATGATGGCGTGTTTCTTTGCCTGGCTGCTGGTGGTCATCCTGCATGCGCGTGCGCATGCAAAAAAGCAGGCGCCGCATCCGCAGCGGGTGACGCCCTACAAGCCGGGACTCCACCTCCTGGCCGGTCTGTGCCTGCTCATTGGGGCCGCACATTTCGTGATTGAAGGGGGCAAAGGGGTCGCCACCGCGCTGGGCTGGAGTCCGTTCATTGTGGGCGCGGTGGTGGTGGCTGCGGCGACGAGCACGCCGGAGCTGGCCACCACGCTCATTGCCCGCATGCGCGGCCATCATGATGTCGGGCTCGGCAACATCCTCGGCAGCAATATTTTCAATGTCTTCTTTATCGCCGCTGTCGCTGCCTTGATCCAGCCGTATGCGGTCAAATTACCGGAAATCCTGCCGAGTTTGGCCTTCGGTGTCCTCACGGTGATGCTGATCCTGCCCGGCCGAGGCGGTCACCTGGGACGTTGGCGCGGGGTGCTGCTCATCACCATCTACGGGGCGTATGTGCTGCTCACATTGAATCAGAACCAACCGCATCCATGACCGCCACGCCGATTGAAATGCTCGCCAGCGTGCTGTTTGGACTCGCGGTGCTGCACACCTTCTCGGTGAAGCGTTTCGCGCACTGGGCGCATCAGCACCCCAAAGGCTCGATCCTGGAGAACCTGCTGCATTTCCTGGCGGAAACGGAGGTCGTCTTCGGCCTGTGGGCGGCGGCGTTGTTCGTGGGCATCGCGGCGCTGAAAGGCTCCGTGCATGAGGCGGTCGTGCATATCGAGAGCCTGAACTACACCGAGCCAAAATTCGTCCTCGTCGTCATGGTGGTGGCCGCCACGCGGCCGGTGGTGAAGCTGGCGGAGAGTTTCATTTCGTTCATCGCGCGTTTGCTGCCGCTGACAGAGAGCGTGGCGTTTTATGGCGCGGCCTTGTCCGTCGGCAGCCTGCTGGGGTCGTTCATCACCGAGCCGGCGGCCATGACGCTGCTCGCGCTGGTGCTGAAGCGTCGTTATTTTGACCGTGGCATCAGTTTGAAGCTGGCCTACGCCACCTTGGGCCTGCTGTTTGTGAATGTCTCCATCGGCGGCACGCTCACGCACTTCGCGGCACCGCCGGTGCTCATGGTGGCGGCGAAGTGGGAGTGGGACACGCTGTTCATGCTCACGCACTTTGGCTGGCGGGCGGCGGCGAGCTGCTTCGTTTCCACGGCGCTGGTGGTCCTGGTGTTTCGCAAGGAACTGCAAGGCATCAAGCCCGCGCCGAATCCCAGCGCGGCCATTCCGGTGTGGCTCACACTCGCGCATCTCGGCTTTCTGGCCGCCGTCGTCGGCTTCGCGCATCACCCGGATGTCTTTTTCGGCGTGTTCATGATCTTCCTCGGCCTGGTGACCGCCACGCGGGAGTATCAGGACAACTTGAAGCTGCGTGAGGGCCTGCTCGTCGGCTTTTTCCTCGCCGGACTCGTCACGCTGGGCTCCTTGCAGTCCTGGTGGCTCAAACCGCTCATCGAAGGCATGAACGGAGCCACCTTGTATTTCGGTGCCACCGGTTTGACCGCGCTGACGGACAACGCCGCGCTCACTTATCTCGGTTCGCTCGTGGAAGGCATCACGCCTGATCTGCAATACGCGCTCGTGGCCGGTGCGGTGACGGGTGGCGGCCTCACGGTGATCGCCAACGCGCCGAATCCCGCCGGTGTCGGCATTCTGCAAAACGCCAAGGCCTTTGGCAGCGAGGGCATCAGTCCCATGGGGTTGTTCCTCGGAGCGCTGCCACCGACCGCGGTGGCGATAGTGTTCTTCTGGCTGGTGGGCTGAGCAAGCAGCGTGGTGGCTGAATGGTTCTCAGCCAGAAGTGTGAGGGAACGCGAATGTTCACGAATTTCCCGCGAATAGCCACGAATCCGAGCCACCAGCATCTTATTCGCGGGCATTCGCAAAGATTCGCGGCCATTCGCGTTGGAGAATGAAAGAGAGCTAATGATTGAACACGAACTCCGCCGAGTTCAGCAGGCTCCATAGCACGTCTTCAATCGCCGCCTGACGGTTCGCGACTCCCACGTCGAGCGCCTTGCCCGCGATGGCCGCCTCCTCCGCGTCTGGCAGTCGTGCGAAACAGGCCAGATACAGCTCCTCAGCGATTTGTTGCGGAGTCAGTGTGCTCTTGGCAAGGCGAGTAACACGGCCCTTCGCGCTGGTGAGCATTTCCTGAAGCTTGGTGGAATTCATGAGATGCAGCGCCTGCACGACGCTCGGTTTGGCATCGCGCTCGCAGGGACACTCGGAGCTGGCATTCGGGCGGCCGAAGGCGTCCATGAACTGACTGTCGAGCTTGTGATTCCACGTCTGTTTCGCCAGCGCATCGGGAGGTAGGCCAGAGAACGTTTCTTTGACCTCGGTGACGACGCAGACGGCATCGAGCAGCGTCTCGGCGGGCAGGCGGCGGCGGTAGCTGCGGCTGTAGTTCTTCAAATCGGCCACGTTCGTCTCATTCGGCAGGCTGCTGAGGCGATAAGTCTGCGAGAGCATGATGGTGCGCATCAGGTGCTTTAAATTGTAGCCGTGCTTCACGAAATCCTGCGCCAACCATTCGAGCAGCGGGCCGTTGGAAGGCGGGTTCGAGGCGCGGAAGTCATCCACAGGATCGACGATGCCGCGGCCCATGAAGCTGGACCAGGTGCGGTTCACCACGGCCTGAGCGAAGTAGGGGTTCTTCGGGTTCGTCATCCAGTCAGACAACACGGAGCGAGGATCCTGCGTTTCAGCGATGGGGATTTCCTTGTCGGCAGGCGGGCGTGGTTTCAGCGAGGCTTTCGTCACCGGATGCTCAATGCTGGCGTTGCCGGGAGCGAACCACATCTGCTCGGGCTCGCCGCTGATCGGCGCGGAGATGCCCTGGCCCTTGCGCTTCATCTGCGTGAAGAACGCGGCCATCTGGTAGTAGTCGGTCTGGTCCCACTTCTCGGTCGGGTGATGGTGGCACTTCGCGCACTCCAGGCGCACGCCGAGGAAAATCTGGCCGATGAAGGTGGCGGCGTCGATGGGGTCGCGTTTGTCACGCCAGATGGCGACGGGACCGTTCTTGTGCGTATTGCCCTCGGCAGTGAGGAGTTCGCGTGTGAAGCGGTCCCAGGGCTGATCCACTGATCCAGCAGATAAACAGGCTTCACGCCGACACGCGACGGATTCGGGCGAATGAGATCGCCCCACTTGATGGCCCAGTGATCGGCCCACTCGGGACGTTCGAGCAGTTGGGCGACCCACTGCTCGTATTTCGACGGATTTTTGTCCGCGAGGAAGGCGCGGGCTTCTTCAACGGTTGGCAGCATGCCGATGGCGTCCAGCGTGCTGCGGCGCAGGAACTCCGCGTCGCTGCACGTCTCACTGGGCAGATGGCCGAGCTTTTGCAGGCGGGCATAGACGAGCTTGTCGATCTCGTTGCGCACGGTCAGCGTCGCATAGCGCTCCGGCGGGAACAGTTTCTCGGCTGGCACCGCCACGCGGGAGATCGCCACCTGGCCCATGTAACGCGCCACGATGACGGTCTCGCCGCTTTCCGTGCTCGTCTTGAGCTTTCCGGTTTCATCGACCGCCGCGATGGCTTTTTCTGACGAGATGTAATCCGTCAGCGCGGTGACATCGCGGGTGGAGCCATCACTGTACTTCGCCATCACCTTCAAGACCTGCTCCTCGTTCTTGCGATAGGTCTTCTCACCCGGCGTAACCTCAATGCCCGCCAGCGCAGGCTGGTTCGGGGTTTCATACGGCATGCCTTGGCGAATCCACTCCGCGACGGTCTTCGCTGACTCGGAGTCTGGCTCAAATCGCTGCCCGCCCTCGTGCTGCACACGCACCGTGGCCTTTTGCAGGATGAGACTGTCTTCCGGCAACGCCGGGAAGACACGGCGACCACGCGAGTCGTTCACGAACTCCATGTAATCGGTCTTCGGGTCGAAGGCGAAGATCGACAGGCGGAAGCCGGCCTGTCCGCTCGCTTTCGCATGGCAGGAGCCGAGGTTGCAACCGGCTTTGGTGAGGATGGGCAGGATGTCCTTGGTGTAGGAGAGGGTGGGGGGAGGGGAGGTGACGGGTGAGACGTTAGAGGTGAGAGGTGAGAGATTTGTTTTCTCGTCGAGCTTGATGACTTTGCCGCTGTGCAGGGCGGCATAGATGTTTTTGCCGTCGGCGGTCATCACGGCGGTGTTGGGCACGCTTTCGAGGCTGATCAGCTTCTTCTGTTTGCCGGAGGTGAAGGCGAGACGCACGCCGTCATGGGTCTTCAACTCGGTCACGCCATGCACGCCACCGCTTTCGGTGAGGTAGGTGAGGCTGGTGGCATCGGGCGACCACAGCAGCGCGTTCACGCCCGCGGATTTGTCGCCCAGCAGCATCAGCATCTCCTTGCTGGCGATGTCCCACACTTTGAGATCCTTGTCCGCGCTGCCGGTGGCGAGCCACTTGCCGTCGTTATTGAAACCGAGCGCGGTGATGTGACCGACATGGCCTTCGATCTTGGCGATTTCCTTGAACGTGGCCGCGTCCCACACCTTGGCGAGGTTGTCCGCGCCGCCTGTGGCGATCTGTTTGCCATCGCGGCTGATGACGAGGCTCAAAATGTTGTCCGTATGCGCGTCGATGCTCTGCGCGGGCTTCGCCTCGCCGAGCTTCCAGCGATGCAGCACGCCCTTCACGCTCGTCGCGCCATCGGCGAGCACCAGCGTGGCATTGTCAGGCAGGAAGGTCATGCCGGTGACGCGGCCTTCGAGCGGCGCGGTCAGCGTGTGCGTAACTTTCCAATCGGTCGGGTTCCAAACGAGAACGCTGCGATACCCACCCGCCGCCAACCGTGTGCCATCGCTACTCCAGGTCAGCGATTGAATCACATCCTTGTGCCCTTCGAGCGTGGCGATGATGGGAGCGTCCTTGGCGGTCAAATCCCGCACCAACACACGATTACCCATGCCTGTCGCCAGCAACTTGCCATCCTTGCTTAAAGCGATCGCTGCCGAAGGCGCATGACCAGCGGGCAATGCCGCCAGCTTGTCCGCCGGTGTCAGTTCACCGAATTTCTTCAGCGCCGCGTCATCCCAGGCCGCGCCTGCGTTCACCCAGGCCTTCAGCAGGTTGATCTGCTTCTCTGGCATCTGTTTCTTCGGCGGCATGTGCGCGTCGCCTGAGTCAGTGAGCGAGGTGATCAGCGCGCTGTGCGCGGCATCACCCGCCTTCAGCGCGGAGCCGTTCTCGCCGCCCTTGAGCGCCAGATCACGCGTTTCGAGCGACAGTCCGCCTTTTTGCTTGTCCTCGTTGTGGCAGCTCATGCACTGTGTCTTCAAAAGCCCCATCGCCTGGGCTGGACGCACCTTCAGTTCCTCCGCAGAGAGCGAGGAGGTGAGCAAAACGAAGAGGAGGGCATTTTGGCGGGCAATCATGAGCGTCTCAAACTACGGACACACCCGCGCGCCTCTTGCCTTGGACACTTTGGATGGCTTGAAAGGAGAGGGATCATCCTGATCCCTCAAGCCGGGGTCAGGATGGTCCCGCTCCTTCTTCCCAACAAAAACGCCTGACCGTTCGCACGATCAGGCGTTGTCTTGAATCAATCTGTCAGCGGAACTCAGTTCGAGCGGCCAAGGTAGGTGCCGTCTTCGGTCTTGATGCTGACCTTGTCTCCGTTGTTGATGAACAGCGGCACCTGCACGCGCATGCCGGACTCCGTGATGGCCTCTTTGTAAACATTGTTCGCCGAGTCGCCCTTCACCCCGGCGGGGCTGTCGGTGATGGTCATGATGATGTTCGCGGGCAGTTCGATGCCGGCGACGACGTCATCCGCGAAGACGACGAGGTACTTCTGGCCTTCGATGAGGTAGCCGCGGGTCTTGGCGTCGAGCTTGTCCTCGCCGATGAGCACGTCCTCAAACGTCTCGGGGTGGATGAAGTGGTAGCCGTCGCCATCCTTGTAGCTGAACTCGTGGTTGTCGCGCACGAGGTTCACGGACTCGAGCGACTCGTTGGAGGTCATTCGCAGGTTGTAAACCTTGCCGATGGTGATGCTACGGACGGACATCTGGACGAACGAGGCCATGCGCGGCGGCGTCTTGAGTTCGGTCTCGGTGACGACACAGACGTCGTTGTTGTGACGGACGGCGTGTCCTTTGCGGAGGTTGATAACGGGGGTGGCTGCCATAAGAGCCCGAGTTCATGGCGAGTTTAGGACGCTTTGCAAGCGCGGGTTCGGGGGGCGGTCTGAGCAGCAGGGCGGACGCACTAACGCTCAGCTTGCAAAGTGAGCGAGCAGAGCAGTGAGGTAGTTGGGGTTGATGGTGGCGATGTAGTGCCGCCTGCGCATGGAGACTGTCGCGGCA
>Ga0209573_1006175_pt1 | contig 10182 bp, 8 predicted proteins | sample TNRBio252014_DNA_FD_185870 | JGI IMG/M metagenome (GOLD analysis project Ga0209573, IMG submission 185870) | Wastewater treatment Type I Accumulibacter community from EBPR Bioreactor in Madison, WI, USA - TNR Reactor_6/25/2014_ DNA (SPAdes)... | ecosystem: Engineered > Bioreactor > EBPR >...
TCTCAACTCTCCTCTTTCGCAAAGGCCCCCTGTAACGCAAGGCGCTGCGTTCATCTCTTATGCGGCTAATGTGAAGTTAATGTGTCTCCGTCCGCCCCCGGCCCACATCGGCCAAGGGATGGCGCTCGGTCTGCTCCAACGCCAGACCATCGGCGGCAAACAAATGACAGGTCACCCTGCGCACGCCAAGCTCGACCTGGTCGCCGACCCGGATCGGGCTGTCCCCGCCGACCTCGGCCGTCATCATTGCGCCGTCGTCAAGACGGACGTAAGCGAAGGTTGCCCCGCCCAGTCGCTCCACGACCAGCGCCTTGCCGGTCAACTTGCCATCGCCGCCGCCTTCCAGCAGGTGCTCGGGGCGCACCCCGAAGGTCAGCTTGTCGCCAGCCTTGCAGGCGCCCGGCTTGACCGCAACCTGGAGCGCGTCGCCGCCCGGCAGCTCGACGGTCACGCCCTGGGGAGTGGCGGTCCTGACTTGGACGGGAAGGAAGTTCATCGTAGGTGAGCCGATGAAGCCGGCGACGAACAGGTTGCGGGGATGGTGGTACAGTTCCAGCGGCGAGCCGACCTGCTCGACTACCCCGCCCTGCAACACCACGATCTTGTCGGCCATGGTCATGGCCTCCACCTGATCGTGGGTCACGTAGATCATGGTGGCGTTGAAGTCGTGGTGCATGCGGGCGATTTCGATGCGCATCTGTACCCGCAGCGCCGCGTCGAGATTCGACAGCGGCTCGTCGAACAGGAACACCTTGGGGTTGCGGACGATGGCGCGGCCGATGGCGACGCGCTGGCGCTGGCCGCCCGACAGAGCCTTGGGCTTGCGATCCAGCAGGGGATCGAGCTTGAGGATGCGGGCGGCCTCGTTGACCTTGCGGTCGATTTCGGCCTTGGGCACCTTGGCCAGCCGGAGGCTGAAGCCCATGTTGTCGCGCACCGTCATGTGGGGATAGAGCGCGTAGGTCTGGAACACCATGGCGATGCCCCGTTCGGCCGGCGACAGGTCGTTGACCCGCCGCCCGTCGATGCTCAGGTCGCCGTCGGTGATGCTCTCCAGGCCGGCGATCATCCGCAGCAAGGTGGATTTGCCACAGCCGGAAGGGCCGACAAAGACCACGAATTCCTGATCCTTGATGTTCAGATCGACGCCCTTGATCACCGCGACGTCCCCGAAGGCTTTCTTGATGTTTTTCAAAACCACTTCAGCCATGGCCGATGTCCTTGCGGAAAGGAGGAGTGATGGGTTACTTCACGGCGCCGAAGGTCAGCCCCGAGACCAGTTGCCGCTGGCTCATCCAGCCCACCACCAGGATAGGGGCGATGGCCATCAGCGAAGCCGCCGACAGCTTGGCCCAGAACAGGCCCTGGGGGCTGGAAAACGAGGCGATAAAGGCCGTCAGGGGCGCGCCCTGGGAACTGGTCAGGTTGAGGCTCCAGAACGCCTCGTTCCAGGACAGGATGACGGACAGCAGGCCGGTGCTGGCGATGCCCGGCACGGCGAGCGGAATCAACAGCAGAAACAACTCCTGCATCGGTTTGGCGCCATCCACCCGTCCGGCTTCAAGGATCTCGCCCGGCACGTCCTTAAAGTAGGTGTACAGCATCCAGATGACTATGGGCAGATTGATTAGGGTGTAGATGATGAGGAGCCCCGTGACCGTATCCAGCAGCCCCAGGTTCTTGAACAGCAGGTACATGGGGATCAACACCCCGACTGGCGGCATCATTTTGGTGGAGAGCATCCACAGCAGGGTCGATGGCGTGCGCTTGGTGGGGAAGAACGCCATGGCGTAGGCCGCGGGAATCGCAAAGGCCAGGGCGAGCAGCGTGGAGCCGAAGGACACCGCGATGGAGTTCCAGACGAAACGCGCGTAGTTGCTGCGCGCGAATACCTCCGTGAAGTTCTCCAGGGTCGGGACGAAGAACAGCGACGGCGGGGTGGCGATGGCCTCCGTCTCGGTCTTGAACGAGGTCAGCGCCATCCAGAAGATGGGAAAGAAAATCAGCAGGGCGATGAACCAGGCCAGGGCGGTGGTCCAGAGTTTCTGGCGGGAATTGGACATGGCGGTGACCTCATGCCTGTTGCAAGTTGCGGGAGACGGTCCGCACCAGGAAAAACGCCACGATGTTGGCCAGGATGACGGCGATCACGCCACCGGCCGAGGCGTAGCCCACGTCGAACTGGAGCAGGCCGACGGAGTAGATCAGCCACGCCAGATTGGTGGTGGCCGTTCCCGGTCCGCCCGCGGTGGTCACGTAGATCTCCGCGAAAATCGTCAGCAGAAAAATGGTCTCGATCATGATGACCACGGAGATGGCCCGGCTCAGATGAGGCAGGGTGATGTAGAAGAACATCGCCATGGGTCCGGCCCCGTCGATGCGCGCCGCTTCCTTTTGCTCGGCGTCCAGGGACTGGATGGCGGTCAGCAGGATCAGAAAGGCGAATGGCACCCACTGCCAGGCGACGATGATGATGACGGACAGCATCGGGTAGTCGGTAAACCAGTCGGTGGGCTGGAGGCCCACCAGGGTTTGCAGCGAGGCGATGAGTCCGTAGACCGGGTGCATCATCATGTTCTTCCACACCAGCGCACTGACCGTGGGCATGACGAAGAAGGGCGCGATCACCAGCAGTCGCGCCACGCCACGCCCGAAGAACTCCTGGTTGTAAAGCACAGCGAACAGCGTGCCCAGCACCACCGTGATGACCAGCACCGAACCCACCAGCACCAGGGTGTTCCACAACGAGGTCCAGAGCGCCGGATCCTCGAACAGAAAGGCGTAGTTTTCGAGACCGGCGAAGCCGGTGAGCGTCGGATTGAGCAGGTTGTAGCGGATGACCGAAAAATACAGGGTCATAGCCAGGGGCACGATCATCCACAGGAACAGAACGGCGACCGATGGCCACAGCAGCGGTCGGGTATCGACTTCCCGGGTCTTCTTCTCCGGCCTGGTGGCGGCCCGTGTTTGCGCCAGGGTCGTCATGGAAAAACCCTCCCGAGTGGAATTTCTCGCTCCCGACCCCTTTTCCCCGGAGGGAAAAAGAGGTCCGGGAGATGCCTTTCCCGCCCGACGCCGGACGGGGATGAGCGAACGACTGGCGCTCTACTTCTTGTCCTTGCCATAGCCGGCCTGCTGCATGGTCCGAGCGGTGGCGGCCTGGGCGCTCTTGAGCGCCTGATCCAGGGGCATCTTGCCCGTCAGCGCAGCGGCCATGGTTTGTCCCACCTGGGTGCCAATCGCCTGGAACTCGGGAATGCCTACGTACTGGATACCGGTATACGGCACCGGCTTGGCGCTCGGACTGGTGGGATCGGCGCTCTGGATGGCCGCCAGCACCGGCTTGGCGAAAGGCGCGGCTTCCATGTATTTGGGATTTTCGTAGGTGGACACGCGGGTTCCCGGCGGCGCACTGGCCCAGCCCACCTGCTCGCCCACCAGTTGAACGTAGGGCTTGGAGGTGGCCCAAAGGACGAACTTTTGCGCGGCCGCTTGGGCATCGGACGAATTGGGAATGGCCAGCGACCACGCCCACAGCCAGTGGGAGCCCTTTTCCGTCTTGCCGATGGGCGCCTGGGCGAAGCCCACCTTGTCCGCCACTTTGGACTCGGCCGGGTTGTAAAGCAGACCCGCCGCCACCGTGGCGTCGATCCACATGGCGCACTTGCCGCTGGCGAACAGCGACAGAGTCTCGTTGAAGCCGTTGGAAGCGGCTCCCGGCGGGCCGTACTTGTTCAGCAGGTTGATGTAGTCGGTGACCGCCGCCTTCCACTCCGGGGTGTCGATGGTGGGCTGCCAGTTCATGTCAAACCACTGGCCGCCGTAGGTATGGACCATGGTGGACAGGAAGGCCATGTTTTCGCCCCAGCCCGGCTTTCCCCGCAGACAGACGCCGTAGACACCGGTGGTCTTGTCGGTGAGTTTCTCCGCCCATTGTTTGATTTGTTCCCACGTGGGCTGCTCCGGCACGGTCAGCCCCGCCTTCTGGAACAGGTCGGTTCGATAGAACAACATCGTGCTTTCGGCGTAGAACGGCACGGCGTAGAGCTTGCCCTCGTAGGACAGCCCGTCGCGCACCGATTTTAGAATATCGTCCACGGCATAATCCGCCGGCAGGTTCTCGAACGGCTTCAACCAGCCCTGCCGGGCCCAGATCGGCACCTCGTAGCTGCCTATGGTGGCCACATCGAATTGACCGCTCTTGGTGGCGATGTCGGTGGTCAGGCGCTGGCGCAGCACGTTTTCCTCCAGCACCACCCAGTCCAGCTTGATGTCCGGGTTTTGCTGCTCGAACTGCTTGGACAGCTTCTGCATGATGATCATGTCGCCGTTGTTCACCGTGCCGATGGTGACGGTGGTGGCGGCCTGCGCGGCGGCGATGGACGACAGGGACAAAGCGGCAACCCAAGTGGCTAATATGCGCAATTTCATAGAGTTATTCTCCAAGGGTTTTAATTGTCAAGCTGGTTTCAATCGCTGTTGTAGCCGATGCCGGCGCGTCGGCGACATCACCCGTTATCCCGGCCAAGGTGATCGCGCTTGGCTGGCCAGACGCCCAATCACTTTCCCGATCAATCCACTATCACGACGTTGGCGGGGGTGAGTCAAAGCAGGAAAATTAAATTAAGCCTAGTATAAATTCTTCAGGAAATCGCCTAACCAGAATCCGGGGAACCCACAAATGACGACGTGGCGGTCGGTTGCGGCGGGAGATGAGACCATGACCTACAACCGCTGTGGGCGCAACGGCTTGGTTCTACCCATCATTTCTCTGGGGCTGTGGCATAACGGGCGAAGTCGATTCCACCACGAACGTCCGGGACATGGTCTGGCGTGCCTTCAATTTGGGCATTACCCACTTCGATCTGACCAACCACTGTGGTCCACCGCCGGGATTGGTTCATCAAATGGCGATCGGCCGGATTACATCCGCGCCACCGGGAATCACGCCCAGCCGGGATGCAACCCGCATGAGTGAACGGCGGGAAACTGCGTCCTCGTTCGGTCAGGCCCCCGCCGTCACCGCCCGTCCCCCGGGGTATCCGGCCGAACTCGAACAGATCCTGACCTTGCGGGACGGCCGGCCAGTGTTCGTTCGGCCGGTGATCCCCGCCGACGAACTGGCTTTCGAACGCGAGTGGCGCGAGGCCGACCCCGAAACCCTGTATCAACGCTTCTTCACGCCGCAGCCCAAACTGGACCCCCGGCGCTTGCACGCCCTCCTCCACGTCGATTACCAGTGTCGGCTGGCGCTGGTCGCCTTCGCCGAGGATGGTCGAGCGGTCGGCATCGCGCGCTATGAAGGCGTGCCCGGCCAGGAACCCGCGGAAATCGCCTTCGTGGTCAATCCCGCTTGGCGGCGGCTCGGGCTGGCGAGCGCCCTGTTGCGCCTGTTGACCGAGGCGGCGCGGGCGCGGGGAATCCGGCGCCTGGTCGCGCTGTATCTCGAGGATAATCAGGCCATGGCCGCCCTGCTGGCCGGGGCCGGTTTCGGACCTCCGCAAGTGAACGCTGGCGTCGCCGTCACTGAGAAGGCTCTTTGAATCAGGGCGGTTGCTCGTCGCGGCGCGGGCAGCAATGACGCTGCTCGTCGCCGCGATTGGGGGCATATTGTGGCCGTACCAACTAGCGCGAACCCAACACTCCCCATTCCTCTTCGGCTTCCATGTCTGCCGGCGTCACCGCAACGGGCGAGGTGCGCATGTTGCGCTCGATGAGCAGCCGGCGATAGTTCTGATAATTGATCTCGTTGCCGAGATAAATACACCGGCAGACATTGGGGTCGGCATAGTAATAAACGGGCTGGTCGCCTTTTTTCCGTACCGCCACTTCGTAGAGCGGTACTCGCCGCAAGCGCGACATTTTTTCGGGGGTATCAGCCGGTTTCTTGGCGAAGCCGGCGGCCATCAGCAGTTCTTCCTGTTGGTTGGCCGTCTGCTGCATGGCAGACCCGCAACCGGCCAAGGTCGCGCCCAAGGCAGCCACCATCAGCGCCACGGTAAATTTGCTCATCTTTTTACCCTCCTCGATCGGTTTAAAACCAGGTTTCCATCTGCACTCCGAACAGCCAATGATCTGTTCCAGTCCAACCAGTATTAGCAAAGGTGGTTTCACCAGTTTGCGGATCGGTATTCGGCGGTTGCCCATAATTAAAACCGCTAAGATCATCGGACCAATTCAAATAGCTGATCAGGCCACGAAGCGCCGGCCGCTGAAAGAAACCAGCGGAAGTATCCAGATTGAAGGTTGGCGCTATGGTGAACTTAAAGACGTTGCCACTGGCTTGCGTCTTGACCGTGGGATCGTTCCGGGAAGGTGAGTTCGGGCCGCTGTCGAGGTTCTGGTACTGATAACTGGCCTCGTAGGCCATCAGGAAATTCTGCGTGATGGGCTGTTCGAGACGCAGGTTGAAAGACGCCCAGGTGTACTCATCTCCCTTGTAGTAGTAATCTTGACTGTATTGCGCCATAAACGCCGGCGCAATGCGCCAATGATCGTTAATGGGCGTCACGCCAAAGGTGTAAACCCGTACGGATTGGGCATCGCTGGTCAGATCACCCTGACTGCCCAGGACTTTAACTTGGGCGCCCAAACCTTGACCATAGAGAATCCCGGTTTTGGAAAAGCCTTGGGAATAGCTATAAAAGTTGGGCTGGTTATAACCCAGCATGAGATGAACACCGCTTTCCGCCGCGTCCGTGACAGGTATAGGTTTGCGATCACCGTTATCGGCGGCCCACATGCCAGACAACATGAACTGCCAGGGACCCACATAGTTATTGGCGGTCAGGATGTAGCTCTGGACTTCATCGTTCGTCGGTTCGATGGTGCCAAAATTACGCGCATACAAGGTCACGTTGGTCGACCAGTTTTCGGTCGGCTTGACATCGTAAATGCCAGCGCCGGTACCGGCCAGGAAGATGATGTCCGAATCGAAGAAGTGAATATCGAAGTTATTGCGATCGAACCGTTTGCCGGCCCACAACACCGCATCCTGGAAAGTGCCGGAACCAGCAAAGCTTTGCAGGTTGCCGAGTTCGGCAAACAACTGACGGACATTCAAATCGCTATCATCGGCGGTCCAGTCATTGTTGGTCAGCACCCCGTCGGCAATCATCAACCGATATTTGGAGTAGGCGCCGCTTTCGTGGGTGATCTTACTGTCGAAGACCGCTTCCACATATTTATCCGGCTCCACCCCCAGGCGTCCGATGGGACCGCCGAGATTACCCGCCGGGGTCATGTAGGGACCCACCCCTTTGACTCCGTTACCCTCCTCGTCGGTCAAAAAACCAGCCCGAGCATATCCCTTAAAGGAGAACTCCGGCCCCCCAGCCGCCTTGGCCTTTGCGGCTTCCTGAGCAGCCACTTCCTGAGCCTGGACTTCGGCCTGCCGGGCCTGGATTTCGGTCTGCCGGGCCTGGATTTCGGCCTGCCGGGCCTGGATTTGGGCCTGCTTGGTCTTGGTTTGGCCCTGCAGGGATTTCGCTTCGGCCTGCCGGGCCTGAGATTCAGCCTGTCGGGCCTGAGATTCAGCCTGTCGGGCGCGCTGTTCGGCCTGCTGGGCCTGGGTTTCCGCTTGCCGGGCGCGCTGTTCGGCCTGCTCCATGCGCCGCTCCAACTCATCAAGCCGTTTTAACAGAGCGTCCGTGTCGGCGGCATGAGCCGTGGCGCCGGTCAGCAAGGCCAGTGCGATGCTGGCGCTTAGGATAGTTTTTTGCATGACTGCCATTCCCCCTATCATTGTATTTTTGAAAAAATTCTGTTGCGTGACTGCAAAAGCATAGCAGCAAAAAAACCGTAACATCATACCGCATGGCGAAATTTTTGGGCTGGAAGGTTGTATCGAATTTCTAACTGTGGCGCGCGCGCCACAGTTGAAAATCGCGGTGGGCTCAGACCTCGGGAACCTGCTCCAGCCATAGCGCCTGGTAGGGTTCGAGGTGCAGATCGGACCAGCTATCGAGGGTTTCCCCCTCCAGCCGGTCGATCAGTTCTCCCTTGAAACCCATGTCGTGGATCCGGTGGCGGAGAACCATTTGCCGGTGTTCGGTAAAATTGGCCAGCACCAGCAGGCGTCCCCGGGCGCCAGCACGGATCAGTCCGAAAACCTGCTCGTTGTGCGTCCAAACCGCGTAACAACGCGCTTCGGCGTGCAGGCTGAAGGTGTGTTTCCTGGCCTGAATCATTTTGCAGGTTTCATTGAAAATCCGGGCGGTGACGGTCTCCGCATCGCGCCGCTGTTCGGCCTTGCGCCAATCCATTCGGGGGCGGTGAATCCAGCGGTTGTCGTCCACGAGGCTAGGGTTGTCGAGATAGCTGTTGTCGTTCAGCAGGGCCAGTTCGTCGCCCATATAAATGAGCGGGATGCCGTTGAACGCCAGAATCATGGCGTGCAGCAACAGGATGCGGCGCGCCGCCAGGTCCGCTTCATGCCAGTTGTGTTGCTCCAGGGCCGCCTGCAGCCCGGCGAGGGAGGCCAGGGTACCGCTGATCCGCCGGTCGCCCGTCTTGGGGTTGTGCTGAAAGGTGGCGCCCCGGGCGAAGGCGCCAGGAAAGCGGCCGCTGTAGAAATCGCTGAGAAAAGCGCGGTGCAGGAAACCGGACAGACCGATGGCGGCGGCGTCCTCGTCGCGCACCGCCCAGCCGATGTCGTCGTGGCAGCGGACGTAGGTCAGCCAGGCGCAACTCACCGGGGTGTCCGGCATGTTCTGCAAGGCATGGGTCATCAACACCACGCGGCGTTCGGCCAGGCTGCTCCATAGCAGCACCATGAAGGAATTGTGGTAGGCGATTTCGCATTCCTTATTCGTGGCCTCGCCCAAACCCAGATACGGCAGCAGCTTGTCGGGCGAAACGATGGCCTCGGCCTTGAACAGCAGGCCAGGCGCGGCAATGCGGGTGAGCGCCCGGAAGGCCTGCAAAATCGCGTGCGCCTCGGGCTGGTTCTGGCAGTCGGTCCTGAGCCGCTTCCACATGAAGGCGACCGCGTCCAGTCGCAGAATCTCCACGCCCTGGTTGGCCAGGAACAGCATGATGTCCAGCATCCCGGCCAGGACTGCCGGATTGGTGTAATTCAGGTCCCACTGGTACTCGTTGAAGGTGGTCCAGACCCAGCGCTGAAAGGAATCGTAATAGGTGAAATTGCCCGGGGCGAAGTCCGGAAACACTTCTGGCAGGGTCATTTCGTACTGGTCGGGCAGCGCCCGGTCGGGGAACATATGGTAGTAACCCTGGTAGACCGGATCGCCAGCGGCAGCCTTGCGGGCCCACTCATGTTCCTTCGCGGTGTGGTTGCACACCAGGTCGACGCACAGACTGATGCCTTCGTGGCGCAGCGCGGTCGCCAATTCGCTCAGGTCGTCCATGGTCCCGTAAAGGGGATTGACCTGGCGGTAATCCATGACGGCATAACCGCCATCGTTGGGACCAGGGCGGGGTTGGAGCAGCGGCATGAGGTGCAGGTAGGTCACGCCCAGTTCCTTCAGGTACGGAATTTTGTCCTTGACGCTCGCCAGGGTTTCGGCGAAGCGATCCACATAGCAGACGTAACCAATCATGCCGGGCTGCTGAAACCAGTCGGGCTCGCTGGCCCGCCGCAGGTCGAGCAGGCGCAGCTCCTCCGGCCGGCTGGCGTAGGCCTGGGCCACGATGCCAAGCAGGTTTCCGAGATGCGCGACGAAGTCCGGGCGATTGCCGTACAGCTTCGCCAGCGGCCTCAGGACATCCGGCAGGTACAGCTCGTATCGAATCCGAAAGAGGGCTTGCTCCAAGTGATCCATCCGACGCAGAGGACCTTGCAGCAAGCCATCGAGCAACCCCCGAAGCACAACCTCATCGACCACGGATGCGATATTCATAAATTTTTTCCACCGAGAGGTTATCTGACCGTTGCCATGGGGAAATTGAACTACACGATGTTTATAATCAAGACTAGTCTCCACCTTTAGAGCGTGTAAAGGCTTGGGGTATGAAATCCTTGTTTCGTCGTAATTCCCAGCCGTTTTGTCTTGCGAAAGGAGTCCCCACATGGCCGACGCCATCTGTCTGGGCGAACTGCTGATTGATTTTGTCCCTACCGTCACCGGCACCGGCCTGACCGACGCGCCGGCCTTCATCAAAGCGCCGGGCGGCGCACCCGGCAACGTGGCCGTTGGCCTGGCGCGGCTTGGAGTTTCCAGC
>Ga0209573_1006176_pt1 | contig 10182 bp, 7 predicted proteins | sample TNRBio252014_DNA_FD_185870 | JGI IMG/M metagenome (GOLD analysis project Ga0209573, IMG submission 185870) | Wastewater treatment Type I Accumulibacter community from EBPR Bioreactor in Madison, WI, USA - TNR Reactor_6/25/2014_ DNA (SPAdes)... | ecosystem: Engineered > Bioreactor > EBPR >...
TCTCCTCCTGCAGCTCTCCGAGGATCGACGTCACGGCGGCGGACACGTCCACGGTCCCCACGTGAAGCGCCCGTCGCTCGATCCTGGAGTAGGCGAGGAGCCCTTCGACGAGCTGTCCCATGCGCTGGGCCCCGCGCCGGACCTTGCCGAGGGTGGCCCGCCCGACCGGATTCAGAGCCTCCGAGTGCTCTTCCAGGAGAATCTGGCTGTATCCGTCGATGGCCCTGAGCGGCGCCTTGAGATCGTGGGAGACCGAGTAGGCGAACGTCTCGAGCTCCTTGTTGGCGGCCGCCAGCTCTGCCGTCCGCTCGGTCACGCGCCGCTCGAGGTCGGCGTTCAGCCGGAGGACCTCTTCTTCGGCCCGGCGTCGCGCGACGTCGCGACCGCTCGTCTCGAGGGCGAATCCGATGTCCATCGCCATCTCGTCGAGGAGGTGAAGCTCCTCGTCGTCCAGAACGCCCGCCTCGTGGGCCACGAGCGTGAGGACCCCTGCCACCTCGCCCTCCACGACGAGGGGCAGCGCCGCTATCGGCAGTCCGGGTTCCGCGCCGGGGGACGACGCCTCGTCCGCACCACTCCCGACGACCGCAATCGCCCGGACACCGGTTCGGAGCGCTTCGAGCGCGGTGTTCATCCCGGACGGCTCGCCGTCGCCGCTGCCTGGCGCAGGAGGGATCGTCGTACCGATCGCGCGGGCGAGGATCGTCGGGCGGACGGATCCGGCTTCGCGCAGCCCGAGCCACGCTTCGAGGAAGCCCCCCTTCTCGACGGCGATGCGACAGGCCTCCCGGCACAGCGCGTCCGGGTCCCGTTCCCTCACGATCGTCTGGTTCACGTCGCTCAGGACCGCGTAAACGCGATTCAGCCGGTGGATCCGGTTCTCGGCCCACCGCCGCTCGGTGATGTCGTTGACCAGGGCGAGGAAAACGTCGCCCCGGTCCGTCCCGACGAGCTGGAGGTGAATCTCGGTGGGATAGTGGGACCCGTCCTTCCTGCGGTGCATCGACTCGAAACGATGGACCTCGCCCGTCCGCGAGCTCGCAGCCCGGAGGACCTCCTTCAGGGTCGCGGCGGTGAACTCGGGGGCGATGTCGAGGGGCGTCATCCCCAGCAGCTCCCCTTCGCTGTATCCGAGGTTCCGAACGGCGCCGCGGTTCACGAAGCGGAACCGGTGGGTCTCCCGGTCGAGAACGTATACCTCGTTGAGGCTCCGCTCGATGACGTCCCGGAGCCAGGCCCGTTCCCGCTCGGCTTCGCGCGCGGCACGCTCGAGCCGGCCCAGCTGCCGCCTCCAGCCGGCCGCGACGCCGGACCCGACCGCAAAGAGAAGGCCGGCCATCAGCAGGACCGTCAGCCAGAGACGCTCACGCAGGGGAGCGAAGGCCTCGGAAACGTCGATCCGGGCGACGAGCCCCCATTCGGACCCGGGAATGACGCGCGTCGCGGCCAGGACCGGGATTCCCCGGTAGTCCGTTCCGAGGCCGACACTTTCCTCGCCGAAGGCTGCCCTTACGGCCGGGGTCTCGACTTTCGAAAGCGGCACCCGTAACGCGAGTGCGGAGCCTTGCGCGAACCGCAGCTCGTTCAGGAACAGGGCGTCGTTCCCCTCGTGCCGGACCAGAAGCGTCTCCGCGGTCCGGCTCGGCAGCGGCCAGCGGGCGATGAAGGGATAGAGGAACGTCGCAGGGTCGATGCGCAGGACCACGGCGCCGGTCACGCTCCGTGCGCTCTCGTCACGAATCGGTACGAGGACTCCCATGTGAATCGCCCCGCCCGGGCGGTCCCTGTGCAGGTCCAGCAGCAGGGCATCCGGCTGCTCGAGGAGGTGCGGCAGCCGCTGTTGCAGCTCGGCGCAGGGAATCTCAGTCCCCCGCGGCACCCGGAGGCGCGGACTCCCGTCCGGCGCGAACAGCTCGACGGCCTCGTATCCGTAGCTCTTCTGGATTCTCTCGAGCCACTCCTCCAGTAAGGCGGCGCTTTCGGGCGCCGCCGACCCCTCGACGACACTTCGCGCCAGCTGCTGGAAGGCCCTGTTTCCCACGAGCACCGAGCCGTCTCCGAGGCGCTCGCTCCTCCACCGGACGATCTCCCCGGCCTTCAGGTCGGCGATGGCCGAGATCTCCCGATGCGCCTGGGCGCGGAACCGGCGATCCTGGTCCCGGAACCAGTAGACGCCGGAGAGAACGATTCCCACCGCCAGAGACAGGAACAGGGCGATCAGGGCCACCTCTCCGCCGGCCGAAAGGCGGGCGCGATCGGACCGTTTCCTTTCGCGCGGTCGCGCCAGCGCGAGGATCCCCACCCCGAGGGCGGCGAAGGCGGCGCTCGTCGTGGCCGCTGGGGGAATGAACGTCCCGCCGTAGAAGAGCGGCTCTCCCGCGAGGTAGCCGAGGAGCAGGACTCCTCCTCCCGTCGAGACGACCGCGGCGACGGCCGCGGCAGATCGGGCCCTGCCACCGCGCCTTCCCCCGGCGAGGACGGCCGCCACGAGCGCGACGCTCGACAGGATGAAACCGGCGGCGGTCACGGGCGACATGAAGCCGACTGGCGACCCTGCCACCTCACCGCCGATCGAGAGCCCGAGGTGCTCGACCTTCGGCCGGACGCCCGTGACGCCAAGTGCGAGGAGAGCGGCGGCTGCCGCCCCGCCGACGAACGCGATGGACATGGCAGCGGTTCGCGCGCGCCGGCCCGCACCAGAGCGGCCCGCGGCAGCGAGCGCCGCCCCGTAGGCGACGAGGAGGACCGCCGTGCTCGGCGCCATCGGGATCCTCCTCGACCCGAAGTCCGCGAGGTAAGGGATCCCGAGGGCCCAGCCTGCGAGAGCCAGCGCGCCGAGAGCGGCCGATATGACGCCGCACGCCGCGACGAGAAGTTCGAAGCGCCGTCGTTCGAAATCGGGTGTCCCGTTCACAGGACCGCTCCGGTCGCCGGCGCCCCCTCGATATCCATCAGTTGCACCGAGGTCAGTATGCGCCCGCGTACAACCCCTCGCCGCCGCGAAGCGGACGCTTTCAGGATACGGGCAGCGAGAAGAAGAACGTCGCGCCCTCGCCCACCCTCCCCTCGGCCCAGACCCGGCCCCCGTGGCGCAGGACGATCCGCCTCACGAGCGCGAGCCCGACCCCGGTCCCTTCGAACTCGCTGGGAGCGTGAAGCCGCTGGAAGACCCCGAAGAGCTTGCCCGAGTAGGCCATGTTGAATCCCGCGCCGTTGTCCTTCACGCGGTAGACGGCGCTGGGACCCTCGACCTCCCCGTCGACCTCGATGACGGGCCACTCCCTGTTCGCCGTGAACTTGACGGCGTTCGACAGGAGGTTGACCCAGACCTGCATGAGCAGGGCGGGATCCCCCACGGCTCCCGGCAGGTCACCCACCCGGAACTCGATCCGACCGCGCGCCTCCGGCGCTTCGACGATCTCCTCGAACGCGGCGCGGGCGTGGGAGGCCATGTCGACAGACGTCCGCCGCACCTCGCTGCGGCCCAGGCGGGAGAGACGCAGCAGGTCGTCGATCAGCTGCGCCATCCTCCTCGCGTTCGCGCTCACGACTCCGAGGAGGCGGCGCCCCTCGGGATCGAGGCTCTCCCCGTGATCCTCCACGATCATCCGGGAAAAGCCGTCGATGGCGCGAAGGGGTGCGCGGAGGTCGTGAGACACCGAGTAGGAGAAGGCCTCGAGCTCCTTGTTCGCCTCTTCGAGCTGGACCGTCCGCTCAGACACGCGTCTCTCCAGCTCGGCGTTCAGCTCGCGGAACATCCCCTCGCTCCGCCGGAGCGCCGCTTCGGACGCCCGGGCCTGCTCCTCTCGTTCGCGCAGCGCCCCGGAGTCCCGCTCCCGCCTCAGGCGGTTCGCCATGAGGAGACCGAGCGCCGCCGTCGCGGGCGGGTAGATCAGGAGGACCGGGAGGGTGATGTGAGAGAGCACCCGCAGGGCGCTCGGCCACGGAAGAGTGAACATCAGGCAGAGCATCGCCACGTGGACGGTGAGACCGAGCGCGGTGAGCTCGACCCACTTCAGGTCGGCCAGACGCGACCGTCGGCGGTACCGCCAGAGGAGTCCGATACAGCCAGACGCCACGATGACCGAAACACCCGTGAGAGCTGCCGCGCCCCCCATCCAGATCCGGAACGCCGCCGTCACAGCCATGGCGATGACGGTCGGCACCGTTCCGAAGTAGAGGCCCGTCACCCCGAGAAGGATCGAGCGGGTGTCGAACACGATCCCGGGCTCGAGCGTCCACGAGGAGAGCATCACCGCCACCCCGATGCCTCCGACCGCCAGGCCCAGGGGGACCTGCCGCAGACGGCTCGCGTCGGCCCTCCACCGCGTCGTGGCGAGGTCGTAGACGAGCGCCAGCGCCAGCAGCAGCGAGGCGTTGTGGACGAGCGCGAGGAAACCGCCTTCAGGCATCGGCGTGCCGTCGTCCCGTCATGGCACGACGTTGAGCCGCAGCCAGTACCCGGTGATCTCCTGGAGCTCCGCGTCGTTCTCTTCGTCTTCTACGAGGAGGATTCGCACGGTCAGGGACATTGCATCCTCCAGCTTCAGGAATAGTAGACGTTAACCTGGTGAGAAGGCCGACGACACCCCCGGGTCGGGGATTTCCGTTGACCCCGGCCGGCGCCGCAGCTACATTTCGCAGGAGACCGAAATGGCAGACAAAAACCTGCCCAACCTCGCGGGCCGGATGCAGGCCCTCGCGAATGCCACCCGGCTCCGAGTCCTGTTGCTGCTGCGCGACGGGGGCCTCTGCGTCTGCCAGATCGCCGCCGTCATCGACGTCCCCGCCTCCACCGTCTCCAGCCATCTCGCCGACCTCAGGCGGGCCGGAATCGTGAGCGAGCACCGCCGGGGCCGCTTCGTCTGGTACGCGCTGCGCCGGCACGACGACGTCGTCCCGTGGCTCCGGCTCGTGGCCCGCCAGACGACGAGCGACCCGCAGATCGCCGACGACCACGCCCGGGCCGCCCGCATCCGCCTCGTGCCGCCCGAGATGCTCGTCGCCTCGACAGGGTGCGAGGCGACGGAGAGCGCCCCGACACCGACCGCGGCGACGGCGTCGGCCCGCTCCTCCGCTGCGCGTCGCCGCCCGGCTGCGGCGAGCGCCGGATAGCAGCAGCCTCCCGGCCCGGCACCGCCTTCGCACCTCACTCCTCGATCCCGAGCGCCTTCAGCTTCTCCCAGAGGTTCTTCCGCGAGATCCCGAGAGCCTGGGCCGCGGCCGCGCGATGCCCGTCGTTTCTCTCCAGAGCCCGAAGCAGAACGGCTCTCTCGAACTGCGCCGTCATCTCCGAGAGCGTCCCTTCGAACTCCATCAGGGGCATTGCGACCGACGGAGCGCCGTGCCCCGCGTACTCTTCGGGCAGGTGGGCCGGTGCGATCGTCTCCGCCGGACACGTCACACAGAGGCGTTCCACGAGGTGGAGGAGCTCGCGGACGTTCCCCGGGAACGGCTGCCGCTCGAGAACATCGAGGGCATCGAGCGAAAACGCCATCGGCCGGCCTCTCTCCCCTCCGAGGCGATGCGCGAAGGTCTGGGCGAGGAGCGAAATGTCGCCCTTTCGGTCGCGAAGGGGCGGGAGAACGATCGGCACGACCTTCAACCTGTAGTAGAGATCGTCCCGAAACCTCCCTGAGGCGACCTCCGCAGAGAGATCACGCCTCGTCGCGGCGACGACCCTCACGTCGACCCGGATCGACTCGCTCGATCCCACGCGCTCGAAGCGCTGCTGCTCGAGGGCCCGCAGGAGCTTGGCCTGTACGCCGGGGGAGGCCTCGGCGACCTCGTCCAGGAAGAGCGTCCCCCCGTCGGCTTCCTCGAACCGGCCGCGCCGCTGCCGCACCGCGCCCGTGAACGCTCCCCTTTCGTGGCCGAAGAGCTCCGACTCGAGGAGAGACTCGGGAAGCGCCGCGCAGTTCACTGCGAGAAACGGCTTCCGGCGCCTGCGGGAGGAGTCGTGAAGGAAGCGTGCGAGGACCTCCTTCCCGGTCCCCGTCTCGCCGAGGAGGAGCACGGACGTGTCGCTCGCCGCCACGGTCGCCGCCAGCTCGACCGTCCTCCGGAAAGGCAGGGCGTTCCCGATGGGGCGCGCGACCCCCTCCAGCTGCTCGACGCGCCGACGCAGCCGGCCCAGCTCGAGGTGTCTTTCCACCGTGGAGAGGAGCTGCGCCTCTTCGAAGGGTTTCGTCAGGTACTCGGAGGCGCCCGCACGCAGCGCCTCCACGGCATTCTGAACGGTCCCGTAGGCCGTCAGGATTATCACCGGCACTTCGGGTGACCGGCTCGCGACAGCCGCCAGGACCTGCATTCCGCTGCCATCCGGAAGTCTCAGGTCGCAGAGGACGAGGTCCGTTTCGCCGGCCTCGACGACCTGGATGGCCACTGCGACCGATCCCGCAATCGTGACGCGATGGCCGACGTCTGCGAGCGTGTCGCCGAGCGCGAGCTGGAGCGACGGCTCGTCCTCAACCAGCAGGATGTTCGCCATGCACCTCCCCCTTCGCGATCCGGAGCCGGATCCGGAACAGCGCCCCCCGCGCGGAGGGCACCAGCTCCAGCTCTCCGCCCATCTCTCTCACGCCCGTCCGGGAGACGGCGAGCCCAAGGCCGGTGCCCTTCCCCTGCGCCTTCGTGGTGAAGAACGGATCGAAGACCCGGCCTGCGATTTCCGGAGCAATGCCGGGCCCGGTGTCTTCGACGTCGATGAGGGCGACCTCGCCATCGACGCCAGCCCGTATCGACAGCTCGCCTCCCGGGGGCATCGCGTCACAGGCGTTCAGGACCAGGTTCAAGAGGACCTGCACCAGCTTTCCCCCGTCGGCGAGGACCGGGCGCAATTCAGGCCCGACATCCCGGACGAGGCCGGCCCGCGCCTCTTCCAGGCGCGGCGCTGCGAGCTCGAGAGCCCGGTTCACGACCCCGGCGAGCTGGACGGGCTCAATGTGGACGTCCGTGGCGCGGGCGAACGTCAGCAACCCGCGAACGGCCCCCTCGATGCGCGCCACGGCGTCCCTGAGAACCGCGCCGTACCTCTCCGCCTCCGCCGGATCGCGGGCCTGCCGGAGGATTCGCTCCAGGGCCGTCCGAAGCCCTGCCAGCGGGTTGTTGATCTCGTGCGCCGCGCCGGCCGCGAGCGTCCCCACCGTTGCGAGGTGCTCGACCCGCGCCAGCTGCCGTTCCCTCCGGCGCGCCTCCTCGTGAAGCCTCTGGAGCTCCGAGGCGCTCGAGACGAGGTGCTTGCCGACCTCAGCGATCTCGTCGCGGCTCTCGAGCTCGAGCGAGGGCAACGGCCCCTCCAGGCGCACCGACGACGTGAACGCGACGAGCCGCTCCAGCGGCCTCGTGACCGACCTCGCGACGGCCGCGGCCGCGAGAACGCCGACCGCGAGGAAGGCCAGGACCATGGTCGCGATGACTCCGACGATCCGAGCCAGCGTTCCCCGGAGGGTCTCCTCGGCAACGCCGACGTGGACCTGCCCGAGCTTTCCCTCGAGGACGGGGGCGATCGCCTCGCGGTAGCGCGCCGGGCCCGCCCAGGCGGGATGGGCGCTCTCCGGCAGCCCCGTGAGCGTCTCCGGGGCCGCGCTCTGCGCGAGGCGCTTGCCGTGGCGGTCGAAGACGACGACGAAGGCGAGGTCCGGGTCGAGCCCCCGGCTCTCGTCCAGCAGTTTCTGCAGATCGAGGAGATCGTCGACAAGGAGCGGCCGCGCCGCTCTCTGGGCGAGCAGCCTCGCGACGAACTCCAGCCGGCGGTCCTGCTCGGCCCGGAGCGCACCGTAGGCAATCCGCCCGACGAGGACGACGTTCAGGAGCCCGAAAAGCAGGACGGCCGACGTGATCGCGAGCTGGAGCCGCGCACGGAGCGGGCGCTCCACACTCGCGACGTCACCGGAGGCGTTCATAGGCCGCGAGGTCGGGCGGGGAGAACCCGTCCACGAGGAGGGCGTCGAGGAGCTTTCGGCCGCCCGGGTCGCGTCCGAGGGCGAGAAGCTCGCGACGCAGGACCGTTGAAAGGCCCTCGGGGGTCGATGACGGGACGACGAGAGGGGGAATCGGAAATGGAGGTGACGTCTCGAGGACGCGGACCCCTTCCACCTCCTCCGGGAATCGCCGGGCCAGGTAGTCGTAGACGAGCGAGTCAACGCTAGCCCCGCCCACGATGCCCCGTCGAACCGCCTCGATCGATCGGTCGTGCCCGCCGGTGAACGTCGTGTCGGAGAAGAACCTCGCGGCGTCGCCACCGAGCGAGGCGATCCGGCGCTTCGGATAGAGACATCCAGTCAGCGATATCGGGTCGGTGAAGGCGAACCGCGTCCCGGCGAGCTCCCCCAGGCTGCGCGCCGTGCCTGCCGCAGGCCCGGCCAGGACGAGGGCGTTGTAGGTCGTCTTCCCGCCGACCATGGGCACCGCGAGGAGGCGGGCACCAGCAGCCTCCGAGAGCTCGGGCCAGGCCCCGGTGCAGATCCAGGCGACGTCGACTTCGCCCCTGAGGATGAGCGTGTTGACCTCCTGGTAGGTCCGGCGCTGCTTCAGCTCGAGGGGCCGGTGGAGCCGCCCCGCGAGGAGGTGGAAGAGGTCGGCGTAGAACTCGTAGGTCCGTTCGGGCGAGATCATTGCGCCGACCGCTACGCGCAGCGGAGCGCCCGTCACAGGTTCCGAGGGGATCCTCTCCGCCGCGGAGGGGATCGGCAGGTCTCCGAGAATCCCCGTCAACCACGTCCGAACCGGGCTCAGGGGCACTGCGAGCGCCGCGAAGAGAACCGTGACAATCAGAACGGCCAGGGCGGCGGCGCGACGCATGGGTTGGACGATAGCCCAGCCGGGGGCGGCGTCGCCGCTCCCGGCCGGGCAGCACTTTCAGAAGGCGACCTGGGCCGCGATCACGAACTGGTTGTACTTCTCGTCGAGGACCCCGTTGACCTTGCGTCCCTTCTGCTCGACGCCGTACCACTCGCCCTTCAGGTTGATGTTCTTCCCCTTGATCATGTAGTGAAAGCCGCCGGTGACGATCGCGAGCTCGTCGCTCGCGACGTCCTTGTTCTGGTCGTACTCCTCGTAGCGGACGCCGAGCCGGAACTGCCTGGCGAAGGTGTAGAGGGCCGAGACGTAGAACCCGTCGCGGTCGATCTCGGTGCCGTTCGTCTGTCCGTCTGTCGCGCTGCCGTACTCGGCCCGGACCATCAGAGGCAGCTTCTCCGAACCGTCCCAGCGGAAGTGGGCGCCGAAGCGATTACGGGTGAGCGCCTGCGTCCCCTGGTTCCCAGTCCCCGCCGACAGCCCCGCAACCATTCCCTTCATCGGCTTCACGTCGAAGCGGCCCGCGTAGAACAGCCGGTCGGACGTCGAGGCGACGTTCGATGGAAGGCCGCTCGTGATCGAGGCCTGCGCGCCGAACATCGAGCCGTACTCGCCCTTGTAGAAGAAGCCCATGTTCCTCTGGTCGCCGATGACCCGCGTGATGCGCGAGCGCTCGGCGAAGTCCAGCTCGGACGAGGACCGGAGTCCTTCCTCGGAGAGAGCGATCTTCCTCTGGCCGAGAGTGAACTCGTGGCCCTTCAGCCCGAGGAAGGTAACGCCGAGATCCTGGAGGATCTTGTCGTCGCCGCCGGCGGCGAAATTCTGCGTCTTGGCAGGGTCGATCATGACGTCGAATCCCCAGGCCGGGGTGACCTTCCCGGAGAGCTTGATTTCGGCGCGGCGCAGGCGGAACGAGTTCACGCCCGTCGGATTGCCGAGGTAGGCGGTGCCCGAGCCCTGCGCGGAGTCGTCGCCCAGGTACCAGGCCTGGAGAAGAAGGCCGAACTTCAGCTCGCCGTCGGCGACCTTCAGAGAGGTCGGGAGCGCCGGCTTCGCTGCCTCGGGCGCCTTGTACGCGCGCGGCTCGGAGTCCTTGTTGTGCTTGATGTTGTAGAGATCGAGGGCCGTCTCGTTCTCGAAGACGACGGTTTCGCCGCTCGGGCCGTAGGCGGTCTTCGTGATCGACTTCCCCATCTCCCTCGACCTCTGGAAGGCGCCGAAGGTGTTCGGGTCGTTGAAGACGTAGATCCGGCCCTCGTGGACTGTCTCCTTGTACCAGAGGGTGCCGACCTGGGCAGCCGCGGGGAGCGAGACGGCCAGGGCCAGGAGCAGGGCGATCACCGTGAGCGTGTTGCGACGCATCGTTTCTCCTTCTCGAAGCGT